>OHYH01000395.1_pt1 | contig 18273 bp, 8 predicted proteins | sample 1580211 | NCBI WGS metagenome assembly OHYH01 (sample SAMEA3882528, study PRJEB24775) | human gut metagenome | biome: human-associated habitat; feature: intestine environment; material: feces | place: Netherlands | collected 2009/2010 | reverse complement strand
TGCATAGCTTATTCTTTTATTGCCCGGAACGTAGAGGCCGGCATGCCCGCCTCGTTTACAAGATTCGCTCTCGTGAAGGGTTGCCAGCCGTAGCGTACCAGCTTCGGGTGAGTCACTTGATCGTTCCACACCTTTACTTTCCCGTTCTCTATCACGGCTTGCGCCGGATAGTAAAGTCCTTCCTGCTCGGCGACCTCGAATGTACGGATGGGGTCCCCATCGGAAGTTGTCAAGTCCTTTGCGTAATCGAAAGTGATATAGGCGGCGTTATCGGTAAACGTTGCGCTGCGGAACAAAGGGCCGGATGGGATTACGTTATGTCCGTAGGTCTTGTTCAAGGCCCAATATGCCAGTCGTTCGCCAATCTCTTTTTTTCGGGTAGGGTGAACGTTTAAAGAATCCCCGCGATCGCTACTAACGGCCATACCCGTATTCGATACGGTTTGCGCCAGGCGGCGTTGGCTGTCCCTGAACCAAGTCCAACTCGGGCGGTCTATGCTGGATAGTTGGACATAGTAGAAAGGCAGGTCTGCGTTCCAATTCTGGCGCCAGCTGTTCACCAATAACGGGAATAATCGTTCGTGTACTTCCATATTATGGGCGTTCGATTCTCCTTGGTACCAAATAATCCCTTTGATGGGATATCGATGAAGGGGTTGGATACCCGCCTCGAACAGATAACAAGGCTCATACGGATGGCGTTGGAGCGGGTTGGACGCTTGTTTGATGTTTAAGGCCGCCCGTTCACGTACCCAATCTTGGATAAAGTCGTTCTTCGTCCAATCCTGTAAGATATCCGGAAACTCGAATTCCAGTGTTTTCCGGTCGATCCATGCCTCCGTAGGCGAGCCGCCAACAGCGTTCAATATCAATCCTACGGGTACTTGTAAGCTATCGGCCAGCATACGCCCGAAGGCAAATCCTATGGCCGAGAAGCGTGCGGTATTCCGCGTGTCGCATACTTCCCATTGGGCGTCGTGGTAATATTGCAGGCGGTTCAATGAATCCAGTACGGAAGCGTCCCATTCCACGGCGTAGGTCTCCCAGCGGGGCTTTAGGTCGAATAAACGGATTTGCGAGTGTTGTTTCACGTAATCCAATTGTTGCTGTTGTTCTTCCTTTACGCTCTCGTTTACCCGGAACGCCATGTTGGATTGTCCGGAGCAGAACCATACTTCGCCTATCATTACATTTTTCAGTTGCAGTTTCTTGCCGTCGGAGAAGGTGATCTCGTAAGGTCCTCCGGCTGCCGGGGTAGGAATCTTCAAACTCCATTTTCCCTGTCCGTCCGCCTCCGTATAATACTCTTTTCCGTTCCATCCGGTTTTAACGGTCAACTGTTTATTCTTTGTTGCATCTCCATAAAACGTGATATCCGTTTTTTGCTGCAATACCATGTTATCTGTAAAAACAGAAGGTAATACGACTTTTGCTTGTAACACTCCGGTACAACCCCAGAGTGCCACAGCCATACATATACATTTCCACATAAATATAAACATGATTATTCAATTCCCCATCCCGGATTCTGAACCAACTTCTCTACACGAAGAATATCTTCCTGCGGAATGGCAAAAAGATAATTCTTCTTTTCAAACTTACGGGTATCAAACACCACTTTCTCAAAGAATGCAGGCGCATCGCTCCGATAGTTCATGCCATGCACTTCGCCGCCTTCTCCACCTTTGTGATAAGTAGGATAAACCCATCCGTCGCCCACTGCCATATCTGCAACCTTCCAACGGCGCACATCAAAGTAGTGATTCCACTCAAACATCAATTCCACTGTCCGCTCACGGCGAATGCGGTTGTCTACCTCTTCCCGATTTTCAGGATAGGCAATACGTTGGAAACCGTTATCATCCTGTCCCACCCCATATTCTGGAATGCCTGCACGGTGACGTACTTTATTGACATATTTCATTGCTTCCTTGTAATCTCCCGTAGCACTCAATGTTTCAGCATAATCCAAATAAACTTCTGCCAGGCGGAGCAAGATATTGTAATAGAGTTCCTGTCTTCTATCTTCTCTAGCCATCTTACGTATACCATATCCACCCATCGGTGCATTATCCAAACATTTTTCATAGCCGGAATTTCCATTATTGGTCAAATCCGTTGTAATTTTACCAAATTCAGTACTTGTATTCAACCAAGTAGAACCGTTAAAAGTAATATTGGCATAAAAACGAGGTTCCCTATTAATCCATTGTTTCAAAACCATGTTATCATTCTTTAAAAAATAATTACGTGAAGGCACTAACGGATCATTATAGTCTTCGGGCCACCCATACATTTCGGCGGATGGAATTCCCGTATACTCAAATTTCTGATACTCAGGATCATCATCTATTCTTAAGCCATTCTTGGTGAAATACATATCTACCATTTCCTGAGTAGTAGAGAGCCCCATATCTCCCCTGACCGCATCATTATTCACATGACGGTGTCCAGGTGTCACATCAGAACTGCGCTCAATATCCTTTCCTTCACGGAACCAAATAAGTTCGTCAGTAAATTTTTCACCGGCAGTTGCCTGGCGATAAGACTCATAGAAATCTATTTTCTCCTCTGCTGTATTCACAGTATGCAACTTGAATATTGTTTGGTCAAACTCTCCCAAGAAATCCTGATAAGCTTTTTTTGCAATCTCCCATTTTTGGGCATCTTCTGTGGTAGGAATTAATTGGGTACCATCATGGTTTTTCAAAGAAGCCATATCTTGATTCCCATTGAACAACGGGCTGGCAGCAAACAATAATGTTTTCGCTTTATAAGCTTTACAAAAGGCTTTATCTACCCTACCCTTATTTACTCCTATAGCACGTTGCCAAGCTACTTCTGAGTATGCTATGTCAAGTTGCTTAGTAATAAAATCCACACATTGGTCTATTGTTCTACGTTCGCGCAATACTTCTTCAAGTGGCGCATCTACCGGAATAGGTTTTTCACCCAGTAAAGGCACAGGTCCATACATACGCATCAATAAAAAATAATAGTAAGCCCTCAATGCACGTGCTTGCCCTCTCATATTGACACGTTCTGTTTCTGGTATTTCTAGACAATTATCCACATTGGCAATAAACGTAGAGGCACGTTCTATTCCTTTGTAAAGTTCTCGATAAAAATACTGAAACTGTCCACAGGATGCATCCACCTTTCCACGAGCAACATCGTGTGATGAATGCCAATCATATGTATAATGTCCTTCTAACGAAGCAACAGTCCAAAAACCGCCATGGTACTCTCCGTCCCAATAATATTTTTCTCTTGATTCAGCCGGAACAAAGCTATATACATTTGCCAAAAAAGCCTTTGTCTTCACTTGATCTTTAAAACTCATTTCAATATCATACCGTATTCCCGGCATTTCGGCAAAAAAACTATCGCAAGAACTCAAACCTAACATTAGTCCTAAAGCAGCAACACTTACTTTAACTATATTTCTCATAATCTTTTTTTATTGTTTTCATCTTTGCTTAAAAACTAAAATTCACTCCCAAAGAACAACTCATTACATTCGGATAAGCTGCTCCATTACTGGAATATACTTCCGGGTCCCATAGCTTGAACTTAGAGAAAGTCAGCAAATTAGTTCCCATCAAATAAATTCTAGCACCTTTTACACCAACTGATTTTAACGTATTTTCCGGCAGATTATAAGCTATATTAAACTGTTTCAACCGTAAATAGTCCATATTTCTTAACCACCATGTGCTAGCACGGTAGTTATTACTATTATTTGAGTTACCATAATGCAAACGTGGATAAAATACATCTTCATTAGTAGGATCATCAGGAGACCAGCGATCCTCTATGTTATCAAACAAGTTATCTATACCAGCCTGACTTGAAAATGGAATAATTGAATTTCCCGAAAGGCAAGTAGTAACATCTGCCGCTCCTTGAAACAAGGCACTTACCGAAAAATATCCAATTTGCACATCAAAGCCGAATCCGTAATTATATTTAGGAATAGTTCCTTGACCAATACGGCAGATATCATTTGAATCAATTTTCTTATCGTTATTTAAGTCGCGATATTTAATATCACCTATGTATACTTGACCAAACTGTGTGGCATGCTTTTCAATTTCTTCTTCACTAGTAAACAAGCCATCAGCAATAAGACCCCATTGTGAGAACACATTAGTGCCTCGTTTTTCCATCCAAGGATAAGGTTTCGGCGCTTCATCATTCTCAATAATCTTATCTCTATTCCAAGAAGCATTTCCACGCAAAGTAAACGAAACCAAATCATTCACTTGCTGATTCCATTCTAACTGAAATTCAAATCCACTATTATCAACAATTCCCAAATTACCTTTCGGAAGAGAAGATAGACCTAAATAAGTAGGCAATGTCTGACGATTTAAGAAAATACCTGTACGATGTTCTTTAAAATAATCCATCGTGACAGACAAACGGTCATTTAAAAACTTAATATCAATACCCCAATCTTGCTTATGTGATTTTGACCAAGTAACATTGGAACCATAAGTATAAACCGCCCATCCTCCAGGACTACGCCAATCACCAAAATAATAATCCTGCGCACCTCCCATGGTTGCTTCATACAAGAAACGTGCTCCGGCATCATCTGAACCTACCCAACCGTTAGTATATCTCAACTTCAAATAAGATATATACTTTTGTACTGGTGCCCAAAATTTTTCATTTGAGACAGCCCATCCCACACCAAAAGCAGGAAATACCCCAAAGCGTCTGCCTGGCATAAAGTTCTCCGAACCGTTATAGCCTACATTAAATTCAGCAAAGTAACGGTCATTCCAAGAGTAAGTGGCACGTCCAGCAATGCTTTGGCTATTATAAGGTAATGTAGAAGCCATATCGCCTCCAGTAGTATTACGATAAGTCTTCTGGTTATAAAGGAACAAGCCACCTACCCGGTGCAAACCGAAAGCACGATCATAGTTCAATGAAGCTTCAAAATAAATGCTACGGTCACTACCGGTATCACCTCCACCATAATTCAACTGATCGTCACCACTAATATAAATTTGATTCAAACGATAGGTCCCGTCTTCATTAAATACATCATTATTCCATAATCCGGTATTCGGGTCCTTAGAACCTGCATACCAATAGGTACTTTCCATTTTATTGTACTTCAACGTACGTCCAGTCCATGTATCAAATGCCAACGTCGCAGTTACAGATAAGCCCTTGCTCCAATTCCAAAAGTCCAAGTCATGAGCAATACGTAAGTTAGTATAAATCTTTGAATTATATTCATTTCTATAGCCCCGACGAGTAAGCATACCGTAAGGATTAGGATTATAGTTATTACCATCTATCCCGGGAATGCTTCCATTTTGCATTAAGGTAGGATAATAAACAGGATTAATAGCCATAGCTGCTTCGTACAAAGTACCCGAATCTTCTTGTGGATAATTTGTTTCTGCAATGTATCCATTGACCCCCATATCAATACTTAACCGCTTCGTCGGCTTCAAATTCAAGTTCGAAGTAAAATTAAAACGATTATAATCCGTATTGATATTATAGTTCTGTTCATCCATTGAAGTTGTTTTCAATAAACCGGTTTCATTGTAATAAGACAATGATGCATAGTAAGTGGCATTGACAGAGCCGCCGCGGACATTGATATTGGCATGACGGTTATGCCCCATATCTCTAAACAGTTCATCCATCCAGTCTACTGCCGGATACAAATAAGGATTATACATTTTCGGATTATCATTTGGCAACAAGCCATTCGCTTTTTTAGTTGCTTCAATATATTGAGGTGTATAAAGAACCTGTCCAGAATGGTCATTGCCATATGCCTCATTGGCAGCATCCATGTATTGATAAGCATTAGCTAATTTTACCTGTTTGGTCAACATCGTTACCCCTTCATAATAATCCACAGAGAATTGGGGTTTCCCCACTCTACCTGGCTTTGTCTTTATCAAAATAACACCATTCGCACCCCGAACACCATAAACAGCAGTAGCCGAAGCATCTTTTAAGATAGTAAACGATTCAATATCCTCAGGATCAAGTTGATTAAAAGTACGCTCCACCCCATCTACCAATACTAACGGAGAGGAAGACGTGAACGTAGAAATCCCACGAATCCATATTTCAGAACCAGACTTACCCGGTTCTCCTGAACGTTGAATAGTCACCACACCTGGAATGCGTCCGGCAATAGCCGAAGATATATCTCCCGTTGCTGCTTTAATATCAGACATTTTAATAGAGCTCTGTGAACCAACTACTGAAACTTTACGCTGCGCCCCATATCCAACAACCACAACTTCATCTAATGCCGAAACATCTTCCTCCAATACAATATCAACAACATTCTTTTTTCCTATCCTCACTTCCTGAGTTTTATAACCAATATACGAAATTACCAATGTCGGTTGAGCCGATGATGTACTGATGGAGTACTGCCCATTTATATCGGTTATCACTCCATTTGAAGTACCTTTTTCTAAAATAGATACCCCAATCATCCATTCTCCTTTTACATCTGAAACACGTCCTACTATAGGGGCACGACTTTGCGCATCCACATATATACAAGCGCATACTAACAAGATACTTAACAAGTATCTTCTCAATTGATTTACTACTGTTTTCATACTATTATTATTCAAGCAATCTGTTATTCTACAAGAGCAAAAACCATCCTTTTTTTATTCTTTACAAAAGTTTAAATTCCCTACCTCACTATTATTGTCCGCCTTATTCGGATATCATCAGAAGCTGATCCTATCTGTAGTTCAAACTCCCCAGGTTCTATAACTTCCTCCATATCGGCATTATACAAAGCAAGTTCTGCTATTGGAAGTACTAATTTAACTTCTCTAGTATATCCTACAGGAACAAGCTCTTTTTGAAATGCCTTCAACTGTTGAATGGGAGTAGCCACCGTGCTTACTTTATCACGTACATAAAGCTGCACAACCTCCTTGCCATCGCACCTACCCGTATTCTTGATCATAACGGATACTTTCAATGTATCACTTGCAGCCAATAACGTATCACTCAGTGCACAATCCACATAATCAAACGTAGTATAACTTTTTCCATGTCCAAAGTTCCATAAAGGTTCCGGTTTATCAAAGATATAATGACCTTTAGGTTCTTCAGGAGTACCCGGCTGGTCAAAAGGTTCTTCACGATCTGTCACGAAATGATTATAAAAACAAGGAGTATTACCTGTGCTACGCGGGAAAGATACATTCAACTTACCCGACGGATTCACCTTTCCAAGCAAAATATCTGCCAATGTACATCCTTGCTGCTCACCTGCATACCATTGCACCAACAATGCATCAGCATTTTCTTTCACCCAAGGCATAGCAAGCGGTTTACCTGCAATCAGAACGACAATCATAGGCTTACCCGTTTTCTTTATCTCCTTCAACAGCTCCTCCTGCACCCCAGGAAGTTCCAATGAGGAAAGATCAAATCCTTCACCTGCCGTAGAATATTTAGGACTTCTTCCCAAATAAGTGCTTCGTGTACCTACCGCCACCACAGCTATATCACTGTTACGGACAACTTCCACAGCTTCGGCAATATGTGATTTGTCCTGGCTCCACCAATCACATCCTTCAGCATGACGAATCATTATTTTATCACCTGCACTTTCCTGCAATCCTTGCAACAAACTGACCGCCTCTTTAGTATCCCCCATCGTCCAAGCGTAATCGCCCAACACGGCTTGATTACTGTTAGGCCCCACCACTGCAACAGACTTGTATTTATTCAAGTCTAAAGGAAGAATATCATTTCTGTTTTCCAATAATACGGCACTCTCGTCAGCCACTTTCTTAGCCAATGCCACCTTTTCAGCATTGCGAACGACCTTCTTCACCAGTTTAGGATCACCATAAGTTTCATCAAATAAGCCCAATTCAAACTTCACCGTCAATATTCTGCGCACAGCCTGATCTATATATGCAACATCAAGCCTTCCCTCCTCAACTTGTTTTTCCAATGTTTCGTAAGTCGAATCAATGTTCAAGTCCACTCCGGCCATTAATGCCATACGCGCAGCCTCCTCACGGCTGCCTGCTGCATGATGAAAAGTCATCAGACGCTCCACCGAACCCCAGTCAGAATAAGCGTATCCTTTAAAGCCCAGTTCTCCCCGAAGAATATCAGTCATATAATAAGAAGAACCTGTAACCGGCACTCCATCATACGCACTGTAGCAAGTCATCACCGCCCACGGAGAAGTTTCCCTTATAGCTTTACGGAACGGATAAAGATAGAGACTACGCAATTCACGTTCTCCTCCACTTACTCCCGCACAATTCAAGCCTCCAGACGGAGTACCATGGGCTACAAAATGCTTGGGCATACAAGTAATTCTGTATTTTTGATACCCTTTAATAAACGCCACTCCCATTTCCGCTATCAGATAAGGGTCCTCTCCGTATGTTTCTTCAATACGTCCCCAACGTAACTCGCGGGCAATGTCAAAAACCGGAGAAAGAATTTGATGAATACCTATCGCCTTAGCCTCTTCGCCAGCCGCCTCAGTCATTTGTTGTATTAATTCAGGATTGAAAGTGCTTCCCTGCGCCAAAGCATGAGGAAACAGCGTACAATTATTCTGAATAATACCCTGTATGCCCTCAGCAGAAGTTAACAACGGAATTCCCAAACGGGTCTTAGTACGCATATAATGCTGTAATTCTTTATACATCACGGCGCAATCATAAGCAGACATACTCATTTCATGAGTTGTCCCATAACTTTCCCCCAAGAAGATCCGGTCAATCTCATCCAACCGACCAGACGCACGATTCTGCAATTGCAATACCTTTTCGTGCAATGTCATTCTAGACATAAGGTCGTCTACACGCTTCTCTATTGGAGCTGTTCTGTCTTTATAGAGAGGGGGGGCATCTCCAGCCCAAGCTAAAGATGATACACTCATCACTATCCCCATACAGAACAGAATAAATTTATTAGTACACATACTAATCTGAATTATTTGTTATTATAAGGAGTTACCACTAACTTATATTTGTCGCCCTGCAACAAATTCTCATCAAATGTAATGCTCAAATTCTTTGTTTCTCCTGGCATCAACGTAAAATAGTTGTCATTCATCAATGCCGGCAGTATGCGTTCGCCATCCGAAGCACGAACAGCCTGCACATGTACAGCAAAAGCTACCCCCTTAGCCGATTTCGGAAGTGTTATGGCTGCTTGTATCTCCGCCTCACCATTTTTACGAATTAATTTGGAAGAAGTCTTCAGTTCAGCTTTTGGCAAAGTATTCAAAGCCGTAAAATCCAAACGGTCGTTGCCACGCCAATAATTGTTTTCAGAAACAACCTTTCCTGATTTATCTTTCAACGTCAGGCGGATAAAATGTACATCGCTCAAACCCTCACTAGGCTGCGTTCCGCCCAACACATCAAAACTCCATAATGAGTAACCAAACCACCAACCTAGTTCCGTCCCAAACATACGTACATAACGGGCATCAACTTCGGGGAAAGTAATTTCATCTATTCCTCCACGTCCTTCATCAGTTTTATATACTTCTTTCCAAGTCTCGGTGTCATCTGACACCTGAATCTTATATCCTTTACCAAAAGATGCCTCCCAATCCAAGCGAACCCCACCTATGGGTTGCACACTGCCCAGATCCACATAAAGCCATTCATTTTCCGCTTTTGCCGCTGCCCAACGAGTATCTTTTTTCCCATCCGTAGCATCTGAAGGCTGTCCATAAGTGGTACTTGAAGCAAAGGTCGGCTTATTTAATGACAGATTTTTACGTTCTTTATTGAAATCTATCGTAAAACATTGCACAGTAGAATTGCTAGGAGAGTTCACGATAGCTGATTTTGTATAAGCCTCCACAGACTTTCCATCCAGATTGTAAACTTTTACTTCAGCAGTCAAACCTTCCATATCACATGCTGTGGTATTAGCAATCTTCACACCGTCCGTCACAGGATTCCAAAGAATATGCACCGGTTCACAGGCTGATTTTGCTCCCCAAAAAGCTCCTGTCAAATCATAATAATAATCATAAGTTTGCCAAACCATAGACGGATATGCCGACTGTCCCATCCAAGTCATGATACCTGATGCATCCTCCCACATACGATCCAGCCAACCCTCATACATAGCCTTATTAGATTCAATATTGACAAGCTGAGCCTTACGGCAATAATCTTCAATCCCTTCGGGCTTGCCAAAACCTTTGGTTATAGAAGCATCATAACGATCGGGAGCTGCATTAAAAGCATTTTGGCCAAAATAGTGCTTGTTCCACATTTCATCACGAGGCCACCAGTTCTCCTTGGGCATAAATTTCTTGAAGCTTTCAAAGGTAGGAACTACAGCTGTGCCGATTTCTGTACGAAATCCCCAGCCACGCGCCGGATCTCCTTCCAAGCCATCAGGATATTTAGTAAAATAAAAGCGAGGCTCAAATGCTCCCCACGGACCACTACCGGTCAAGCCCTGAGCATGGGAATTTGCTTGAAAATAACGATCACCTCCATCAAAGGTCCTGATATTTTCCGCCATCCATCCTTCTAAAGGAGGCTGAGGATTAGATTCATTATCGCCACACCACACGGCTATACTAGGGTGATTACGCACACGTTTGATTTTCTCCATCATATTATTATTGAACACATTGAGGTCATAAGGCAAATTCGGATTAGAGTTTATCCAAAAATCATCCCATACCATAATACCATATTTGTCACATGCCTCGTAGAATTCATCATCTGTAACAGAGCCGAGCCAATTACGTATCATATTAAAGTTCATTTCCTTATGCAGGCGGACTTTGGTATCATATTCCGCGCCACGGCAACGAAGCATATATTCAGACATCCCCCAATTCGCTCCCTTAACAAATACCGGAATATCATTAATATAAATATGGAATGTATTGCCCTCTTTATCATAAGAATATTTCTTTATACCAAAAGAAACATCTTTAGTTTCCGAAACTCTTCCATCCACCATCACCTCAAACTTACAATGATAAAGATTGGGGTCTCCATACCCATTCGGCCACCACAGACGCGGCTGGTCTATACACAGTTGTGGGAAATAGCGTTTGTCAAACTTTACCTGTTCAGTAGTATGGGCATTCACGTCTAATTCTTTTTGAAAAACAATGTTTCCTGGGGTAATTGTTCCGCGCACCAATACCTTCGTCTTTTCTACTGAATTATTCTTGACATCAAGCGCCACACTCAAATCCGCTCTGGCACGGGTAGGTAAATTAGTACGTATCCAAGGATCAATTAAAGTAGCTGTTCCCGTATTAGTAAGAAATACCTTATCGGTTATACCACTATTCAACCCCGGCACATAAGGCATCCAATCCCATCCGCCACTAGACAAATAGGTTGGACTACCCTGATTAGCCAATGGAGTATCAGGCATATGGACAAGTACAGCCAATACATTTTCTTTATCACGATTTACTATTGAAGTAACATTAAAATGTCCACGATGCATAAACCCATCCAGTTTACCTAATAATGTTCCATTCAAATAGACTTCCGCACGACGGTTTACCCCATTAAAATTCAACCATATTAATTCTTTTGTAAAATCAGCAGGAACACGGAATGTAGTACGATACCAAAAGCTACGGTCGTATTTGTCGCGATTTACCTGATGAATATTGTCACCAAAGTTAGGATCTTTCTCCAGCCCTGCTATTACATACGAATTAAAAGCTGTTCCAGGCACAATAGCATCTACCCAAGCAGAAACATTGTATCCGTTTCCACAAAGTGACTTCACATCCGTTCCGACTTCAGCCTGAGGCTTTAACTTCCATTTCATTTGTGGGTTATCGCTATGTAAATACACAGTTTGAGCATGCAGTACTTGCATACATCCCAGTAGGGCTAATACAGCCCATGTTTTTTTTACGTTTTTCATATTATAGTCTTTTCATATTTATCAATCATCTATTTCTCTTTTTGCACCTGAAAACTAAACAAGGTGCAATGTTCATAAGCTTTCTCCGGTAACACCAGGCAAGAAGGAAAATCCGAATGAGAAGGAGTATCCGGATAAAATTGTGTTTCCAAACAGATGGCTGTATCCGGTCGTTCATAATATCCCGCTGTATACAAAAGAACAGCAGGCAAATCAGTCATCACTGTCATTTTTCTTCCTGTAACAGGTTCATATAAAGAAGCAGCCTCTAACATTTCCTCAGACATTTTATCTTTCAAGATATAGCAATGATTATATCCTTTATTCCAAAGTAATTGCTCATGATCAGCATACAAGTCTGCACCTATCATTTTTAGAGAAGTAAAGTCAAATGGAGTATTTTTCACCTTCATCTTTCTCCCTGTAGGAATAAATGCCGAGGTCGTATCCAATATCCGGTCGGCCGGAATATGCAACCGATGCTCCGTTATCTTTTTTCCCTTTCCACACAAATTGAAATATGCGTGATTAGTCATATTGATGTAAGTAGCACAGTCAGTTTCCACATAATGCAGTACAGAAAGTTCATTGTCCTCATTGAAACGATAGTCTGTTATCACGCGGATATTTCCCGGAAAACCTCCTTCTCCGTCTGGCGAATACAGACTAAAACGGATGCCATCCGGTAATTCTTCCCACTGCCACACCTTGTTATGAAAGCCGGAAAAACCGCCATGATTGGTGTTATTCCCATCATTAGCCTCCAAATGGAAGGTTTTCCTATCTATTGTAAAAGAAGCATCGGCTATACGATTGGCAAATCTGCCGATGGTTGCCCCCATATAATAAGAATCTTCCAAATAACCGGCCAAGGAATCATAACCAATCAGCACATTGTCCAATGCTCCTTGAACATCAGGTACTGAAGCTGTAATCCAACGAGCCCCCCAATTCGTGAATTCCATATAGACTCCTGAAGAATTCATCACAGTAAATCGTAATACAGGTTCTCCGTCAGAGGTATAAGTTTCTATTTTATGTGTTATTTTCATATTATTCCAGATTTCAGAAAAATTAGAAGTATCAGGTAGGAAGCAGATGTTTCCTACTGATGCTTCTAATTTATATGGATAGAAACAATTTATTTGCTATATCCCGGATTCTGGTCTTCAGGGCCGAATGCATCATTTGTTTTAATTTCAGTATCAGGAATAGGATAGCGCTTATGGAAATCTTGAATTGTTCCTGATTCTTTTGCCCAACGGTTACGTTCTTTTATCAATTCTACAAATTTATTAGTACGAAGCAAATCAATACGTCTCCAGCCTTCGAAGCAAAGTTCACGCAAACGTTCATCCATTACTTTATCACGGAATTCATCTTTGCTCATTCCCGAATTCCATTTCTTATCTTCTGGCAAGTTTCCTCCCCATGCACGAGTACGAATTTGATTATTTACGATCCGTACAGCTTCCGAAGTCTGTCCTAATTCATTCAGACATTCAGCATGCAATAATAATACATCAGCATAACGAATCATTGAAAAGTTCTTACCAGAATTCCACATATTATTAATGCCAAGCCCTGAAAGAATATCTGTACGATAGTCTTCATATTTCTTTATATGTGGTTCCAATTCATCTGTAGTTCCCGTCCATTGAGTCTTTGACAAATCAGGAGTTACATATTCAAATGTACCATCCTCCGAATATTTATTAGTATAATACGTAAAATCATAACGCAATGCTTCTTCTTTACGCAAATCTCCATCTTCCCAAATGCCACCTTCTTCTACTGTCTTATAAGCAAAAGGAGTCGGAACTAGAAAATCGTAACCAGAGAAAGAGCATCCCTGACCAAACCAAGAGTCACATGCACGAGAACCACAATCAAACTCCCAATAATTACAATCAGGATATACATTATTAAATTGCAACTCAAATAATGACTCTTTTGTATTAGGATTATCATAACGATACAAGTCAGCATAATCATTTAGCAATTCATATCGTCCCATATTGATAATAGTCTTAAAACATTCATCAGCCTTGGCAAAATCCCGCAATCCTGTCTCTTCCGGAGCTGCCATATAAGCCTTTCCTAACATGGCCCATGCAGCCCCAACAGTAGCACGCTGCGGTTCACTATTATAAGACTCAGGCAAATTATTGGTAGCAGTAATAAAATCATTAATAATATATTCCCATACAGTCTTTAAAGGTTGACGTCCCAAGCCCAATTCATCAGTACGGTTCATATCTATCACAGGAATTTCACCCCAATACATACTTAATTCAAACATTAATAAACCACGAATAAAGCATGCCTCTCCCATCAACTGTTTAGCACGTTCCGGTTCTTCAGTGGTCATACCCAATGCATATATAGCTTTAGCAGCTGAAACGACAGCCGGCCAACGGTTGTTCCAAATAGAACCAACCTGAGTAGATGTAGGATTCAACTGTCCATTATATTTATCCATACCAGCTTGATCTCCTGAAGAAATCAACTGATAATTACCCTGCTGTGTTTCATCTGTCCCCAAATAAGGCATCAATCCATTACGCCCTTCTTTACAGCCCCTATAACTCTTATACAATCCAAGAACTAAAGGTTCTACATTATCTATTTTTTCAAATACTTGTTCCTCGGTCAAAGATCCCGTAGGTTCTACTTGCAGAAAGTCTGAGCAAGAAGAAGTATTCAGTGCAAAGGACAAAGCCAAAGCATATATCGCACTATATCTATATATCTTTTTCATTGTTGTGTTTTCTTTTAAAATTAGACTATTTATTCTATCCTTCCATTAAAAAGCCAAATTAAGACCAAAAGTATACATACGTGTAGGAGGATACCAATCACCGGTTTCCGGATCATAACCATTATAATTAGTTAAACAAAAAAGATTAGAACCGGTGGCATAAACACGCAGGTTAGTCAGTTTCAGAGCATTTATCACTTTAGTCGGGAAAGTATAGGCCAATGTCAAAGCAGACAAACGCAAGAAAGAAGCTTTCTGCACACTAAAATCCATAGAACTTGCACCATAATGATTATAATCAAAGCCAGCCAACACACGTGGAAATTCAGCATCTGTATTTTCAGGAGTCCAACGATCCAACAAATCCGTTGATGCGACTCCAGATCCAGTACTTCCAATCAAAGTTTCATACCAAGGGCTCAATTTTTTAGCCCCATAAGAATAACTGAAGACTGCATTTAAAGACAATCCCTTCCAAGAAAAATCTGTAGAAAAACCGCCATAAAACTTAGGATCAGTGGAACCAATTACAACACGGTCATTTTGATCTATCTGTCCATTATTATCATAATCCAATGGATACAAATCACCGGGATTCACATTATATCCATTCCAATTTATTTTATTCAAACGATCCATATCAATTTCTTGGGCAATTCCACCTGTTTTCCAAATATAAATTGTGTTACGAGACTCACCAAGGAATAAATTACCTTCTTTTTGAATATTACGATCACTATCTACATTATATACAACATCATTATCACCATATAATCGAGTTACCTTATTTTTATCCATAGACAATGTAGCTGCAAAATTCCATTCAAAATCTTTAGCTCTTACCAAATTGGCATTCAAAGCAAATTCCAAACCTTTGTTTTCAATCGCACCTATATTTTCAATAGTACTGCTGAAACCAGTAGTCGTAGGCAACGAATGGCTCATTAACAAATCCTTATTTTTTATCAAGAAAGCATCAACAGACAAACGTACTCTATTCTGTAAGAAAGCCATATCTACTCCTAAATTCCATTGTTTTTGTTTCTCCCAACTAATATCCGGAGTACCACGTCGCCCATTGGAAACAAAAGAATTTGTATAACCTGTATCGGAAGTACCCGTATAGCTGACATTATATAAAGATAAATAGGCAAAATCATCAATATTCTGATTACCAACAATACCAAAACCAGCACGTAACTTTAACTGATCAAAAATTGTCTGATTTTTCATGAACTTTTCTTCTGTAATATTCCAAGCTGCAGACACAGACGGGAAAATACCCCACTGATTTCCTTTAGCAAATTTAGAAGAACCGTCGTAACGCGCAGTCGCCGTTAATAAATATTTACCCGCATAGTTATAGTTAACACGAGCGATATAAGATAATAATGTTTGCTCGGACCAAGCTGTACTTAAGCCACGCTGATCTTTTTTATAACCAGATCCCAAACTATGATATCCAAATAAATTAGTGCCAAACCCTGTTGCCGTAGCATTAATATAATTATACGTAGTCCGTGTAGCACTGGTACCAACCATCGCATTCAACTTATGTTTACCAAAAGAGACTTCATAAGACAATGAATTATCCCATTGCCATACAGTACGTGTATCTCTATCATCTTTGGCTTCACCTTGTGTTCCATAACGTTCCGACTCATAAATATCATTCGGGGTATATTTATTTTGCTGCTTTTGAGCATAATCAATAGAGAAAGTAGAACGCAAGTTTAATCCTTCAATAGGATTGATATTAATATAATTAGAGCTCAACAAGCGATTATACACCAAATCATTATCGACTTTCAAAGAACGTAATGGATTAAAATTATTTTGGTCAAAAATACCTTGCCAATTTAAAGTTTCAATCTCATCAGAAATTTCCAACATCGGATTAGCACAACGTGCACGATTCATTACTCCATCATCAACCAACGTGTTCTCGGTACGTGTAAAAGTTGTATTAGTACCTACTTTCAGCCAGGATTTAATCTGTTGATCCGCATTAATACGTCCTGTGTATTTTTCTTGTTCAGACTTCTCAATTACACCTTTATTGTCTGTATAACCAAAACTAATATAATAAGAACCTTTATCATTGCCATTCGAAAGACTTACTACATGATTGTGTTGTACTCCAGTACGGCTCACAGCATCCAGCCAATCATAATTTTTATTATTGTCGTAAGCATCGAATTCATAATCAGCAAAAACAGTATTCGATCCCATTATCACATCATTGACATAAGCATTGACATCCCCGTCAGGATTTGTTTGCATATAACCATTCGTATAAGCTTCCTTTCTAAGTTCAAATAATTGACGGGTATTCATTGTTTTTGGAGTATTAGCGTAGGTCTGAAAGCCAATCCAGCCATCATAAGAAACTTTACCTTCGCCTTTTTTACCCTTCTTTGTTGTAATAACAACAACACCATTGGAACCACGTGAACCATACAGAGCTGTAGCTGATGCATCTTTCAAGACCTCAATAGAAGCCACATCATTCAAATTGACTGCATTAAATCCAGAGAATGAATTATCCATAACCATACCATCTATGACATAAATAGGGTCCGTAGATCCATTTATGGTATTAATACCACGAATTTTAATAGATGCATCATCCGTAGGACGTGTAGGCTGAGAAATGAACACACCTGCGACACGGCCTTGAAGAGCCTGATTTACATTCGTCACCGGTTTTTCTTCCAAAACTTTAGAACTAACACTGGCAACAGCTCCTGTCAAATCACTCTTCTTCATCGAAGTACCTACAACAACCACTTCGTCTAATGTTTCAGTATCTTCCGCCATCACCACTTTGACAGGCTGATTACCCATTACTTTTACATCTTGGGCAACATATCCTATATAAGAAATATGTAATGTTTCCCCTTTCTGAACTGATAATGTAAAGTTGCCATCAAAATCGGTAATAGTTCCATTGGTTGTACCTTTTACCACTACACTTGCACCAATGATAGGTTCGGATGTAACATCCACCACCTGTCCTGTAACCGTTATGTTCTGTGCCAACATATTACAGCAACAAAACATGATAAGGATTAAATTAATAAGCCTAATTCTTTTCATAATTTGTAAATTTAAGTACGATTTAAAGTTTATATTGGTTTATTCTTCCACTTTGAAAATTGCGACATCATATGCAGGAACCGTTACGTCCAGGTTAGTTTTAGCAATACTTTCAATACCACTCCATAATTCTTTCAACCTATATTCCTTTGACGAATCCAACCCTAGACGCTCTAAAGCTGTAGTCATCTTCAACTCTTGATCCATATAGTTGAACACAGCATAATAAGCCTTACCATCCTTATCCATGCGTACAAACTGATTTTCTGACTTTTCACCATTTCCATCTACAGGATGAAAAGATTCCCCATTGGCTATGGCATTGATCTCAGCATTCGTCAAATATTTCATCGCTTTCTCTTTCACCTCTTTAGAACCGCCTTTGCTGAAATCATCTCCAGCAATGAAAATTCCAGTGATAACCCCCGAAGTGACACGCGCTCTGTTCTCACCATCTGTAGCATCACGCAATACAATATGGTCAGGAT
>OHYH01000390.1_pt1 | contig 18536 bp, 20 predicted proteins | sample 1580211 | NCBI WGS metagenome assembly OHYH01 (sample SAMEA3882528, study PRJEB24775) | human gut metagenome | biome: human-associated habitat; feature: intestine environment; material: feces | place: Netherlands | collected 2009/2010 | reverse complement strand
AAATTTCGCCCAAGTTGTCTTACACGGCCATATCACAACAACACAGGTCAATACTGCTCCCAGTACGCCTCCCGCTATTATGCGGCCATATCTCACCGGACATGCCAATGCCTTCTTTAGTAAAGCCAAAAGAATTGTATCCATCGTAAAGTTCATCAAAAAGAACACATCTACATATAATTCATAGTACACATCAGGCCTTCTTTCTCTTTCCGTGCACAGAAATAGATTTGTTGTTTCAAACAAGTATCATTATATAGATTTTATAGAAAGGATTTTGTCATATGATGTATGATATGCCGGTTTTCGTTCGACTGCTTTCGTAAACAAAAGAGCATTTAAGAAAGAAAAGAAGAAAAAAAGAAAGAACTGTGCACACTTCAAATTCATGTGCATCAGTTCTTCTGTCTTTTTTAAGTAATATAACTCTTTATGTGATTGTTATTTTTTAAAGAAATCCGGAATTTTGATTGACTGCTCTTTCACTTTACTTGTCGGTGTTCTTGGTGTATCCAATGTAGGAGTTGTTCCACCAATCGGTCTTCTTGCAGTTGTTCCACCGTTTTCTCTCTGTGTTGTTGTTCCAAAATCAAGTCTTGGTGAAACCGGACGTTCAGCCTGCTGTGTACGTACAGTCTGCTGCTGCGTATACATCGTATTATTCTGACGTGTCGGTCTTTCATATGCGGATGCATGTCCCTGCTGACCATGTGGCATAGCCGAAGATCTGCCCTGATTCTCCAGTCTTGATTTTAACTTTGAAGCACTTCCTCCAACATTGTGAAGTCCTGTAGCAATTACAGTGATTGTTGCTTCATCTGCTCTGGAATCATCGTACATAGCACCAAAGATGATATTTGCATCTTCTCCTGCAAGTTCCTGTACATATTCTGCCGCATCAGCTGCATCCATAAGTGTGATATCTCCGGATACATTGATGATAACATGTGATGCTCCTGCAATCGTTGTCTCCAGAAGAGGACTGGCAACCGCCTGTTTCACAGCCTCCAGAGCCTTATCATCACCGCGTCCCTGACCGATACCGATATGGGCAATACCTTTATCTGTCATAACAGTCTGAACATCAGCAAAGTCAAGGTTAACTAAACCTGATACTGCAATTAAGTCAGATATTGACTGTACTCCTCTATGTAGTACATTATCTACTTCTCTAAATGCTTCAAGCATTGGTGTACTCTTATCTATTAATTCTCTTAATCTATCATTAGGTATTACGATTAAAGTATCGACATGTTTCTTTAATTCATCAAGTCCTGATACAGCTTGATTCATTCTCTTTTTACCTTCGAAGCTAAATGGTTTGGTAACAATACCTACGGTTAATGCTCCTAAATCTTGACTTATTTCAGCTATTACTGGAGCAGCACCAGTTCCTGTTCCTCCACCCATGCCACATGTAATGAAGACCATATCAGCACCTTTTATTGCTTCTTCTATTTCTCCTTTTGATTCAAGAGCAGCTTCTCTACCTATTTCTGGATTTGCTCCTGCTCCTAAGCCATCTGTTAATTCTCTACCTATTTGTAGTTTGATTGGAGCTAGAGAATTATTTAAAACTTGAAGGTCAGTATTAGCTACTATAAACTCAACGCCTTTAAGACCTGATTCTATCATTCTGTTTACAGCGTTACAACCGCCCCCACCTACTCCAATTACTTTTATTTTTGCTAACTGATCCATTTCTAAACCAAACATATTATTCATTTTTAATCCTCCTTAGTTCCAATAAAGTTTCCAAATATTTTGGTAATACCAGCTTTCCCCTTTGAATTCTTATTATTTGGATTTATTAGTAACTCTTCATCTTGCTCATCTATCATCGAATACTCTTTTCCTCTAACTTCCATCTTATCTATAAAGTATTTTATCATTCCAATTGAAGTTGTATATTTATTATTTCTTGCTCCAAGAGTATCTTCTGTATATATTATAACATCTTTTCCTAAAATTTCATAGACTAAATTTTTAAATGCCCTTATTTCGGTTAATCCTCCAGTTATTACTATATAAGAAATATTTTGTTTTGTCAATAGTAATATTTGTTTCTGGGCTAATCTAAGTAATTCTGCTAATCTATCCATAACTATCTCAGTTACTTCTATTTGATTTAATTTAATTACTTCACCAGCAGTATTTTTAACCTCATATACATCATTTAATGCTATGAATCTTTTATGACTAGATGCAAATTTTTCTTTTATTTCTCTTGCATCAAATACATTTATATTAAACATATAGGCTAAGTCTTTATCAACATTAATTCCTCCTAATTGAATTGTTTCGGTATTCATAAGTTTACCTCTACTGAATACTGACACATTAGTGGTTTCATGTCCTAAATTAATAATAGCTCCTATGTTTTTATCTAAATTATCGTTTCTTACTTCATAATAATCTCCTAAAGCTGATACTGTAATATCTACTACTTCTAATCCAGCTCCTTCCATAACTGATAGGACTGAATAGACATTCTTCTTTGGAGCAGAAATCATAATTCCTTTTATTTCTAGTTTATTACCAGTTTTACCTACAACCTTGGTTTCTTTTTCTCCATCTATTAAGAAAGTTAATGGTAATACGGTTATAAGTTCATAGTCTTGTTCTACTTTAGAATATACTGAAGCTTTTATAAGATTATTTACATCATCTGTTGTTATGGCATCGCCAGTTATTTCTATTTCACTAGTAACAATCATAAACTTAGCATTATAACTAGGTACTCCTACTATTACTTTTTTTATATCAATGCCTAAATTATTATTTATTTCTTTAATTCCATCTTTAATAGAGTTAATAGCTAAATTGGGATCAACAATTAAACCTTTTCTTATTCCTTTTGCTTTTTGTTCATAAGTAGCTAGAATATTTAATTTATTTTTAAAGTATTCTCCTACTACGAATTTAATTGTATCAGATCCAATGTCAATAGCAGTATATATTTTCTTCACGATATCGACTCTCCCTAAAATGATACAATTTAATTATAACAAAAAATAAATAAAAAGTATATATTTTTTATTCACTATTTAATTTTTTTGCAATTTTATGTCTAAAAATACCTAAATAACAGCAGTACAGCAAAGTACTGCTGTTATCTAATTACATATTATTTTCTATTTCTTTTATTTCTTCATTACCATTTAATGCTCTAATGCTATTTAAAAATCTTTCTTTCTCTTCCATAATTAATAAATCTGATATTTCTTCGATGGTTTCGGCTTTAAAGATACTTCCCCCATCTAATTATTTTGCTTTTTTCTACATCATATCATAGCATTTAACAATATTAAAATCGATTATCTTAATCATTTAGTGGCCTTTCTTTTTATAAAAATACCTCGGAAAACTTGAGTTTACTTAAGACCTAGAGGCGTTAAAAAAGATAAGAAAAAGAAATTAATTTATTTTAGCAATCTCTATTGACAATTGCTAAAATAGTGGTATAATATAGATGTATAAAAAGGAGGACGATAAATATGAATATGAATAATCCATATGAAGAAAATCTACAAAAACCATTAGAAAAATATGGTCGTGATATTACTAAGGCCGCTAAAGATGGAAAAATAGATCCTGTTATTGGTCGTGATGATGAAATAAGAAGTATAACTAGAATATTATCTAGAAAAACTAAAAATAATCCTGTATTAATTGGTGAACCTGGTGTTGGTAAAACTGCTATTGTGGAAGGACTAGCTACTAGAATAATTAAAGGGGATGTTCCTAATAGTTTGAAAAATAAAAGTATTTGGGAATTAGATATGGGTGCCTTAGTAGCAGGAGCTAAATATCGTGGTGAATTTGAAGAAAGATTAAAAGCTGTTCTAAAAGAAGTAAAAGATTCTGATGGAGAAATCATTATGTTTATTGATGAGATACATATGATAGTAGGAGCTGGTGCTCTAGAAGGGGCTATGGATGCTGGTAATATGTTAAAACCTATGCTAGCTCGTGGTGAAGTTCATTGTATTGGTGCTACTACTTTAAATGAGTATCGTAAATATATTGAAAAAGATGCTGCTCTAGAAAGAAGATTTCAAAAAGTACTTGTAAAAGAACCTACTGTTTTGGATACTATTACTATTCTTAGGGGATTAAAACCTAAGTTTGAAGTATTCCATGGTGTAAATATCAAAGATAAAGCTTTGGTAGCCGCTGCTACATTATCTGATAGATATATTACTGATAGATTCTTACCTGATAAAGCTATTGACTTAATTGATGAGGCTGCTGCTACTATTAAGGTACAAATGGAATCTGTTCCTACTGAACTAGATAACTTAGAAAGAAATATTATGAGACTAGAAATTGAAAAAGAGGCGCTAAAGAAAGAGAAAGATGACATTTCTAAGAATAGAATTGAGAATATTGATAAGGAGTTATTTAGTCTTAAAGAAAAAGAAAAGGATTTAAAAAATAGATGGGAAGAAGAAAAGTCTGTTAATACTAAGATTAGTAAAAAGAAGGAAGAAATTGATTCTGCTAACTTTGCTTTAGAGAAGGCTGAAAATAATTATGACTTAGAGGCTGCTGCTAAACTTAGACATGGTACTATTCCTAGATTAGAGAAAGAACTTGCCGAACTAGAAAAAATTAATAAATCAGAGATATTATCTGATACTGTTGATGAGGAATCAGTAGCGGCTATTATATCTAAATGGACTAATATTCCAATATCTAAATTAGTTGGTGGTGAAAGAGAAAAATTACTTCACTTAGAAGAAAATATGAAGAAAAGAGTTAAAGGACAAGATAATGCTATTCACTTAGTATCTGAAGCTATTATTCGTGCAAGAGCAGGTATTAAAGATCCTAATAGACCTATTGGTTCATTTATCTTCTTAGGTCCTACTGGTGTAGGTAAAACAGAAGTGGCTAGAACTCTTGCTTATGAGTTATTTGATGATGAAAGACATATGATTAGAATTGATATGTCTGAATATATGGAAAGTCATTCTGTAGCTAGATTAATTGGAGCTCCTCCAGGATATGTTGGATATGATGAGGGTGGACAACTTACTGAAGCTGTAAGAAGAAATCCCTACTCTATTATCTTGTTTGATGAAATAGAAAAGGCTCATAAGGATATATTTAATGTTTTACTTCAAATATTAGATGATGGTAGAATTACTGATGGTCAAGGTAGAACTGTAGACTTTAAAAATACTATCATTATTATGACTTCTAACTTAGGTAGTGAATATATTCTAGAAAACACTTCTAATAGTAATGAATTAGTTATGAATGAACTTAAGAGTACTTTTAAACCTGAGTTCATAAATCGTATTGATGAAATTATAGTCTTTAATTCTTTATCTAAAGAAGTAGTTAATGATATTCTGGATAAAATTATTAGTGATACTGAAAATAGACTTAAAGATAAGAATTTACATTTAGTAGTAACAGAGTCTGCTAGAAGATATATTATTGATTCAGCATATGATGAGAAATATGGTGCAAGACCTATTAAAAGATTTGTTCAAAGAAATGTTGAAACTTTAATTGCTAATGCTATCATTAATGATAAAGTTAAATTTGGTAGTACTATCACTATAGATTTTCAAGATAATAAATTAATATTAAAGTAATGGAGTAATCTGTTACTTTTTTATTTCTTCTTAAGCCTTATTGTCTTAAGAAGTCTCTTAAAGCCTATTTTAGTAGTCTTTAAGAGAATAATAACATTATATGTATATAGATAATTATCTCTATCTATATTAATATCTATGTAAGAGAATAGTAAAAGAACAAGGTTTGTTTATCTTGTTCTTTTCTTAATCTTAACTTCATAACTACACATTTTATTAAGTGTATCATTATCAATATAAATTACTTTACCACTCTTTGGATTTATTTTTTTATTTCCAAATACTATCCAAATAACATCAATAGATGTATTAGGCATTGAAGCATAACCATCAGTAAATATTATTTTATTTTCTACTCTTCTTGTAAAAGCATTAACTGCTACCTCGAAGTTAGTTCCACCACCACCTTCAAGGATCATATTATCAATATCACTTAGTGTTTTAATTTCATGAAAACCATAAAATTTGGTATCAAAACAGCCTACTTTTAATCTAGATTGTTTTAGTATATTTTTACATTCTCTTAAAAAACCTCTAAGTAATTTATTATTTATCGAATCACTTGTGTCCAAAACAATCTCTGTCTCGGGTATAGGTTGTTCTTCTAAATTAGCCTTTATTATGTCATCTTCTATTATAGCATTTTTATATGACCAATCTACATCATACTTAATTGCTTCTCTTAAAGCATAGCGCCAATCAATTATTGGTTTACTAGTACCAATATCACTAATACTTCTAACATCACCATTAGCTAATGTACCTGCCTGCAATGACTGTTTTAAGATTTCTTCTTTTAATCCTTCTAGTTGCTTTTTCTTTTCTTCAAGATTCTTTTTAAAAGCATCTTTTTCACCAGTTTTTTCTAATTCTTCTTGTTTCTTTTCAAGTCCTGTTTTATCTTTCTTTTCGTTAACATTTTCTTCTTTATATTTTTTTACTGCCTGCTCCCATAATTCATGTGAATCATGTCCTACATCTTGTTTTGATTTATCTGATTCTAGAGATTGTTTATTTTGTAATAATTTTTCATATAATGTTTCAACATCATAATTAATAGCCTCTTTTATATCAACCCCACCTTGTACCATCGTTAAACCATCTCGTTTTAAAAATTGATTAATAACAGCATCAGTAGCAATATTCCATAAATCGTTATCCTTATTTTCACTTCTTAATATATGATTAAAAGCAATATGACATACTTCATGAGCGAAGATAAAAATTTGTTCTGATATATTTAACTCATTTAAAAAGTCAGGATTATAATATATTATTTTACCATCTGTAGCAGCTGCTATTATATCTTTGCTTTCTTTATAATCTACATTCGTTACTACACTGCCAAAGAAAGGATATTTAACAAGCATTTTTCTTTTTAACACTTCGATATCACTTTTCATAACTTACACCTCAGATTTGTGCTACTAATGAGAATATTTCCTCATTTATTGTATTTTTATTTATATCGTTAGCAGTAACAACTATTATAACATTTTTAGGCAATTCAAATGTAGATATTTTTCTATATTTTAATAATTCTATAAACTTTGTTTGTTCTTCTTTAGAAATACTATCAATTTTATCAATTACTAATATCCTACTATTACTTATATTTAATATTTTGCTAAACCATTTGGGAGGTACAAAATCTATTCCATCATAATGACCATTTAATTCTTTAACATTAATATCTGCTGGTAAAATAATAGAGTCTTCTAAATCTTCACTAGATATAAAACTTGCTAGTACTGGAATAACATTTGCTTTAATATATGATAAAAATAATTCTTTCTTGTTATTCATTATTTCACCTTAATCTTTGTTTTAGTTAATTTTGTTTCGGCAATTAATTCTAGTCTTTCTTCATCGCCATGGCACCATTTTAAATCAAAAATAGAACAAAATTCATTACCGAGTTCTGATAAAAAAGATCTTACTTTATCTAGATTATTAATATCAACTTGTAATAAGCCCATAGTTGTAGCATACCTTTCAGCAGTATTTAATAATTGTATATCTTGCTCAGTATAATTATCATTAATTACATCTTCTAGTGTTATTACTTGTTGGTTACAAAACTCAACAAACTCTTTTGTTATATCTTCACCAACTAAGGCTCTTAACATTTCTGGGTTTTCTGTTTTATAAAGTATTTTTGATGCCATCTCCCATTTTCTTGGATCGGCATTAGGTTTTTCACCATCATATTCACTTCGGAGTGTTTCACCATTTCTATAAGCAATATAAGAATAGATTGCAGGGTGAATATTATTTTCACTCGCCCATTTTAACCAAGATTCAGTAGTCGTTTTAATATATACATGCGCAAATCTATTGAATAAAGGTTCTGCTAATTGATTAGCGGCTAAACTATCTTTCATGTCGTTGCCTGCTGCTACTATTCTAGCATTATCTGGAAGTTTCCATATTCCATTTATCTCCCTATCTAAAACTATATTAAAGGCTATACCTTGAATACTAGGTAAAGCATTAGTTATTTCGTCAAAGAATACTACATGTAATTTATTTGGTTCACTCTTACATTTTTCTTCAACTTTTCTAAGCCAAGAAGGCTTAATATCGATCATTTCACCGGTACTTTGATTATATACACTCTTGCCATTTAAACTTTCTGGCGAAGCATTTCTCAAATATATTATTTCACAAGTAGGATCTATTTGTTTTACTCTCGCAGATTTTCCTTCACTAGATGGTCCATGTAAGAATACTGCTACTCCACTTTCTATTGCACCTTTAATAATATCTTCTTCACTTACTTTAGTAAAATCTAAATTATATGGATTTTTTCTTTCTTTAGAAAAAATATTTTTTGTTTGCATTAAAGTTTAACTTTGAAATAAATCTTTTACCATATATTTACTTAAAAACATATACATTTCTGTTTTATTGAAATTTCCTTTGTAAGGAATGTTAGGATCAAGAAATCTTATTCCAGAAAGTAATGAGTTTTTTGAAATTAATGTTTTTGTTCTATCATCGATTAGCCATTTAACAGGTAATACCTCTACCCAAAAGAAACTATTATTTTTATATTTAACACCATTTGAAAATTTAATATTCTTATTTTCATCATATATTAAATAAGCAGATTTTACGAGAATATATTTCTTTCCTTGATATTCATATTCTTCATGGATTGTAGGTTTAAACTCAGTAACTTCAATAGAGTCTTGTAATGAATCAAATGTGTAACTTCTTCCTGTTTTTTTTAGTTGGTTTATATTATATGTTTCCATTAATATATCTTGCATTTTTGAGTCAGCGACACGCTGAGGATATTCACCATACTCTACCTCTTCAGTCCCATTGTATCCATCTATCCTACTTGAAGACACTTGAGAAAAGATTACAGAAGATTTTAATATTGGTCTAACTCCCTTATTTAAAGATGTCATATCTTTGTAACCGGCACAACCAGAAAATTCTACTACATAAATTTTTCCAACATTATAAGCAGAGCTAAGCCAATAACCTTTAAGTTTATCAATTGTAGTGCCATCATTTCTTCTATTATAAATAGTGTCACAGATTGGCATACAACCTGTTAAAATACATAAATCAGTAATTTCTGCTATCCTTCCATATTTTTTTAATACTTCTAAAGAATTTTTACCAAAAACATCTTCTTCAGAAAGTAATGTTAATTCTACACCATAATTCATAGTATCAATTCCCCCTAAGTACTGACTTATTATAGCATATGTACTACTGTTTTGCAACTTTTTTGTAGAATTTTTACATTCAAGATTAAAAATGTGATAGTGTAAATAATGTCAAGTTTTATTGACTTTAGATTAAAAATAATATATATTTATTTTAGGAGGTATAAATATGGAGAATAGATCTCAATATGATATTGATACAGATAAAATAATAGAGGCAGTAAATGATAATTCAGATAGAAGAAGAAGAGAAGAAGAATTATATGCAAAAAGAGAGGAACGTTCTAAAAAAAGAGCTAAAGTAGCTAAAAAGAATCGTGTATTTAAAAATGTTTCAGTTTCTTTAGTAGTGGTAGCTGCTGCTGTATCTATTGGTTTAGGAGTAGTAAAGCCTGCTGTTGAAAGTCAAATAGCACCATATCATAGTTATCAATATGCTATTCCATATGCTCAAGAAGAATTAGTAGATGCTGGATATGGATACTTTGAAGGTGATGACTTTTATTTGTATGAAGGAAATGATTACTCTGGTCTTGATATGACTATACAAAGTAATCCTGAAGGATTAGCTACTCTTGAATTATATGAAAGAGCAATTAATGATGCTGAAAACATTAAAGATGTTGACAAAGATAAAAGTACTACTGCTTTTTATGAAAAAGATAAAAAGGAAGCTACTAGATTTACTAATAGTGTCATGGTTGATTGTAAAGGTGGTAGTTATACATTACCTCAAATATTTGAAGGCGGTGGAAGCATTAATGCTGTTCTAGGAGTTAATAGTGGTCAAGAGAGAATAAATTTAGCTTGTGAGGCTATTACTACTGCTGTTGAAAAAGCTAAAAATGGTGATGATAGTTCTTTAAAAAGAATTGTTAATGAAGTAGAAAATAGAAATCTTGATAATACTAAAGGAGGAAGATAATATGTATACTATAGTTTTAGATGATGGTAATGAATATGCTATTGTTAAAGAAGAAGTTATAAATAATATTGAATATACTTTATTCTCTGACTTAAAAGATAATTCTAAAATATGTTTTAGAAAAACTATTATCGAAGATGGTGAAGAATACTATGTTGAACTTGATGATAAAGAACTTGAATTGGTATCTGCTCATTTTGCTAAGAATTTATTAAAGGAAATAGATGGTTAGTCTATTTCCTTTTTATATTAATTGTATATTTTGAATTACCTCGGTAATTATTTTCTTTATCAAAGTCGTCTTTATCATAAGTAAAGGCTGTTAAGGTAATACTCTCTACTTCATCTATTTCGTCTACGGCGTATAATTTAACTGAAGTCATAAGTGTATTATCATTTACATTTTCTAAATGACTATAGAAGCCATTTGGAGCATTGACATCGTCATAGAAGTATATATAGAAATATTTACTATATCTAAATATATCTGGTTCTAAGAAGGTACTATTATTTGAAGTACCATCTTTTAATGTATATCCTATATTATAACCTATTTTATATTTATTATCTTCATATTTATCGTAATATTTTTGCCATGTATCTTTAAATTTAGTACCACTTATTGTTTTGTCATCAGTTAGAAATACTTCAAATGATCCTATATCTACCCCATTTGTAAGGTTTGTATAGTAGGTATCTTCGATTACTTCTTTATTATAGTAATTATTATTACTTAAGAATATTCCTAATTTTATAGGATTATTATCAATATATGTGTCTTTTACTTCTTCTTTTACTATAGGTTCTTTATGTTCTTCTACTACTTTTTCTTTAGTACACCCACTGATAAGAAGGAATGCTACTAGGATAATTAATTTAATTTTTTTCATAAATACTATCTAACTCCTTTAATATTGCTTTTTTAGAACTTTCTATAAAAGTAATAATATCATCTATTTTGAATAAATATTTTTTTCCTTTTTTGGATTCTTCTATTAAAATTCCTGTTTTGTCTACAATTAGATTTAGCCTATCTATAGGTATTTCACTAATTATATTTGGTATATATGGTATTTCTTCATAAAATATTTTCATTGGAAAATTATATCTATCTATTAACTGATTATTTAAGTTTGAATAATCGTTATAAACATAATATTTAAATGTTTTTTCAGTATATTCTACTAATGTTCCATCTAATTCTTTTATATAATTGCCTTTAATTATATTAGGTATGAAATATTTAAACCATAGATAATCAGTATATAAATGTATATAATAGCCTAATACAAAGTCATCATTTAAATAATTACCATATTTTTCTAAAAATTTATTTATATTTGGAATATTATTATTTACATTATCTAAAAAATGACTATAAAATTTAGTTTCTCCTAGTAACTTAGAAATGTCTGGAGCTATTGTTCCTATTAATAATTTTTTACTATCTCTGTTAATAGTTTTATTTATTTCGTTTGCTATACATATATGTATTACTGAAGATGCCATTATCTTGTACCTTTTCTCCTTTTTACTTCAACTAAATCAGTAAGTTGTTTAAGAGTGATTTCACCTAATTCTAATTGTTTATTTAATTTTTCTTCGGTGGTAACATCAGGTATCATTCTATTTGCCATTGTTTGATACATGGTCATATCATTATTGGCTTTTTTTGCAAAGACTCCTACTACATTATAAATATTATTCTTAATATGTTTAAATACTATTCTTACTTGATCATATTTTAGTTCCATAAATCCTACTAATTTCTTATTGCTTTTTAAACGTTTTAATTCACCACTTGCATTTTTACCACTTATAAAATTGTTTATTAATTCTAATACTGTATCGTAATATTCGTAAGGTACACTATCCATATCTCCTATTATTTTTGCTTTAGTAGGATTAGCTAGTGATGTTGAAAAAATTAATCTTTTTTCTTCTTGTAATTTTTTTTCTTCTTCATCTGTTAAGGTAATATCTTCTTCATCTATTATAACTTCATTACATTTATCGTAATAATCTCTTATTATTAAATATTTATTTAATTCCATATAATAATCTTCAATAATTTCTCTTCTATTTCTTCTAAAAGAATAAGTATCTTTTTCTAATAGTAGATTATAATAACTAATTAATTCATTACTTATGTTATTTAATACTTTGATAATAATATAATTATATTCATTATTTTCAAGATCATATCTTTCATAATTTTCTAATATACGAACAATATCTTCTTTTTTATTAGCATACCTTAAGGTATTAATAGCTTCATTAACCATTTTATCTAGAAATTCTTTTCTTTGAATTATTACTTCAGGTTCTTCAATCACCTCATAGCCGGCATTTAGTATATTGGGAACATTATTATATTGTTCTTTAGCAAATTCTTCCTCTTTTTTATTTTGCATTGTCTCTGATGTTAAATTACGATTATAAAACTCTAAATCATTAAGACAAAGAATTGCTTCTTTACTGGTTATTTCTCCCGATAACTCATAATAATTAATGATTTTTTCTATGTCCCTTAGAGTATATTTATTAGCTTCAATTGGATTTTTGACCCTTATTGCAATCCTAGCTACTCTCGCAGAACTTACTGTTTTTCTGATTCTATTCATCCTACTTTCAAGAGTTAGGAGTCTTTGATTTAATGTATAATAATCTTTATCTATAATACCACTAAAATTTTGTAATTCACTTTCAGCATCATAAGTTCTGTTTATTAATTTATATAGTAATTTATAAAATTCTTTTTTATATATATCATCATGATAAATACTATCTAATAAAACATCAATAATTATTTTTCCATCTATAATAGAATCAAAACCGGAGTTAAAATAATTCATTAATTCTTTAAATAATTGTTTCCTAGTTTTTAAATTCTCATATTCTTCACGCAGTTCATCATATTCTGCTATATATTTATCTAATAATTCTTTTAATTTACTTTGCATTTTTATACCTCTTTCTATAATATTATTATATCAAATATTAAGAAAAAAGCAAGTCTTAGCTAAAGGCTAGTTCTACTTCTATTTGCTTATCGTATATGGCTATTATTAGAAAGATAATACCACTAATTAGTACTAGTAATGTTCCTATAAATGATGCTTTTGTAAGTATTATCTTTTTATTAGTATCACTACTATTTAATTTTAAGATATCTTCATAACTATTCTTAGTAAAATGATAATATATTATTACTAATATACTAAATATTATTATAAGTAAACTTCGATATTCTCTTCTTGCTTCTTCGTCATTATATAATAGATATTTCTTTTCTTTACTATTGGCATAATAACTTAGAATTATTATTATTATATATATTATCCATATTAAATTTTCTTCTTTTATATCTTCTAATTTATCTAGTTTATCATTCATATTATATAATATTAATTAATTATTTATTAATACCATAGAATAATTTTAATATTGTTTCTTTATCAGGAAATTCTTTTTTTAATTCTTTATTTATAAATTTGTTATAATCATATGTTAGGTTTATTTTACTAAATTTTAAACTCTTATTTATATCTATTAGCATATAAGAAGTATTATTATCTATAGTGCAACCACCACTATCAAGAACGATAATGTTAGTTAGTTTATCTATAGTTTCTATATAATCTTCACTTATACCATCTACTTCATTTTCATTAAATGATTTATGTAAATGACCTACTATATATGTTATATCTTCATTATTATATTTGATCCATAAATTAACATCGTTTTTTAGATTATTCTTTTCAAAAGGATATAATTTACTAGTATCTTCTAATAGATAATGACTAAATATTATCTTTTTATTTTTTATTATATTATTATAACTTATATTACATTCATAATAAAGAGGACACTTTTTTAGAAAGTCTATCTCTTTAGTAGTTAAAGATTCTCTTATCCATTTATAATGTTCTTTTTGTGCATTACTATTTATACTACTATCAATATCAGTACCATATAAAGCACATAATTCATGATTACCTAAAACCATTTTAATATTATTTTCTATTATTAGATCAAGACATTCTTTAGATTCAGATCCTAATCCTATTGTATCTCCTAAACATATTATTTCATCTACATTCTTAGACTTTATATCATTTATAATAGTTTTTAATGCTTCTAAATTACCATGAATATCTGTAAATACTGCTAATTTCATTTTATACCTCCATATTATAAATTATACTTTTCTTTTATTTTATCTATATCTTCTTTAGTAAATATACTTAATTCTAATGATCTATTTGCTAAATCAATCATAAATTCTCTATCGTTAGTGGCTACTACTTTACTAACTATATTATCTAAATTAACGCTATCAGTGGCACTAATTAATTCTATTAAGTAGTAGCTATCTCTTTTATCAATGAAATAGTCTTCAATTAAAGTAAAGTCCATCTTTTTATCATAATTGACTGCTAATCTCCATAAGGCTTCTCTATTATCTTCTTTAATGCCTACTTTTACTAAGTCATTAAAGTCTTCTTGCTTAATAGGAGGAGGTAATGGTACTGATATATATCTAGTTATAAAAGTCAATAATTCTTTATCGTTCATTTTACTAGCAAACTTATTTATTACTGAATTATTAGTTAATAAGTTTGCTATTCTAGTATATAATTTACCACCATCTCTTACTCTTTCTTTATCTCTAAGTAAATTATTATATTGTTTTTCTATAAATTCTTTTAGTTCATTATCACTAGTATTTACTTCTTTAAATTTATCTAATAAAATATCTATTTCTTCTAATCTTTTCTTTTCTACTTTGTCTATCTCGTTAGGAGTCTTCTCTCTAACTTCTTCTATATCTTTAATTAACTTATTTATTACTTCTTTATCTTTATCTTGATAATTACATATATCTATCTTCTTTAATTCTTTTATTAATTCATTACTATTTATAAATCTATTTACATATCTATACATTAAATTAACTAATTCCATTATTACTTCACTTCCTATACTTAGTATATCATTTATTATAAAAAAATAAAATACCTATCATTACTGATAGATATGTTTATTTTCTTATTTTCTTTTTATTATTCTTTATTTTATTTTCTATATCTATAATTATTTCTATTAATGATATATTATTACTTGTATATTCTGGTATAAATATTTCTTCTTCACCATATGGACCTTTTATTTCTTTATGTCCTAAATATCCAGTATAATTATCTATATATAATATTTTACCTTTTATTAATTCTTTTAATATATTTGGATATGTCATTATAAATAATAATTTTGTTTCTTCTATTTCTTTTGATATTATTCCATCACTACATTTATATAATATAGATCCATTTAATTTATTATTATATCTTATTATTAATGCTCTACTACTATTTTCCATACTTATATCTACTTCCTTTATATTTAAATTAATTATTTTGAATAAATTTTCCTTTCCCAAACTTTTCTAATGTACTTTAACGACAATGTAGATAGAGCAAAACCTATAACTGGTACTAGAGAACTTAATAATATGTTATCATTTTGTTTTATCAAATATGAGTATATAACCACTATCACATATGTTAGAATCATAATACAGATTTTTCTTGTCCAACTTGTTTCCCATGCTTTATCTAATTCAACTCTTTTATTTCGTTCTTGTATCTTTTTAATTTCTTTTCCTAAATCCATAAATACACTCTCCTAATAAGTAAATTATACCATATTTTGTCTAATTTTAACATACTTACTCTTTATCTTTCAAAATCATCTTTTGATTTTTTAAAATCTAAGTCTTCAATATCATCATCATCTAATACATTATCTTCATACATATCATTGACTACATCAATATATTTATCATCTTTATCATACCAACTATGAAGTTTATCATGTAAGAAAGATATTAGTTTTTCAAATTTATCTTTCCAATATTCAATATTATTTTTAAAATCTTGCATTTTAGATTTTAAAAATAATATTTCGTTATCTTTTTCTTAAATTGTATCATTTAAACTTTTTACTCTTAAATTAAGAGATTCATTATTTTCAGTAAGAGTTTTAATCTTATTATTTAAATTTTCAATAAATATTTCATTAGAATAATTAAAAGCTAGAAAGGTTATATCATTAATTATAATTCTATGTAGTTCTAGATAAGTAAGGTTGGTTTTATCAATAGTTCTCAAATTACCATTAATAATAATTGGTTTAACTCTACAAAACTCACAAATAAATTCTAATCTTTTTCTTAATGATTCTTCCATTCTAACTTCTTGTTTGAAAACATTCACTATTTTAATCAATCCTTTCTTTGAAAGACTTTTTTCTAAACAAGAAAAAAATCAATCCTAATTTAGAATTGATTGTCTATTTATTCTCGAAACTATAAAAAGTTCGAGCGGATTTCCCTATGGTGCAAGTGGTTAAGTTATTTCAAACTTTTACTCACAAATTAGAAATTTCATAGTTTTATATCAATTTCTAATAACATTTTACCAAATAATAGAAAAAGTAGCAATAATTTGTGCTACTTTATAAACTATTTTCTTTTGTTGTTTAATGTCATTTTTAATACTGGACCTTTTTCTTCTATTGTATCTTCTAAAATAGTTTCTTCTTCATTAAATCCAAATGTTGAGATTCTTTTGATATTCTCTCTTAATGCCTTTAAATCACTTAACGAATAGTTATCAATATTATTAATATTAAATGGTTGCTCGTTTTTACTTTTCTGTAACTCAATTTGTTTAATGGCTTTTTTACTAACACCCAATTTTATATTTTCACTTTTTTCAATATTTTCATTTAATTCTTCTTTATGATCTAAAAAATAATTTAATTTTTTTATATCTCTTTTCTTTATTGCATTTATTATTGTTTTAGCAGGATAATAAATTGCACCTCCAGCAATAATAGCAAGAAGCATAACATAAAACCATCCACCATTATTTACAAAATTCATAATAGCTATTGGTAACATCAATGGTTGGCTTATTGTTAATATTTTATCTAGCATTTGAAGTGGTTTTGGTTGTGCATATCTAGCTTGTTCTTCCATTCTAGATATTATTTTATTTTCATTTTCCTCTGAATATGGAACTATGTATGATTCTCCACTTGCTAATTTTGCAACAATTTTTCCATTTTCTATTTTATAAGATAATATAAATTTTTTAGAATCATCATAATTTAATGAATAATCTTTCATTATATTTTCCTCCTCTCAAAAAGTCTACTATTATTATAGTGTTTTTTCAATAAAAGTCAAGACATACTCCTTTATTTTGCTCTTATTTCCTTTTATTCTATATATAATCTATGAAATCATAATTATTTTTTATCGTTCTAATTCATCATCTTTGCTATATTCATTTTTAATTGTATCTATATCATCATTATCTAAAATCTCTTCTTCATATAATTCATCAATTATATCATCATATTTATTGGTAGAGAAAAATTTATCTTGTAAGAACTTAATAAGTTTATCCCTTAATTCTTCGAAATAATTTAACATTTCTTCTAGTGATGATACTTTAACTTTTAACATATCAATAGTATCATTTGCAAAATCAAATCTATTTTCTAAATCACTAATTCTATCTTCACGAGTAGTGATTTTTTTCTTTAATTCTTTAACTTCATTAGAATGATTTTTTAAATTTTGTTCATATTTATCTAGTATTACATTTATATCATTAGAATCTTTTAAATTAGAAGTAGTATCATTAGTTTGTTCTATATATTTTTTAATTTTATTTATATCATTGTTTGAAATAGTATAATTATTTTTATTCATTATTGTTGACTTTAAATTATTTATAATATCATTTATCTCATTTGATTTAGTATGTAATTGATTGGCTTTATCATTTAATTCTTTTAATTGCTTTTTATGTTTTTCTTGTTCTTTTCTAAATTTATTATAATCTCTCATACTTGAAACATTAATATCAATATTTCTACCTTCTTCTTTATCTTTAAGAGAGTAGTTAAGATTATATGCTCTATTAAATGAACTAATACAATATCCTCTCATTTTATCTTGAATATTAACTAAACTAATTTTAGTAAATACATCTGATTTACCAACTTCTTTTAGAAATTGATATTTTCTATATTAAATCCAAAACTTCAAAAAGTCTGGACAGATTTCTCAATGGTGCCAAATATAAGAATCGAACTTATCTCTAAGCATTACGAGGGCCTTGTTCTACCACTAAACTAATTTGGCACAATATAATTATAATATATTTTTATTATTTTGAAAAGATATATTTATTACCTTTCATGAAAATCCAAGGTATTTTCATGTCATTACTAGCC
>OHYH01000363.1_pt1 | contig 19380 bp, 18 predicted proteins | sample 1580211 | NCBI WGS metagenome assembly OHYH01 (sample SAMEA3882528, study PRJEB24775) | human gut metagenome | biome: human-associated habitat; feature: intestine environment; material: feces | place: Netherlands | collected 2009/2010 | reverse complement strand
ACTCAGGAGAAAGTTTCCCTTTAATATATTGTTCCATCATCAAGGCACCTATGGGTACTCCATACTCTGCGCCGAAGCCTCCATTTTCCACGTATACGGCAATAGCTATTTGGGGGTTGTCCATCGGGGCGAAGCCCATGAACACGGAGTGATCCTTTCCCATGTTTTCCGCGGTTCCTGTTTTGCCACATACGAGATAGTCTGCTCGATTGGCCGCTCTACAGGTTCCTTTGATAACGGAACTGCGCATGCCCGCTACTACGTAGTCGTATGCTTTTCGGTTGGCCATAGTATAATGTCTGCGCGTATAAAGCGTGTCCAATGGTTCTCCTTCTACTTTGCGCACCACGTGGGGAATGTAGTAATAGCCGCGGTTCGCGATGGTGGCGCATAGGTTGGCTATCTGTAGGGGAGTGAGGTTTACCTCGCCTTGCCCTATCGAGATACTGATGATTGTCAGGCCATTCCAGGATCCTTTATAGACGTTGTCATAGTATTGGGCATTGGGGATGAGGCCGCGTTTCTCTCCTGGTAAGTCTATGCCCAATTTATAGCCGAATCCCATGCTGACCATGTAATCCCTCCATATGTTCATGGCTTGCTGCACGGAGGTATATCGTTGCCTGTTGCCCATCATGTAGTAAAGTCCCCAACAGAAGTAGGCGTTGCAGGAAGTGCTTAAGGCATCTACCAGGGCAATGGGAGAAGCGTGTCCATGGCATCCCAGGTGAAGGCCTCTGTGATAAAAACCATGATGACATGGAAACATGGTCTGTGGATTGATAATGCCTTCGCTCATGAAAGTGAGCGCTTGAGAAGTCTTGAACGTGGAGCCTGGTGGATATTGTCCCATGATGCTGCGGTTGAGCAACGGACGCCAACCATCCTGCGCCAACAGCCTGTGGTTCTTGCCTCGTTGCCTTCCCACCATCATCCTGGGATTGTAGGAGGGAGAGGAAACCATGCATAGCACTTCGCCCGTAGAAGGCTCTATAGCTACGATACTTCCTATCTTTCCCTCTAGTAGCCGTTCTCCTAAAGCCTGTAGCTTTACGTCAATACTTAACGTTAGGTTCTTTCCCGCCACGGGTGCTTTGTCGAGTTTGCCGTTCATGTAGCTTCCTTGTACTCTTCCATGGGCATCTCTCAACAGTATTTTCATCCCTTTGACACCACGCAATTGTTTCTCGTAATAACGTTCTACCCCTGATTTCCCAATGAAATCGCCCGCCTGATAATAGTCATCTTCCTCGATATCTGATTCAGACACCTCCGCTACGTCTCCTAAAACATGGGCGGCTATGGGATATTGGTATTGGCGGATGCTGCGCTTCTGCACGTAGAAACCTGGGAAACGGAAGAGTTTCTCTTGAAAGACGCTGAAATCTTTGTCGGCTATCTGGCTCATGAAGAGTTGCTGGGTGTAACGGGAATAACCAGGATTCTTGTTGCGGTCTTTGATGTCATTCATCCGTTGGATGAAGAATTCCTTGGTAATACCTAATGCTTCGCAAAACTCCAGGGTATCTAGATGTCCTTTCTCCTCATTCATGACAACCATAATGTCATAAGCGGGTTGGTTATATACAATCAGCCTGCCATTGCGGTCGGTCATGATACCCCGTGAGGGATATTCTATCTTCTTGAGGAAGGCGTTGCTGTCCGCGTTCTTCTTGTAATCATCACTCATTATCTGCAGCGTGAATAGGCGCACTAAATAGATGATGACAATGCACGTGGCAATACCACCTATCACGTATCTGCGATTGCTGTGGATGGTCTCAGGCATGTACTGGTTAATTCCTGATGTTTTCTAAAGCGATGATGATTATCCAAGTGAGCAGCGTGCTGCCACCGATGCTCATTGCCCACTGCTCCCAGTTGAAAAAGTGGAAGGTCTCAAGCGAGAACAGGACGGTGCAATAGATGAAGATGAGCATCAATGAATAGAGAGAGTATTTCAAGAAGCCGATGGTGCGTTTGCTTACCGCCAAGTCCTCCGCGCTGTCTCGTGGGGTGAATAGCTTGAATACATAGGGTTGCAGCAGTCCTATAAAAGTCATTGAGGCAGCGGCCACGCCTTGTGTGTTGGAAAAAGTGTCTATGGCAAGCCCCATCGCAAAGCACCACAAAAGGATTGCCCATTTTGGATATCCTCTCCTGAAATCCAAGGCGCAGTAAAGATATACCAAAGGAATGGCACACCCGAACAAGTGGACATGGTTGAACACCAATACCTGTACGAGCAGCAGGATGACGAATTCCGTTAAGCGTATGAATACTTCAATCCTCATGTCCTTATTTCTTTGGTCTGATAGAGTCTTGGGCGGCTCTTAGCAATTCCACCCTTTCCTTTAACAGCGTATCGTCTATGACCACCACGTCACGCAGGTTGCCAAAGTCCGTGGATAGTCTCAATTGCACCCGGTAAGAAAGACCGTCAGCGGAATTGAACACATGCAGTATCTTTCCAACCATGATTCCTGGCGGGAATACAGACGAATAGCCACTTGTTACCACGTAGTCTCCCAGTCTGAAGTGAGCGTGGCGAGGAACGTCGTCTAGGTATGCGATGTCAGATGGCTTGCGATCCCAATGCAGGTACCCGAAGTATCCGCGTTTCTGTATGGTGCAACTGATGTTGGATGACTTGTTGATAATGGGTATTACCACGGCGTAGTGGGAGGATGCCAGGTATACGATGCCCACGATGCCTGTACCGCAGACCACACCCATGTCTTTTCTTACGCCATCAGCGGTACCCTTATCAATAGTGATGAGATTGTCTGCTTTGTCTATCGAGTTGCTAACCACTTTGGCGGGAATCATCTTGTATCCAGCCAAGGCTTTGATTTGCGCGCTTTTGCCCAAGGTCGAGTCTTTGCGGGTTGCCGCAAGACTGTCCATGAGCAGATTTACTTGCCTTTCCAGGTATGCGTTGCGCTGTGTGAGCTGCTGATTGACATCCGTTAGCGAAAGATACGCCATGGCGGAAGAGTTCCATTCGTTGAGTTTCCCTGCCACCGCATTGGCGGAAGAGAACCATACGCTTCCTTGATAGCTGTTGTTTTTGAACAGCAATACAAAACTTGCCACCTCCAAGAGTACGAAGACGAGCCAGTGATTGTACTTCGCCAAGAACTCAATAAGGTTGCGCATAGGTTTATCTCATCAAGAATGAGAAGCGGTCAACGTTCTTCAAGGCCACACCCGCTCCCTTGGCCACGCTGTGTAAGGGGTCGTCCGCAATATGGAAAGGTATGTGTATCTTGTCTTGCAACCTCCTGTCCAAGCCACGCAACAAAGCGCCTCCACCAGTCAGGTAGATACCATTCTTCACGATATCCGCGTATAATTCGGGAGGTGTGTTCTCTAAGGCGTTGAGTACGGCATTCTCTATCTTTGCCACAGTCTTGTCTAGGCAGTGCGCTACTTCTTGATAGCATACGGGAACTTCCATGGGCAAGGCGGTGATACGGTTAGGACCATGTACGACAAAATCCTCGGGTCCTTCCTCTCCTAAGTCTGTCAAGGCGGAGCCTACGTGAATCTTGATTCTTTCAGCCATACGCTCGCTTACCTTCACGTTGTGTTGACGGCTCATATAGTCTTGGATATCTGCCGTGAGGTCATCTCCTGCTATACGAATAGAGTTGTTGGAAACGATGCCGCCTAGTGAGATGACGGCGATTTCCGTGCTGCCACCACCAATATCCACAATCATGTTTCCTTCGGGAGCTTCCACGTCGATTCCTATACCGATAGCTGCCGCCATAGGCTCAAATATCAAGTATACGTCACGACCTCCAGCGTGCTCTGCGCTGTCACGCACGGCACGCAACTCCACCTCTGTAGAACCAGACGGGACACCTATCACCATGCGAAGGGATGGGGAAAACAGTCTGCTACCCGTGTGTACCATTTTTATCAGTCCACGCATCATTTGCTCACATGCGGAGAAGTCTGCGATGACACCATCACGCAATGGACGGATTGTGCGGATGTTGTCGTGGGTTTTTTCATACATCATTTTTGCCTTGTCACCCACGGCAATCATCTTTTCTGTGCGTCTGTCAAGAGCTACCACAGACGGCTCGTCTACCACAATCTTGTCATCACTGATGATAATGGTATTGGCCGTTCCCAAATCCATTGCAATCTCCTGAACGAAAGAAAAAAATCCCATTTCTTGTCTTATGCTTTATGTGAGTTACTTTGAAAACCAATCATGGATGGCTGTGTCGTAGTGGCTGCTTACGCCAAATGCGCGCTCTGCGAATTTCTTGCGATCCTCTATGTCGGTCTCGGCACCTTTTTTGTTGAGCAGATCGAGCAACATGCCGTACTCTGCCTTGCTGGGCACGATGACTACGTCCTTGAAGTTTTTCGCGCCAGCTCTGATGAGCGAGATGCCCCCTATATCTATTTTCTCGATGATGTCTGCGTCAGAAGCCCCACTGGCCACAGTGTCCTCAAAGGGATAGAGGTCAACGATTACCAAGTCTATTTCGGGTATCTCGTACTGTGCCATTTGTTCCTTGTCCCCCTCGTTCTCACGGCGACCCAGTATGCCTCCAAATATTTTCGGATGGAGCGTTTTCACCCTTCCGCCCAAAATAGAGGGATAAGTAGTGACATCTTCTACCTTTTGGCATTCATACCCCAAAGATTCTATAAACTTTTGCGTTCCGCCTGTGCTCAGGAACTTCACGCCTTCATCGTTGAGCTTAGCCAAGAGCTCGTCTAAACCATCTTTATGAAAGACCGATACCAATGCGGTCTTGATTTTCCTTGTTTCAGCCATATGCGTCTATACATTATATATAATGGACTGCAAAGGTACTAATTATTCATGAATGCCACAAGATAAAAACTGAAAAGTTGAGAAAAATATTAACGCCATATCTTGTTATTTTGAAGAATAAGACTTATGAGGGCATGTTTTCCCTGTGTTTGCTTGGGTACCTGTGAAAAAACGATTAACTTTGCGCGAGAAAATTGAAAAGACTTACAGAAGAATGAACGAGAAAGTAAAGTTTCGTTTACAGAAGCAGCAGATGAAAGACTTGTTTTTCATCACTTTTGGTATCTTATTATATTCAATTGGCTATACGGCGTTTGTGTTGCCAGAGCAGGTGGTGATGGGTGGTGTAGCGGGTCTCTCTGCCTTGATTTTCTATGCCACGGGTATTCCTGCGGGTTTGTCCATCGCCGTGCTCAACGTGGCTATGTTGTTAATCGCTTTTAAGGCATTGACTAAACAATTCACCATTCGTACCATCATAGGTGTAGGCTTGATGTCTCTGTTTATTGGTGGTCTTCAGCCAGTGTTCCAGCATTTTCCTATTATCACTCCTGGTGAGGACAAGTTCATGCATGTGTTGATAGGAGGTTTGCTGGGAGGAGCGGGAATAGGATTGGTGTTTTCCCATAATGGATCCACGGGTGGAACAGATATTATCATCGCTTTGCTGAACAAACATTTCCGTATGAGTTTCGGCCGTGCCATGCAGATGATAGATATTACCATTATCTGTTCATCTTATATTCTTTTCCACAGCGTGGAGACGATTGTCTATGGTGTAGCCTTTACTTTGATAGCCAGCTATGTTTGTGACTATGTTGTCAATGGAACGCGTCAGACGGTGCAGTTCTTGATAATCTCTAAACATTATGAGGAGATAGCCAACACAATCAATACAAAGGTACATCGAGGTGTGACGCTTATCAAGGGACAAGGATGGTATTCCAAAAATGACGTACAAGTGCTTATCGTCCTGGCTCGCAAATATGAGTCACAAGAGGTGTTTTCCTATATCAAGAGCATTGACCCTATGGCTTTGGTGTCGCAGTCTTTCTGCAGTGGTGTGTTCGGAGAGGGCTTCGATACCATTAAGTAGTCTCGTCTTTTATTGCGGTTGGCAGAGGGCTTGGCATACCCTGTCTTGGAACTGGCGAGCCAAGCTTCCTCTCATCACTCCCTGGTTGATGATGGCGAAGCAAAGTTGGTGTCCGTTGGCGGCAGTGCAATAGCCCGCTAAGCTGATGATGCCTGTTAACGTTCCCGTCTTCGCCCTTACGTTTCCACGGGTAAAGCTTCCCCTCATACGAGACTTCAGCGTTCCGTCTATTCCTGCTATAGGCAAAGATTGATAGAGCTGCGTCCTGATGTTCTCGTCTTGATGGGCATATCTTAATAAGGCAGTCAACAGTTCAACGCTCACGTAGTTGTACAGTGATAGCCCAGAACCATCGGCATATTTATATCGTAAAGGGTCAAATCCTGTTTTGCGCACCAATTGCCGTTCCAGGTTGCGTGCGTGCTTGGCGGTAGCGGGGCGATTGCCTGTGGCTGCGGCTATTTGGTAATACATGCACTCGGCGTAGAGATTGTCGCTTTCTTTCATCATCCTGCGAAGTACTTGGTTGATGGAGTGCGAACGGGTGCATGCCGTAAATGCTCCTTGTGGGCATGCTCCTTCTTTGAGATTCCCGTCACAAACGATGCCACGTTCTTTTAGTCTCTCCATGAAACGGGGCATGAAGTTGTCCTTCCTGCTTAGCAATAGGGGAGTAAGAGTGGGGTTGTCGTCATCCCAGCACCATCCTTCTCCATAAGGGTCGCTGTCTTTTAGGCTTTTGTCAGCATAGACATTGCCCTTGATTGTGTCTACGCCCATCTCTCTTAAGCTGTTGACAAAAGCCATAAGGTCGTCAGAGTTGAACAAGGGATCCATGCCGCCCACGCAATATACGTCGCCCGTTAAGGTGCCGTTTTCTATAGTGCCGGTATATTTTAGTTGTGTTTTAAACTGGTATGAGCCTCCTAGTTTGTCAATAGCGGTAATAGCCGTTATCAGTTTCATGGTACTGGCAGGGCGAAGCAATTGCTTCTCGTTGTGTCGGTAGATGCAGGAGTCTGCGTCCAAGTCCCATACCATTAAGCCTATTTGGGAAGTCTCCAGCAAAGGACTTTCCATGAGTTCGTCGAGACATTCCCTTACGGATTGTGGCCACGGCAGTCGCATGGCGATGGAGTCCACGTAGATAGTGTCTGTGGAAAGAGAGTCTATTTCCGCGTATAGACTATCCGTGCTTACCTCTTGGGCTTGTGTGTGAAAGGCGCTTGTTGTCCAAACAAGTAATATAAATAAAAGGTATTTAAGTGTACTCATGTTTTCTCCTCTTTAATTCTTTCAGGAATCCCTCTTCGTTGACAGGTTGCACACTTTCCAGCTTGCCATTCCGGCATTCCAATAATAGGTAATGATCTATGCCAAAAGCGGTTTTCATTTGGGTCACTTGCCGTATGTCCTTGATGGCTATATGCTTTTTGCCGGAGAATCTCCCTGAGTCTATCGTCAGGAATTCCATCTCTTCCTCTATGTCTATGGGTTTTACCCGATGGAATAGATAAGTGGTATGGATGCTTCTCTCTACCATTCCCACTACAATGATAGACACCAGCAGCCCAAGTATGGCTATTTTCGTCAAGAAGAAATAAAACGCCAAACATGCGAAGATGACGATGCCGCACCAAGCGGCTACCGTCACGCGCTTATGAAATGTCCTGTCTGCTCTCTTTTCCATGAATTTGGTTGCAAAAGTACAAAAAATATACCTTTTAGCAGTGTGTTTACGGATTAATTGTTACTTTTGCATAATTATTAAATACTAGGCGATGGTTTACAAATACGATTTCTTGATTATCGGCGCAGGTGTGGCCGGTATGAGTTACGCCCTGAAAGTAGCCAGAGCGCACAAAGGTAAAGTGTGCATGATATGCAAGACCCAGTTGGATGAAGCCAACACTTCTTTTGCCCAAGGCGGTGTAGCTTCGGTGACCAATCTTGAAGTGGATGACTTCGAGAAGCATATAGAAGACACGATGATAGCGGGAGACTATATCAGCGACCGCAGAGCAGTGGAGCAAGTGGTGAAACGCGCTCCAGAGCAAATTAAGGAGTTGGTGAACTGGGGCGTGCATTTCGACAAGCAGCAAGACGGGAAATATGACTTGCATCGCGAGGGAGGACATTCTGAGTTCCGCATTTTGCATCATGCCGACGACACGGGCGCGGAGATACAACGTGGACTGATGGAAGCCGTGCGCAATAATCCCGATATTGATATCAAGGAGAATCATTTCGCCGTGGAGATTATCACGCAACACCATCTAGGCGCACGCGTAACGCGCCGTACACCTTATATATATTGTTATGGTGCCTATGTGCTGAATCCAGACACCCAGAAAGTGGATACTTACCTCAGCAAGGTCACCGTGATGTGTACGGGTGGCTGTGGTGCTGTTTACCAAACCACGACTAATCCTGTCATAGCCACTGGCGATGGCGAGGCGATGGTTTATCGTGCCAAGGGCACCGTGGAAGGTATGGAGTTCGTGCAATTCCATCCTACAGCCCTCTACCATCAAGGCGAAACCCATCCCGCTTTCCTCATTACCGAGGCTATGCGCGGTTATGGCGGTATTTTGAGACTGCCCAACGGCGAGAGTTTCATGGAGAAATATGATAAGCGTTTGAGCTTGGCTCCCCGCGATATCGTGGCAAGGGCCATCGACAAGGAGATGAAAATCCATGGCCTTGACCATGTCTGCCTGGATGTCACCCACAAGAATCCTTCCGAGACCAAACATCATTTCCCCAATATCTACGCCAAGTGCCTGTCCATCGGCATAGACATCACCAAAGACTATATCCCTGTGCGCCCCGCTGCCCATTATATGTGTGGTGGCATCAAGGTAGATCTCAATGGCTGTTCTAGTATTGAGCGGCTTTATGCCATAGGTGAGTGCTCTTGCACGGGTCTACATGGCGGCAACCGCTTGGCCAGCAATTCCTTGATAGAGGCCGTAGTCTATGCTGACGCTGCCGCAAGGCATAGCTTGGAGCATGTAGACGACTACGATTTCAATGAGAAAGTGCCCCAATGGAATGACGAGGGTACCATGACCAACGAGGAGAAGGTGCTTATCACCCAAAGCGTAAAGGAAGTGGGGGAAATCATGAGCAACTATGTGGGCATCGTGCGTTCCGACCTTCGCCTGAAGCGCGCTTGGGACAGGCTTGACATGCTTTACGAGGAAACTGAGCGGTTGTTTAAGCGCGTTAAGGCCAGTCGTGATATCTGTGAGTTGCGCAACATGATCAACGTGGGTTACCTCATTACACGCATGGCTATAGAGCGCAAGGAGAGCCGCGGACTCCATTTTACGATAGACTATCCCGTTCATGCTTATGACAAGAAATAAGTTTCGGGCGGTGATGAAAATGTAAACGGAAACACAGAACCCAAGGACAATGAAAAAACAAGTAGCTTTTTTCTTGATGGCTTGGCTTTGTTGCCTACCTATGCTGGCGCAGGGTACGGTGACGCATACCACCATGCCGTGCACATTGCTGCAAGGCATCACCGAACGAGAGTATTCCATCTATCTGCCTCCCAGCTATGAGGAAGACAAGGCAAAGACTTATCCCGTTCTCTATTTGCTACATGGTGGAGGCTGTTCCAATACCGACTGGGAACAGTATGGAGGGCTTTCCCATTTGGCGGATAGTTTGATAGCCTGTGGGCAGATGGAAGAGATGGTCATAGTTTGCCCTGAGGCCAACAAAAACAACATGATATGGTTTAACGCAGACCATTGGCGTTATGAGGATTTCATGTTTCGTGAGTTCATGCCCTATATTGAGCGTACCTATCGGATAAAGCCCGGTAAGGCGTATCGTTCTGTGGCGGGGTTCTCGATGGGAGGTGGAGCTGCGGTTGTATATGGCGTGCTTCATCCTGACCTTTTTAATGTGGTTTATGGCATGAGCAGCTATTTGCGTGCCCAGCCCTTGGAGTTCTTGAAGAATGACCCTTCCGCCCCTTGGCGGCAGAAGTTGGTGGATGATTACAATCCCATTCTCACGATTGCGAATGGTTCGGAAGCCGGTGTGGAGGCCTGGAAAACCGTCCATTGGTTTATTGATTGCGGTGACAAGGACTTCACCTATGACGCGAACATAGACCTGATATCCAGCTTTCGCAAGCAGGCTATTCCCTATGAGTTGCGCATAAAGTCGGGAAGACATGACTGGAACTATTGGCGGCTCGCCTTGCGAGATGCCTTGCTTTACGTCTCCAGCCAGCTGCCTGGAGAGTAAGGAAAATTGTGTGCTGTGTTTTTGCGAAAAAACACAGTAGTACTGAAATGAAATATCAGTAGTACTGACTTTCGATTTCAGTACTACTGATATAGAAAAGGAGTAGTACCCCTTTTTACATCACTTTCGGCACCTTGCTCAACGAGGTAGCCAGTTCCTCGTCGGAGAGGGCGTAGTCACGCAAGTCTCCGTCTATGTATTGCGTATAGGAAGGCATGTCGATGAGACCGTGGCCGCTCAAGCCGAAGAGTATCACCTTTTCCTGGCCCGCTTCCTTGGCCTTTTTCGCCTCGCGTATGGTTGCGGCGATGGCATGGCAACTCTCTGGGGCGGGGATGATGCCTTCTGTTTGGGCGAAGAGCATGCCTGCGTCGAAACTTTCCAGTTGCGGGATATCCACACCATACATGTATTTGTCTTTCAGCAATTGACTGATGATTACGCCCGCGCCATGGTAGCGAAGGCCGCCAGCGTGAATGTTGGCAGGCTTGAAGTCATGTCCCAAGGTATACATGGGTAGCAATGGCGTGTATCCCGCCTCGTCTCCGAAGTCATATTCGAACTTTCCACGGGTCAGCTTGGGGCAGCTCTCTGGCTCTGCGGCTATGTATTCCGTTTTCCTTCCATCCTTGATGGTGTGGCGCATGAAGGGGAAAGCCAGTCCGCCGAAGTTACTTCCTCCACCGAAGCAAGCGATGATGGTGTCGGGATATTCACCCGCCATTTCCATTTGTTTTTCCGCTTCCAGTCCGATGACGGTCTGGTGGAGTGCCACGTGGTTAAGCACGGAACCGAGTGTATATTTGCAATTGGGCGTAGTTGTGGCCAGCTCGACAGCTTCGCTGATGGCTGTTCCCAATGATCCTGGATGATTCGGGTCGCGAGTGATAATGTCCTTGCCGGCACGGGTACTCATGGAAGGTGAACCTTCTACGTGCGCCCCGAAGGTGCGCATGATGCTGGATCGATAAGGCTTCTGTTGCATCGTGATTTTCACTTGGTAGACGGCGCACTCCAATCCGTAGAGCTTGGCGGCGTAGGCCAACGCGGCACCCCACTGTCCGGCTCCTGTCTCTGTGGTCACGTTGGTGTCTCCCTCCTGTTTGCAGTAGTAGCACTGCGCCAGGGCGGAATTGATTTTGTGGGAACCCAGCGGGTTGGTGGACTCATTCTTGAAATAGATGTGCGCAGGTGTATCCAGTGCTTTCTCCAGCCCATAGGCTCTTACCAGGGGCGTGGAGCGATAGTAGGTGTACTTGTCACGCACTTCCTCGGGGATGTCTACCCAGGCATGCTCGGTGTCCAGTTCTTGTATGGAGCATTCGCGGGCGAATATGAGGCTTAGGTCGTCTACAGTCACGGGCTTATGGGTGACAGGGTTGAGAGGGGGCATGGGCTTGTTTTTCATGTCCGCCTGTATATTATACCACTGTGTAGGGATGTCCTTCTCTTGTAAAATAAACTTTTTTTGTCTCATGATAGTAAGATAATTAAATGTAATATGGCACAAAAATACGAATAATTTCGAAATTATGCGCGATTTGTGGCACTTTTTTTGGCAGATTGTGGATTTCTTCGTACCTTTACCAAAATTTTTAAGCCGTCAATTAACATTAATCAATAACTTGAAATGGACAAATTAATCATCAGTTCTTACGAGGAGTTCGCCGCTCACCTGGGCGAGAAATTAGGAGAGTCAGAGTGGTTGCAGATTGACCAGGAACGCATTAACAAGTTCGCTGACGCTACGCTCGATCCTCAATGGATACATATAGACGTGGAACGCGCCAAGCGCGAGAGCCCTTACAAGAGCACTATAGCCCACGGCTACCTCACGCTTTCGCTTTTGCCTTATATGTGGAACCAGATTATCGAGGTGCACAATCTGAAGATGATGGTCAACTATGGCATGGACAAGATGAAGTTTGGCACACCTGTCATCACGGGCAGCCGCGTGCGTCTCACTTGCAGCTTGCATGATATCGCCAATTTGCGTGGCACATGCAAGGTAGGCATCGAGTTCAAGATAGAGATAGAAGGCGAGCGCAAGCCAGCCTTGTCGGGTATCGCCACTTTCCTGTATTACTTCGAGTAGCTTAGCCTATGGCTATGGGTAAATGGATAGGCGGCTTCCTGGGATTTATCTCTGGAGGGCCGCTGGGGGCGTTGGCGGGCTTTGCGCTGGGTTCCCTGTTCGATTATGGGTTGGATAAGGTGAACCAAGATGACCGCCAATACAACAACCAAGAATATGGCGACGCGGATGCGTATCGCCGTCGTCACATGTATGAGGGGCAGCGTAACTCATTCATGTTTTCCCTTTTGGTGCTGGCGTCTTATGTCATCAAGGCAGATGGCAAGGTGATGCACTCCGAGATGGAGGCTGTGCGCCGCTTTTTGCGCAACAACTTTGGCATGGCGGCGCAGGTGCAGGGTGAGGAGATATTGTTGAAACTTTTCCGGCAGCAAAACCAGATGGGCGTGGAGCAATACCGCTCCGTCATCTGCGACAGCTGCGGGCAGATAGCGGCCAATATGCCTTACGAGCAGCGCTTGCAGCTGCTCAGCTTCCTGGTGATGCTGGCCAAGGCAGACGGAGTGGTGGTGGCAGAGGAGATAAATGCCTTGCGGGAAATCACGGTACACTTGGGCATTTCGCTGGCGGAGTTGGAGCAGATGCTCAGCATGGGCCGTTCGGGTACCTCTTCTTCCGCCGCGGACCTGGAGAATGCCTATCGCATCTTGGGTGTCACCCCTTCCGCCACCGATGCAGAAGTGAAAGCCGCTTATCGTAAGATGGCGTTGCGCCACCATCCTGATAAGGTTGCCGCTTTAGGGGAAGACGTAAGGCGGGCGGCCGAGAAGAAGTTCCAGGAGATCAATGATGCCAAGGAAAAGATATACAAGGCCCGTGGCTTGTGAGCCGAATATACCTTTATTATATATTGCGCGCGAGGAATAGGAAAAAAGACGGGTACGAAAAAGGAGGCGCTCCTCACGGAGTGCCTCCTTCTATGAAATCTTTACTATCAACAAAATAAATTTATAAGAGAGATCGAATGTCTTCCAATGGGCGTTTCTCGATGGTGCCGTCTTTCTTGGTCACCGTGAAGTAGTCGTAAACCGACTCTCCGTTCTGGAACTGTACCACGGCCACGCCGCCTTCACGTAGTTGCAGGGTGAAATAGCCCTCGCGCTTGCCGTTGACATACTTGCCGTTCCATTTCTCCTTGCCGTTCACGTAGTAAGTGGTGACCTGGCCGTCCCATACGGTATTGCGGTCATCGCCCAAGTCAATGAACTTGTAGCCACCTTCTGCTCTCAGCGTACCGTCCATGTAGTAATCGGCGAATACGTCTTGCTTGTTGAGCCCAGTGCCTGTGGTCATCAGGATTCTATAGTAGTTGGCTTGGTCTGCGCTAGCCGCATGCATCATGTTCTCGGCGTAGTAGATGGTGTCACCCACAACGGTGGCGTTCTGGATACGCTTGCGGCCATAGCATACAACGGCCAGCAAAGCCATCATTGAGACTAATATTACACGTTTCATATGCTTTAGGTTTTTATGTTATACGTTCTTGTTTTTGGTACTGCAAATATACTATGATTTTTTGTAAGCGCAATCTTTTCTTAACACTATTTTATAATATATTTTTGGCCAAAAACGAGTTGTAATTTGTCTCTTTGCTTTCAATTTGAAATCAAACTTTTTAGCGCACACAACTTTCAATTTGATAAAGTCTTTTTCTTTCATTATTGATTTTCTTTTACCCATTGCTTACATATTGAAACATTTTCTCCCATATGCATCTTGTTTCAGTCTGTGATTTCCTTTTTATTTATGGATGGATAAACAACTTTTTAATGCGCTGCTTACGATTTCGTAGTCTTTTGGCTTTCCAGACGTGAAAAGAGCGTTTCACAATAGCGGGTATTCGGCATATTTTGCCATGAAGGCATAGCGGTATGGAAAATAATTCGTATATTTGCAGGCAACAACCATTTTATATTTCAGTAAGTTCCATATGAGAAATCGTTTCCTTGCTTTGTTCGCGCTGCTGATTGCGCTGTTGGCGGGATGTGGCAGTGACGATGAGGGCGGAGATATAAAGCCTCCCGCCTCAGACGTGACCTCTATCAGTGAAGACTACGTCTATGAGATACCTGTCATTTTTCACGTGCTCTATGATAACTCCAGCGACCCCAAGCAGTATATCAATGCCGCATGGCTGCGGGAAGCCTTGGAACATGTCAATGAGCTTTACCAGGGAGGAATTTACGCCAAGAGTGTGAACATGAAGGTGAGGTTCGTGCCCGCCCAAACAGATGAACAGGGACAGGTGTTGCCCTTCCCAGGCGTGGAATACCGTAAGTATCATGCAGCCTACCCCATAGATCCCTATGACTTCATGAACGACAAGGGAGGCGCCCAAGGCAATTGGCAATACCTGTGGGAGCCGAATGACTACGTGAACGTGATGGTTTACAACTTCCGGGAAGACGAAATGGGAGAGGCCGTGACGTTGGGCATCAGCCACATGCCCTATTACGCTGTGGCGGGACAACCCGATATAGAGGGACTGACTAAAAACAACAATGCCTACCTGACCAAAGACAACATCAATTTCGCCTATTGCGTGTCCATCAACAGTCTTTACGCGGACAAGCACTCGGACGACAGGTATAGTGACGCTGAGCGGCAGATGTATTATACCACTGACGTGGTGGCCACCTTGGCTCATGAATTGGGGCATTTCCTTGGCTTGCATCACGTCTTCTCCGAAGTGGATGGCAATGAAGACGCTTGTGAAGACACCGATTATTGTGAGGACACGCCTTCCTACAACCTGTTAAGATATAATGAGTGGGTGGCCGCTTATAACGAGGCCACTCCAGCGGATAAACGCTCATTGAAAGAGCTGGTAAGGAGGGAACCCTGCGACGGAGAGGAATATGAGGCCACCAACATTATGGACTACGCTTATTGCTATAGTGAGGATTTCACCGAGGATCAAGCCTATCGGGTAAGGCAAGTGCTTTACTATAGCCCATTGATGCCTGGCCCCAAGAAGAACAAATCCAGGGCTACCCGTGCGGCGGACAAGCCCATGGGCATAGTAGACTTGCCCATTCAATTGAAGAAATAACCTATGACTTATACGCTTACGACTCCCCCATGCCTGGAGGGCATTGTTCGCTTGCCCGCCTCCAAGAGTATCAGCAACCGCGCGCTGGTGATTTACGCTCTGGCGGGCAGGAAAGTGTTGCCAGATAACTTGAGTGATTGTGACGATACACGAGTAATGGTCTCCGCGCTGGAGAGCATGCCTTATGAAATAGATATTAAAGCCGCGGGCACGGCCATGCGTTTCATGACCGCTTACCTGAGCGTAACGACAGGAGAGGAACATGTCATAACGGGCACCGAGCGCATGAGACATCGCCCCATCCGAGTATTGGTAGAGGCTTTGCGGAGCTTGGGAGCGGAGATAGATTACCTGGCAGAGGATGGCTTTCCGCCTCTCCGCGTTAAGGGGAACGCCTTGCGGGGAGGGGAATTGTGCATTGCGGGTGACGTGAGTTCACAGTATATTTCCGCGCTGTTGATGATTGGCCCTGTGTTGGAAAAAGGTTTGACGTTGCGCTTGACGGGTCAGCTTATTTCTTTGCCTTATATCGAGATGACATTGCGGATGATGAAAGCTTTTGGTGCCGATGCGCAATGGCTGGACGGAAATTCCATACAAGTGCGGCCCAAACCCTATCAGGCCTGTCGCTATACGATTGAGAGCGATTGGAGCGCGGCATCCTATTGGTATGAGATGATGGCTTTGGCTCCCTCAGCCATGGCATGTGAGGTTTCGCTCTTGGGATTGGAAGAGAACTCCATGCAAGGTGATTCGGTAGTGAAAGACATCTTCCGGCAGTTAGGTGTTGATACCTCATTTTCTGCCAGTACGGCAATGGAGACGGGAAAGGCCTTGCTGCGGCGTGGCGGGTCGTGCGTCAAGAGATTGGATTACGATTTCTCCCGCTGCCCAGACTTGGCGCAAACGGTGGTGGTTTGTTGTTGTGAGTTGGGCGTTACTTTCCGTTTCACGGGATTGCAAACCTTGAAGATAAAGGAGACCGACCGTATAGAAGCGCTCAAGCAAGAGTGCCGCAAATTGGGTTTCATCATTTATGACGAGCATGGCGATACGCTGTGTTGGGACGGAGAACGTTGCGCTCCCACGATGGAGCCTATAGCCACTTATGAGGACCATCGCATGGCTATGGCTTTCGCGCCTGCCGTTTTTCGCCATAAAGGATTGCGGATAGCCCATCCCGAAGTGGTCTCCAAGTCTTATCCGTCTTTTTGGGATCATTTGCGGGAAGTGGGGTTTGGTATTTCTGATATATAATAAGGTATGCTATACTTAATCCTCGCGCTCATCATAGCTGGTGCCATTACGGCATTGCTTACTTGGATTTTCTCCCGGGGTAAGGAAGAAAGCCCTATCATACAACCTCCCGCAGGAGATTGTGGCAGTTGTGATGGTGGCGATGAGCGGTGTGAGATGGAATGTATGATGGAAGCCGCCACCCAAGCAATAGAGTATTACGAGGACGAAGAATTGGATGACTTCCGGGGAAGGACTTCCGATAGCTATACCGAACAAGAGGTGGAGCGATTCGCCGAAGTGCTTTACACTCTGCGGCCAGAGGAAGTGAAGGGCTGGAGTCGCAGTCTTACGTTACGGGGCATCAATATTCCAGACTCCTTGAAAGATGAATTGTTGCTGATGATGGGTAAATGAAACCAAGTGATGCGAAAGTCTAGGCTATGGACATCGGCTTGCCTGCCGCTCGCGTGCCTCGTGGTGGCGGTGCTGGTGGGATGCTCGACGCAGAAGAATACGGCGGGTTCTCGTTGGTGGCATGCTTTCAATGCCCGCTATAATACTTATTATAACGCTACCTTGGCTTACATAGAAGGTTCTAAGGAGAAAGAAACAGGCAATAAGGACAACTACACCGAGCAAATACCTCTTTATACGGTCGGCAACAAGGGAAGCAAGGAGTTGGGTACAGCCAATTTTGACCGAGCCATAGAGAAATGCCAAAAGGCCATCCAGCTGCATAGCATCAAGAAACGCCCCGTATGGGACAGGAACCGCAAAAAGACTCCCAAGGACATAGAGTGGCTTAACCGCAAGGAATATAACCCTTTCCTTTGGAAGGCATGGTTGCTGATGGGGCGATCGCAGTTTCATAAAGGAGACTTCGAGGGAGCTGCCTCCACTTTTTCCTATATGGACAGGCTCTATGCCACGCAACCCGCTATCCGTGACAGGGCACGGGCTTGGTTGGCCAAATGCTATACGGAACTGGAATGGTATTATGACGCGGAGCAGGTCATAAGGGATAGCCATCGGGATTCTATACATTGGCGTGCGCAAAAGGAATGGGACTATACTTTGGCGGATTATTATATCCAGCAAGAAGACCATGAGCAAGCGGTCGTCTACTTGCGCAAGGTCATCAAGCACGAGATGCGCCGTAAGCAGAAAGCCCGTGAATATTTCTTGTTGGGTCAGCTGCTTGCCGCCCAAGGCAAGAGGCAGGAGGCCTACAAGGCGTTTCGCTCCGTCTTGCGCCAGCATCCTCCCTATGAACTGGCTTTCAACGCACGTATCGCCATGACCGAGGTGGCGGCAAGCGGTAACGCTAAGTCCACTTTGCGCCGATTGCGCAGGATGGCCGCCTCTGATAATAACAAGGAATACCTGGACCAGGTTTATTATGCCATAGGTAATGTATATCTGGCGGAGCGAGATACGGCCAGTGCTATAGCCGCCTATGAGGAGGGCAACCAAAAGGCCACCCGCAGCGGAGTGGAAAAAGGGGTCTTGCTCTTGAGGCTGGGTGATTTATATTGGCAGAAAGAACGCTTCAGTGACGCTCATCGTTGTTATGGGGAGGCGTTGGGACTATTGGACACTGACAGGGACGACTACGAGGAATTGTCTTTCCGTTCCAAAGTGCTTGACGAGCTGGTGCCCCATACGGAGACCATCCACCTGCAAGACTCCCTGCAGGCACTCGCCAGGATGCCAGAGGCAGAGCGTAACGCCGCTATCGATAGGGTGATAGAGGAGCTGAAGCGCAAAGAAGAGGAGGAGAGAGACCGTCAAGCCGAGCTGGAGAGCCAGCAAATTGTCGCCCAAAACCAGACGGGTGCCTTCCAGCGTCCCAGACAGCCGCAACCCGCTGTTCAACAAGGCGCCTCCACGACATGGTATTTTTACAACCCCATGGCCGTACAGCAAGGCAAGGCTACATTCCAAAGGCAGTGGGGCAAGCGTGAGAACGTGGACAACTGGCAGCGATCCAACGTGACCGTAGTAGCCCAAGACGCCCAGGAAGAGGGAGCCTCCGAGCCAGAGGCGGAAGAGGAAACGGCGGAAGAGCAGAACGCCGAGGAAGGGCAAGCAGGCAATCCCGCTACCGATCCACATAGCAGGGAGTATTACCTGGCACAGATACCCTTTACCGAAGAGCAGAAACAAGCTAGCGACCTGTTGTTGGAAGAGGCACTTTATCAAGCGGGTGTCATCATAAAAGATAAATTGGACATGTTGCCTTTGGCAGCTCGGTTGCTGAATAGGCTGGCGGAACAATATCCCAGTTGTGCGCAGGCAGATGACGCTTACTATCATCTCTTCCTGTTGTATTCCAGGCAGGCAGATGAGGCTCATGCCCGGCAATGCCTTGACATCTTGTCGCAAAGGTTCCCGCAAAGTGAATGGACGGCATTGTTGACTGATCCCTATTTCGAGGAAAATGCCCGCAAGGGAGCGCGGATGGAAGATTCCCTCTATGCGGCGACCTATGAGGCTTTTCGCAAGGGACGTTACCAAGAGGTAGACGCTAATGCCCGTCTTTCGGCAACACGCTTCTTGAAGGGCGCCAACAGAGATAAGTTCCTGTTTGTAGGAGGGCTGAGCCAACTGTATCAAGGCAATGCAGATTCATGTCTGGCAGACATGGAAGCTGTGGTAGAAGGTTATCCCAATAGCCGATTGAGTGAGATGGCGGGCATGATAATCAATGGCGTAAACGCAGGCAAGACACCGCAAGGAGGAAGATTTGACCTGGCCGATGTATGGACTTATCGCTCCATGTCAGCCACGGGACAAGATACTACACAGGTGAAAGAATTTTCAGC
>OHYH01000336.1_pt1 | contig 20536 bp, 15 predicted proteins | sample 1580211 | NCBI WGS metagenome assembly OHYH01 (sample SAMEA3882528, study PRJEB24775) | human gut metagenome | biome: human-associated habitat; feature: intestine environment; material: feces | place: Netherlands | collected 2009/2010 | reverse complement strand
GGGATGGTCAGATGCTCTGCAATGGCCGGACCAACCTGGGCTGTGTCACCATCTGTGGTCTGTCTTCCGCAGATGATCAGATCTGCACCGCCGATCACCTGGATTCCCTGTGCTAACGCATAAGAGGTTGCCAGAACATCCGCTCCCGCAAATTTTCGGTCTGAAAGAATCACGCCCTCATCAGCACCCATGGTATAAGCATCCCGGATCATCTCTTCCGCCTGAGGCGGTCCCATAGTAAGAACGGTTACAGTTCCGCCTGTTTTTTCCCGGATCGCAAGGGCTGTTTCCAATGCAAACAGATCATATGGATTAGTCCTTGTCTCACCGGACATTCGTTTCATGGCACCGGTTTCCGGATCGATATCAACCTTGGAAGTTGCCGGTACCTGCTTCATACATACAACGATCTTCATTTTCTATCTTCTTTCCTGTATTTTCACTTTTATTTTTTGCTTTAAAACGTTAAACAACTGTATAAGTATAGCATTAACGTGGTATAAAGTCGAGAGGATTTTGGTAAATTCTGCACAAAAAAGCATTGAAAAAACTTTTAAGCATGCTATAATTACTCTCAGTTATCAAATAAAGCAGACATATGAATCTTTACAATATCACATCGATCAAGGAGCATATATGTAATGGAAGACATCCGTGCAATCTACAGAATTTTCAACAATCTAAAATATGAAATGGAAAATAATGGATGGGTCTATCAGTGGCATTTAGGCGATGAACCTATAAAAGTAACTCATAAATTTAACCCTCCTGTAACACCTGAAGAATTTCAGCTGTTTGAAAAATATTTTCCCAATATGAAACTTCCTGCCTCATACAAAGCTTTTTTATCCTGCTCAAATGGCATGGAACTTTTTTGCGGAGAGGAAGGCAGTTCTTTAGTCAGCTGTACCATTTATTCTTTAAAAAGAGCGCTCAAAGAAAAGGAATCTTGGAATAGTACGCCTATTTTATCTGATCCGGAGTTTACATATCATCTTCCTGTTCTTTGCTTACAGGACATCGGCGATATAACCATGGATCTTCAGGCTGTATCAGAAGGCAGAGACGATTACCTATGCTATCCAGCTCCAGATACTGATCGTTTTAATATCCCTTTTAATGAATGGCTGGAAAGATATATCGTATGCCAGGGGCATGAATTCTGGTATTTCTTGAATCCATAAAACAGAAATTTTATGAATATTTTTCGTAAAAATACCCCGGAAACCTTACGGTTCCGGGGTATCTTACGTTTGGACACAATGTACCTTGCGGTACTCAATATATATTAAATTAGGATGTTATACTAATTAAGGATTACTCGATAACTGTAGCAACACGTCCTGATCCTACAGTACGTCCACCCTCGCGATACTTTAATCCCGTTTTATCTCATATTTTTTATGGTTTTCTCTCCAAAATACAGTGAAAAACGACTGATTTGTACTATTTATTTTTATTTGCCTGATTTCTTGGCACCGTTTTGGCACCGGAAGCCTCAGTCAAAAAGCTTCTCTTCTGCTGTTTATACTCTTCTCTATCAGCTTTAATTTATAGCCAAAAAGCAGCCAGTTTTTCATATAAATAATTTCTAATAACTTTTATCGCCTTTCTTCAAAGGAGAAAACGTAATCTTATTTGCCAAAAGAAAAAGAATTATTATTACAATACCAAATCCCACAAAAAGTGAACTTGTATCAACAACAGTAACTTTGTATATAATACTAATCACAAAAGATACCACTGGCGCGCATGCGTATGTAAGTGAAAATCGAATTGCAGAAACACGTCCTATATATTCTTTAGTAACTTCTTTTACAAATTTCACTTGTACATAAGTAATCATTAATCCCAATGCTGCACCAATTATTATCGAACCGATTAGCAACAGTAATTTTTGAGTTATAGGATTTGCAATATATTTTGAAACAAATGCAATAAAAACATAGTATACACCTAAAACAATTCCACAAAATGTAACAAGTGTATTATTTTTTTTCTCCTCTTTCATTTTTGCAAAAGTCAATGATCCCAAAATAGTACCAATAGTTACGCTTACACTTAGTAATGAAACAATTTTGGCATCTCCACTAAACATTTCTCTTGCAATCGGGGCGAGCAGTGCATCAAATGGAACCACTGCTGAATTAATTAGAATACATAAAAAACATAGTTTTAATAGCTTCTTATGGTCAAATACATAACTAAATCCATCTCTAAGCGAAATTAAATATTCTCTGCCAATTATTCGGTTTGTCTTCTTTTCTTCTTGAACAGAAAATTCTATTTTTACTATAAGCAACGCTGATATTAAAAATATCAAAGCATCTATCGCTAAAGAAATACCTATTCCAAATGAACTAATCACTATGCCTGACAAGCCAGTTCCAACTAATACTGCTATTTTGGTACAAGACACATTGACACTTACACCTTTATCATAATGTTCATTAGGAAGTACATGCTGAATAACTGCTACCCCTGCTGGCATATGAAATGCTTCTATTAATGAAATGGATATTGTCATAAAAACCAATATTAATGGTGAAAGCATGTTTTGTGTATATACATATAATATATACAAAACTAACAGAACTCGAGCTATATCTGAAAGTACTAACACTTTCTTTTTATTCATATTCTCGACTAATGGACCTATAAATGGTTGAATAATTACAGAAGTAGCTTGATTAATACCAAAAATAATCGCAGACCACCCTGCACTATTTGTAAGTAAATATACCAACCATGTAAAAAGTATTGTATCTAATGAATCACCACAGCGGTTAATAATATTAGAAGTCAGCAGATAAACATAATTGTGGTTATGATATAACTCATGTTTATTCATATTTGTTACCTCTCTAATCATAATTTAGATTGTTTAATTTCGCAAGCTATCTTATAAAGATCCTGATGTTTTAAAGCCGCTGCTTTTTCTATAACATTATCAATTTCTGATATATCATTAAGTGATTCCAAATATTTTTTCCATTTTTTCATTTCAACATTATATGCACAGTATCTATTTTCACTTTCAAATGAGCCGTTAATGCAATAACGACTATTACTACATCCTCCTAAGCATCGTTCTGTATAACGACATTCTCTGCAAAATCCTTTTAACTTACTACTATCAAAATTTCTATTCCACTTAAAAGAGTCCGGACTTTCCCAAATCGACTTTAAAGATTTTTCACGAATATTTCCCGCTACTAATGTTTTATCTCTAATAGAAGTACAAGCAACAATATCTCCATTATGCAGAATACCAATTACATGCTTTCCTGCTCCACAACCTGTCCAAGACCAATTATCATTAAGAAAATTCTCATTTACTTTTATATCTTTATTGCTATAATAACCTATGCAATCTGCCAAAACAATTAACAACTTACCTCCAATTTTATTATATGCAAAATCAATAATAGAAAGAATATCTTGAGGTTCTATAAGCCATTCTGGGCGTTTTGCAAAATTCCCCATTGGTAATGCAATCTGTAACTGCCAACTATTAACTCCCAAATCACTTAATAATTGATATAGTTCTTCCAATTCACATATATTTTCTTTATTTATTGAAGTTATTACTGATGTCGAAATATTATTTTTTCTTAATTCTTTCAATGCTTTAATACTTTTATTGAATGATCCCGATCTCCGTATAAAATCGTGAGTTTTTTCAAGACCATCAATACTTAAACAGACACTTCTAATTCCTGATGTTATCGCATTATGAATAAAGTTTTCATCAATCAACCAACCATTTGTAATAATACTTGTTATTATGCCATTATCTACTAATCTTTTCGCAATAATATGCCAGTCACTACGTGTCGTAGGTTCCCCTCCAGATAATGTAATAACTTTTAATCCCAAATCTTTTAATTGGTCACACACCTCAAGAGCTTCTGATGTATTCAACTCATCGGGTAGCGCTTCTGCACAACTTGAACCGCAATGTTTACAACGCATATTACAACCCATTGTTATTTCCCATACAGCTGTAGTTAATTTATTCATATATTCTCTCCTATAATCCTTTTTAAATAAAAAAGACCTACTCTATATTTCTTTTTACATAGAGCAAGTCTTTTCTACAAACTACATTCTCACACCTGTTCCGTACATAACTGGTCCAAATAAGTTCTTAGAGGTTTTTAATTCAGAAATCTCTACAAACTCCAAGCTCAATTCTTCAAGATTAAACATTTTTATCCACCTCCCGTTTATTGAATTTATCTTAAGAATACATCTCTTATTTTCAAATGTCAAGTTATTTTCATTATTTTTCCCAAATTTCGAGTTCAAATTCTCGTTTTATTTGTAACATATTTTCCATTTTCTACGCATACATCAGATCTCTTAACCACTTATAAATGTCCGTAAAATTGCAAAAGCAACTGGAATCAGTGCTACAACCTTATATTCAATCATTCAAAAAGATTCCAATATTCGATTTGATTTTGCTTTAAGACTTGCAAACGAATTGCAAATTGATGTGAATGAGATATGTTCTGCCAGTCCATTTTCTGGCACAATTAAGGAAGAAGAGATTTATCCTACACTTCCAGACGGTTTGAACGGAGCATTAGACGCAAGTCGTGTAAAGACTTACTTAAAAAATTCTATGTATCCGCTGATGTACCTTTTCGGTAAGAACAGTATGCCTGATGTAGATAATCTGCTTACATCGTTCTATCAGCTTGATGATGAATCCAGACAGGAAGTTGTGGAAACTATCCGTCTGAAACTACAATATCATCGTGATCCGGAACGTGCTGAACAGATCAAACAGATCAAAGGCTGGTAAAAAATTACTCCTGTGAATAGCAAACATTCGCAGGAGTTTCTTTTTGGCACCGTTTTGGCACCGCTGGTCTTATTTTTCAAATATAAATTTATCTGTATTTCATCTTGCTGATAAATGTTTCGCTATTGCAAATCTGATAAATTTACGAATAATTCTTTTCTTAGAGTACAGAAAAACCCCGGAAACCTTGCGGTTCCGGGGTATCTTACGTTTGGACACAACGTTATCTTACGATAACAAATCTATATTCAGATTGTATTACTCGATGATTGTAGCAACACGTCCTGATCCTACAGTACGTCCACCTTCACGGATAGCGAAACGAAGTCCCTGCTCCATAGCAACTGGGTGAATCAGTTCGATTGTCATTTCTACGTTGTCACCAGGCATGCACATTTCAACACCTTCTGGAAGTTCGCAAACACCTGTAACGTCTGTTGTTCTGAAGTAGAACTGTGGACGATAGTTGTTGAAGAATGGAGTATGACGTCCACCTTCATCTTTTGTCAGAACGTAAACCTGAGCTGTGAATTTTGTATGGCATGTAAGTGTTCCTGGTTTAGCAAGAACCTGTCCACGCTCGATCTCGTTTCTCTGAACACCACGAAGAAGTGCTCCGATGTTATCACCAGCCTGAGCCTCATCAAGAAGTTTACGGAACATCTCGATACCAGTTACAACAACTTTACGAGTCTCCTCTTTGATACCAACGATCTCAACTTCCTCAGATACGTGAAGAACACCAGCCTCAACTCTACCAGTTGCAACTGTACCACGTCCTGTGATGGAGAATACGTCCTCTACAGGCATTACGAACGGTTTATCTGTGTCACGCTGTGGGTCCGGAATGTACTCATCAACAGCATCCATAAGCTCCATGATCTTGTCTCCCCATGGGCCAGCCGGATCCTCAAGAGCTTTAAGAGCAGAACCCTGGATAACCGGAATGTCATCTCCTGGGAAGTCATACTCGGAAAGAAGTTCACGAATTTCCATCTCAACCAGTTCAAGAAGTTCTTCGTCATCAACCATATCACATTTGTTCATGAATACAACGATGTAAGGAACACCTACCTGACGAGCAAGAAGGATATGCTCTCTTGTCTGAGCCATAACACCATCAGTAGCAGCTACAACGAGGATAGCACCATCCATCTGAGCAGCACCAGTGATCATGTTCTTTACATAGTCAGCATGGCCTGGGCAGTCAACGTGTGCATAGTGACGCTTGTCTGTTTCATACTCAACGTGAGCTGTGTTAATTGTGATACCACGCTCTCTCTCTTCAGGAGCCTTATCGATGTTAGCGTAATCAACGAAATCAGCGTCGCCTTCGAGGTTGAGAACCTTTGTGATAGCAGCAGTAAGTGTTGTTTTACCATGGTCAACGTGGCCGATTGTACCAATGTTAACATGGGGTTTATTTCTTTCAAATTTTTCTCTTGCCATTGGAAATTTCCTCCTTATTGTTGTAAAAAGAATTTACAATAGATTTAAACATATTGTATCAATTTTTTTTAAAAAAATCAATACATTTTTGAAAAAAGTGCATTAAAAGGAACGATTAGTCCTTCTTAGCTCTTTCACTCATAATCTTTTCAGCAATGTTCTTCGGAACCTCTGCATATGTGTCAGGCTCCATAACATACTGACCGCGGCCCTGAGTCTTTGAACGCATATCTGTTGCGTAACCAAACATCTCTGAAAGCGGAACATGAGCAATAACTCTCTGAACGCCGTTGTCAGCTTCCATGCTCTGGATCATACCACGGCGAGAGTTAAGGTCACCGATTACATCGCCGAGGTATTCCTCAGGAGTGATAACAGTAACCTTCATGATCGGTTCGAGAAGTACAGGGTCTGCCTTCTTCATAGCATTCTTAAATGCCATTGAACCGGCAATCTTAAATGCCATTTCTGATGAGTCGACTTCATGATAAGAACCATCATAAAGCTCAACCTTAACATCAACTACATTGTAGCCTGCAACAACACCGCTGAGCATTGCGCCCTGAATACCCTGGTCAACAGCCGGAATGTATTCCTTAGGAATAGCACCGCCGACAATGTTGTTGACGAACTCATAGCCCTTGTCCTTGTTAGGATAGATATTGATCTTAACGTGACCGTACTGACCCTTACCACCTGACTGACGAGCATACTTTTCGTCAACAGAAGCTTCCTTGCGGATAGTTTCCTTGTATGCAACCTGTGGAGCACCGATGTTTGCTTCTACCTTAAATTCACGGAGAAGACGGTCAACAATGATTTCGAGGTGGAGTTCACCCATACCTGCGATGATTGTCTGACCTGTTTCTTCGTCTGTATAAGCCTTGAAAGTAGGATCTTCTTCTGCAAGCTTTGCAAGAGCGATACCCATCTTTTCCTGACCTGCTTTTGTCTTCGGCTCAATAGCAACACGAATTACAGGATCAGGGAATTCCATAGACTCAAGGATAACAGGAGCCTTCTCATCACAGAGAGTATCACCTGTTGTTGTATTTTTAAGACCAACGGCAGCAGCGATGTCACCTGCGTATACGCAGTCGATATCTTTTCTGTCGTTAGCGTGCATCTGCAAGATACGACCGAGACGCTCGTTGGTGTCCTTAACTGAGTTGTAAACAGTTGTGCCGGCAGAAACTGTACCGGAGTAAACTCTGAAGAAGCAGAGCTTACCGACAAACGGGTCAGTAGCAATCTTGAATGCGAGAGCTGCGAATGGCTCTTTATCTGATGACGGTCTTTCAACCTCATCGCCTGTATCAGGGTCAACACCCTTGATAGCAGGTACATCTGTCGGAGCAGGCATATAATCAACGATAGCATCAAGGAGCATCTGAACACCCTTGTTACGGTAAGAAGAACCGCAGGTTACAGGTACCATTGTGTTGTCAATAGTAGCCTTTCTGATTGTGCTCTTGATTTCGTCGATTGTAAGCTCTTCGCCGCCAAAGTATTTCTCCATAAGATCCTCATCGAGTTCAGCAACTGATTCGATAAGTTTCTCATGATACTCGTTAGCGAGATCCTGCATCTCTTCCGGAATTTCCTCTTCACTGTAGTCTGTGCCGTCTTCGTTGTGATAGATTTCGGCTTTCATAGTAACGAGGTCAACGATGCCTCTGAAATCGCTCTCAGCACCGATCGGAAGCTGAATCGGAACAGCATTACATTTAAGTCTGTCCTTCATCATCTGAACAACATGGTAGAAGTTAGCGCCCATGATGTCCATCTTGTTTACATAAACCATTCTCGGAACGCCGTAGTTATCAGCCTGACGCCATACTGTTTCAGACTGAGGCTCAACGCCGCCTTTTGCGCAGAGGACTGTTACAGAACCGTCAAGAACACGAAGTGAACGCTCAACTTCAACAGTGAAGTCAACGTGACCGGGGGTGTCGATGATGTTGATTCTGTGCTTGTCATACTGATGCTTGCTGCCGAACCAGAATGCAGTTGTAGCAGCAGAGGTGATTGTGATACCACGCTCTTTTTCCTGAACCATCCAGTCCATTGTGGAAGCACCGTCGTGTGTCTCACCGATTTTATGGTTTACGCCGGTATAATACAGGATACGCTCAGTTGTTGTGGTTTTACCGGCATCAATGTGAGCCATGATACCGATGTTTCTTGTTTTTTCAAGTGGAACCTGTCTTGGCATAAAATCCTCCTAATAAACGCTGATGATAAAATTACCATCTGTAATGAGCGAAAGCCTTGTTAGCTTCAGCCATCTTATGAGTGTCTTCACGCTTCTTGAAAGCACCGCCGGCACTGTTTGTGGCATCAAGGATTTCTCCTGCAAGTCTTTCCTTCATTGTCTTTTCGCTGCGAGCTCTTGAATAAGTAGAAATCCAGCGGAGACCGAGTGTCTGGCGTCTTTCAGGACGAACCTCCATAGGTACCTGATAAGTAGCACCGCCGACACGACGAGCCTTTACTTCGAGAACGGGCATTACATTTTCCATAGCCTGTTCAAAAACCTCAAGCGGGTTGTTACCTGTCTTTTCAGCAATAATATCGAATGCACCGTAAACAATCTTCTGAGCAACGCCCTTTTTACCGTCGTACATAATGTTGTTGATAAGACGAGTTACGAGTTTTGAATTATAAAGCGGATCTGGTAATACATCACGCTTCGCAATAGAACCTCTTCTTGGCACTTTGCTTCCCTCCTTCACAATAATTGAGATATCATAGGTACTCGAAAGCGACAAACTCCCGTATGCCAACAAGACATTCTACCATAATATATATAGTAAAATTCCTGCCGCATAGCAGAACTTAAATAATTTAAGACAAGAGAGTTTTGTCAATTCCTTATTTACCCTTCTTCGGACGCTTAGCACCGTACTTTGAACGGCTCTGCATACGGCCCGAAACGCCCTGAGCGTCGAGTGTACCACGAACGATGTGGTAACGAACACCAGGCAAGTCCTTAACACGGCCACCACGAATAAGAACAACGCTGTGTTCCTGAAGGTTGTGACCTACGCCGGGAATATAGGAACTGACTTCAATACCGTTAGAAAGTCTTACTCTGGCAATCTTTCTGAGCGCTGAGTTAGGCTTTTTAGGTGTAGCGGTCTTTACTGCAGTACAAACACCTCTCTTCTGTGGGGAGCTCTGATCAATAGCAACACGCTTTTTTGAGTTCCAACCCTTTAAGAGAGCAGGTGCCTTTGCCTTCTTCTCGGAAACCTGTCTGCCCTTGCGTACCAACTGGTTAAATGTAGGCATTATTTGTCCTCCTTTCAAAAAATATAAGAATTGATAAAACTGCTTTGCTTTTGCAAAGCCCTGTGAAACATCAATAATATCCCCAAAAACGGGCGCAATTACAGAATGTCCCACGATTAAACATTATAAACTATCCGCTCACTTTTTGTCAAGCATTTTTTTGTAAAATTTAAGCGGGCTTATTCTTGATAAATATTATACATTCCCACGAATATGTTTTGATATTATGGAAGCTGTATATTAATCACAGCGACTCGTAATAAATTGTCTGCACGAATTGATAACGGCGGCACACCGCAATGAAAAAAGGCAGTCAAAAAATGACTGCCCGTTTTCATATTTAATTAAGAGAGAGGAAAAATGTATCAAATGAAAAAATCTTATTAGCTGTTTAATCGGTCGGTGTTTGCCGTTCACATCCGCCGCTGCTTTATTATACCACACCAATATTGACAACTGTGTGACAAAAACAAGAAAGTTTTCGGAATTTTTAATTTTTTCATTTGTAGCAACAAACAATTTTTTGCGGATTTACAAAATTTGTTTTTAAATGTAATTTCTGCCGTTACTCACGGAAGAACGAGGTTTTCCCCTACAAAATTGTGCAAATGGTAGCTATACTACGCTCGGGCATAAATGTTTTTCATTTGTCAAACTGTCTTCACGAACGAAAAAAGTCAACTTCGGCACATTGTTGTGCTCGGGCGATATAGTCTTTAATACAAAATAACTGTCTGCACGAACGAAAAAAGTCAACATTGCCACATTGTTGTGCTCGGGCGATATGGTTGTTAATATAAAACAACTATCCTCACGAACTTAAATTATTCAGCCGACTTAATGATTACCGTTGACTGTGGCGGTACAGAGATTTTTCCGTCTTTAAGTTCGGTATGCTTTGAGCTGCTTTCGGGGATAAGATCTGCACGGAGAGTTGCGTTCTTAATCATATCGTCTGTAATTGTAAGCTCCTTGGCGTCTTTCTTGCTGAAGTTGTGAATAATGAGGAGCTTTGAATCCTCATACTCAACATAGTAAGCGCCGACTGCCTTATCATCAAAGCCCTGTGTGCCTACAATTCTGCCCCTTGCAATTTCTGGGTTCTGATTTTTGATTGTGATAATTCTGCGATAGTAGTTGAGGAGAGAATCCTTGTCGGCAAGCTGCTGTTTTACACCGCCGCCGGTAGGCACCTCTGCCTCTTCTCCGATACCGTTTACATAAATATCGGGAAGGTTGTCGCTGTCAAAAACCATCTGTGTTCTGTATGCCGCATCGTTTGTGGTATTCGGAGCCTTAATGCCGATTTCCTCTCCGTAATAAATGAACGGATTACCCGGCGCAAGCATATAAACTGCGGCTGCAAGTTTCTGAGAAGAAAGTCCCTGAGATTCAAGTGCGTTTCCGCTACGAACCTGATCGTGGTTTGAAAGGAACATTGCATTGATAGCATTGGGATTTGACTCTGTCATTTTGTTATCGTAGTTCATAATTTTTTTGGCAGTAGCCATACCGCCCTGCGAAATGATGTTGCTGATAATTGTGCCTGTTGAGGTTGAAAACTTAAATGCAAACTGGCTGTCGATGCCGGATTTGTAAAGCTCCTGAATATCGGAATCATCGGTCCAGTTCTCGCCAACCATATAAACATCTTCCTTAATGCCCTTGCAGGTGTCGTAGAACCACTTGAGAAATTCTGTTCCGTCAGTTTCCTTGTTTGTAAAGTATTTGCAAGCGTCAAGTCTGAAGCCGTCAACTCCTCGGTCAAGCCAGAATTTCGCAATTTTTGTAAATTCTTCTCTCGTCTTTTTAGAGTTGAGATTCCATTCGGGCATCTCCTGAGAAAAGTTCGCCTCACAGGCATAACCGTTTCCAAGACTGATAGTCTGAGTATCGCTGTCAAAATATGAGGCCTTGTGAATTTCAAAATATTCGGCATTGCCGTCAAGCTTATTATCGGCAACCTCTTCCACAGCCTTTGTGAAAAGCGGATTTTTTGAAGATGCGTGATTCAAAACAAGGTCAAGAATTACATTTATGCCACGCTTGTGACATTCTTCAATAAGCTTGTCAAAATCGTCGAGCGTACCGAAGTCGGGATCAATATTGTAATAATCTTCAACATCATACTTATGATATGACTTTGACGGCATAATCGGAGTAAGCCAGATTGCGTCAACACCGAGGTCGTCACCTGAATTCGGGTCGCCGTCATTAAGGTAGTCAAGCTGAGAGATGATTCCCTGCAGGTCGCCTGTTTCGTCACCGTTTGAATCGCAGAAAGAGTTTACGAAAATTTCGTAGTAGTTTCTGTATTTATCGGTTGATGCAGTTGCCTTAACGCCTTCAATCGGGTCGGCAACTTTTGCAGTATTGCCGTTGGATGAATCTGATTTTGATGATGAAGAATCAGAGCAGCCTGTAAGCACACAGCCCGCAAGCATTGCACCGGCAAGAAGAATGGAAAGAATTTTTTTCATAGTATCCTCCGTAAAATTAAAATGGGCGGCAGCCTGTGACTGCCGCCCGTGAGAGCTTTTGTATATTGGATTAACCCTTTACGCCACCGGCTGTTACACCTTCAACATAATACTTCTGCATCTTGAGGAAGAGAAGTGTAATCGGAACAGCAACAACAACAGAACCTGCGAGGAACTGCTTGTAGTATGCGTTCTTAAAGTCCTGCTGAATCATTAGCTGAAGACCGATAGCAACAGTATAGTTGTCACGAGCGTCACCCATGATAATCTTAGCAAGAATGAAGTCTGTCCACGGTCCGATGAATGAAGTAAGAACCGTGTAAACAACAATCGGCTTTGACATAGGAAGAATAATCTTCCAGAAAATCTGGTTCTTGGTAGCACCGTCAATGGTCGCTGCCTCATCAAGTGCTCTTGGAATTGTATCAAAGAAGCCCTTTGAAATCTGGAAACCAAGACCGGCACCGCAACTGTAACAGATTACAAGAGCAACGAGAGTCTGAGTAAGACCCATTGCCTTGAGAAGGTAGTAAATAGCAACCATTGTCATGAAGCCGGGGAACATACCGAGAATCATACCAACATTCATAAACTTTTTACGAGCCTTAAATCTGAGTCGGCTGAATGCGTAACTAACCATAAGAACCGAAATTGTAGAAATTACGCAGCTGAAACAAGCAACTACGAATGTGTTAAGAAACCATCTCGGGAAGTTAAGGCTTGCAGTACCGCCTGAGCCTGTGAACAAATCAATGTAGTTCTGGAGTGTCCATTCCTGCGGGATAATTGTACTTCCGTAAATTTCAGCACCGCCACGGAATGAATGCATTAAAAGATAGATGAACGGAGAAATCCAAACGAAACCCATTACAATAAGGAACAGGTAAACAAAAGCGTTCGCAATGTGTCTTCTTAATTTGTAACTTTTTATCATGAGAACGCCTCCTCATCCTTCATTGATTTTGAGTTATTATACACAATGAGTGAGAGCGTTGCGCAAATAACAAATACCAAAATACCTATCGCGGCGGCAAGTCCGTAGTCCTGAGAGTTCATGGTCAGCTTAAAGAGCCATGTAACAAGGATATCGGTTTCACCGGCCTGATAATATTTTTCGGTCGTCGGATCACCGTTTGACAACAGGTAAATAACATTAAAGTTATTGATGTTGCCGACAAACTGGGTAATGAGCTGAGGAGTTGTAACAAAGAGCATATACGGAAGTGTGATAGCCGTAAATGTCTTTACAGGACCTGCACCGTCAATTCTTGCAGATTCATAGAGATCCTCAGGAATATTCATAAGAATACCCGACATAGAAAGGATGGTGTACGGAATACCTACCCAACAGTTAATGATGATAACTACCCAACGAGCCAGTGTTGCATTATCACTCAGCCACTGAATTTCAACATGACTGTTTGTAATGTTTGAAAGCAGGATGTTTATAGCACCGTTTGACTGGAGCATCTGGTTCATGAGAAGAAGTGATACGAACTGAGGAACAGCAATTGTAATAACGAAAAGTGTTCTCCAGAGTGATTTAAACTTGATACCCTTCTTGTTGATCATAAGAGCGAAGATCATACCAAGGATATAGTTTGAGAATGTAGCTGCAACAGCCCAGATAAGAGTCCATTCTGTGAGCTTAATAAATGTATAGCCCTTCTTAGCACCTTCAACAAGGTTGAAGAGTGAGCCGAAGTTGTCAAAACCAATCCATGTGAACAGTGTTCCCGGAGGCATATGCTGTTTATCATAGTTGGTAAATGCAATCAAAATCATAAATATGAGCGGCAGAACATTGAAGATACCGATCATAAGTACAGGGAATGACATAAGTGTGATATGATACTTACCGTCAAGGAACTGCTTCATATCATATTTGAACGAAGTCGGTTTCTGACCGTTAGCCCTCATAATCTGATGTCTGTACGCATCTTTGATGTTTGTTATGTAAATAGCGAAAACCACTACTGTGATTACGAGTGTCAATACCGAGTAAAGCAGAATAAGCATTGAGTTATCGCCGGGTACCTGCTTTGGAATGATACCGTTGATATATTCAGTTCTCTGAGCCTGAATACCGAGTGTCGGGAACATTTTGAGATATCCCCAACCGAAAAAAGCCATATAAAGGATATAGAGAACTTCAACAGCGAAGAAAAGAATACCCTTGTAATATTTACCTTTGCTAAGATCACCTACACCGAAAATAAGGTAGGAAAGTTTTGTAGCCCAGTCGCCTTTTACGAAGGTCTTGCCGTAGTTGGCAAAGCCCTTGCCGATGCCTACGAAGAACTTAACTATTGCCTTGCCGAGTGCTGTAAAAAAATGGGCAACGGCATGAGGAATGTTACAGAAAAACTTCTTTGTGTTGTAGGCAAATCTCTGGAAAGGATTGAGCTGTTTGTATTCAACATATGTCATTAGGCGCTCTCCTTAATAATTTGCAAATCTCTCTAATACACCAAACTAATAATACTTTTTACGCTATCTTATAATAGTTGCCGTTCGTAATAAAACATTATTAGTCAGGCGAATACACAAATTGATAACGCAAGCGGACAGTCCGCATTTTTTCTTTTTTTACGGGACACTCCGTTTTCGGAGTGTCCCGCAGCTAATTAATCAATTAAATTAAATCAATTTAACTTACTTAACGATTAGCCCTCATCCCTAACGTTAGAAATTGTTTCGTTAAGAAGCTTCTTCATAGCAGCTGCATCTGAAGGATTGCATGTGTCAGCGATGATCTTGTTGCCAAGGTTAGCCATAGGATCCCAGAATGTATTAGCAACATTAACCTGTATACAAGCATTCTTAGCCTGCTCACCGATAGCCTTGAGAACAGCAGAACCTGTTACAGCTTTGTTTTCCTGAACCTTCTTGTTTGAAGGTCCCCAACCGAGCTTCTCAGTTCTCTGGAGCTGGCACTCTTCACCTGCAAGATAGTGAGCAAGAATCTGAGCTGTTGCCGGGAACTTAGAAGAACCGTTTACACCGATGTACTTATAACCGAAAATTGAGATAAGCTGCTTGTCTGTGCCGTTGACATTGATTGTAGGAAGCTTTGCAGCACCGAAGTTGTCACCGAGAGCCTTCTGGTTAGAAGCTGTATCCCATGAACCGTCGATACCTGCGCCACACTTACCGCCTGCAAAACCTGAAGCGATGTTAGCAACGTCAAGTGACTGGAATGTACCCCTGTAATCCTTGATGAGCTTTGCAAAAGCCTGAAGTGTTGCAACAGCTTCATCTTCGTCATATTTAACAAACTTCTGTGTAATACCGTCTTTTTCAAGACCGTCAATTTTAACACCTGCAGTGAAAGCGAAAGTACAAGCATAGTAACCGTCACCGGCATTCATAATGAACTTCTTGCCTGCCTTCTTACAAGCCTCAAGAACACCCTCAAGTGTCTGAGCCTGCTCGTCGGAAACTACTGACTTATCATAAACGAGATAGTAACCGTTATCGTTTGTTTCAGGATAAGCATAGAGGGTACCATTAAGTGTACCTGCTTTTACAGTTCCCTCATCATTAGCCTCTGTTACGGCATCCTTAAATGCAACCTGAGAAATAACGCCTGCATCAACAAGCTTGTTGAGCTGATCACTCGGGAAGCTGAATACATCTGCAGCTGTTGTAGCATCGTTAAGTATATTTGTAGCAGCATCCTTTTCGCCCTGTGCTACAACTGAGATTTCCTTAAACTTTCTTTTAGGATAAGCCTTTTTGAAAGCCTCAACCTGCTCTTTAACAAGGCTTACAGCAGCATCAGGAGCCCATACCTTAAGAGTTACAGGCTTGCTGTCTGTACCTTCATCGCCGAAGTAGCTGTCGTCAACGATTGAGCCTTCAATCTTAGCAGCACCGTCCGAAGAACCGTTGTCTGCTTTTGAACCGTTGTCTGTTTTCGATGATGCGTCTCCGCCGCCGCAGCCAACAAGTGCAGTAGCTGTCATCATACCTGCCAATAAAATGGCGAGAATCTTTTTCATTGGAAAAATCCCTCTTTCTGAATATTTTCGTAGTGTCCTTTCGGATTACATACTTTTTTTGAGGATATAACGCACAAAGTGCATCATATCCGCTACATAAATCATATCAAAAAATCGCCTGAATTTCAACTCCCTTTGTACTTTTTATCTATGTTGTTAAAAATCAAAATTATTTTTGTGCAATATGACATCTTTTTTATTGAAATTTTACTTATTGCACAAATTGTATTGATTTGAATTGTTTATTTTGCTAAAATGCCATTCGTACAAGTTACACAATCACGCCCGACGGTTATTTGACATAACACCCAAATTATATTCTTTATTCATAAAATAAGCTTGAATTTCGGCAAATTTTCCTGATTTTAGTAAAAAATGACCAATCACAAAACAAAGGCATTTATTTCAAACATCACACATTAATTTTTTAACATATAGTTGTAATAAGCGCTGACAATTGTTATAATTATAGGGTAACGCAAAACAGAATCCGACCGTGAGTCGGGGAAACGGAGCTGTACGATAATGAAACTTAGAAATCTCCTTGTAAATCTTGAATACACGGTTCAGGGAAATCTTGATACCGAAATTTCGGATATTATCTATGATTCGCGAAGGGTTAAAAAAGGCACGGCCTTTGTGTGCCTTAAGGGCTATACCTCAGACGGACACAGGTACGCAAAGTCAGCCGTTGAAAAGGGTGCGTCGGCACTCGTTATCAGCGACAGCCTCGACTTTGAAGTGCCGAGTGATGTTGCCGTTGTAAAGGTTGAGGACACAAGATACGCTCTTTCGCTTATGAGCATTGAATTTTTCGGACATCCCGAGGATGAGCTCTACACGGTTGCAATCACAGGCACAAAGGGCAAAACCACAACAACAGCAATGGTTGCGGAAATTTTTGAACACGCAGGAATCAAGACAGGCACAATCGGAACACTCGGTGTTGTTTACGGCGGAGAAACCCACAAAACCGACAACACAACTCCCGAATCATACATTATTCAGAAATCAATGCGTGATATGATTAACGCCGGCTGCAAAGCTATGGTAATTGAGGCATCGTCAATCGGACTTAAACACAGCCGTCTTGCAGGCATGACTTTTGATGTCGGCATCTTTACAAACTTTTCGGATGACCACATCGGCGGTGTTGAACACAAAGACCTTGCGGAATATCTCTACTGCAAGAGTCTGCTTTTCAGACAATGTAAATTTGCCGCTGCAAATATTGACGATCCCGCATGGAAGGATATCACAAAGGATTTCAAGGGTTCTGTTCTCACTTACGGTTTTGCCGACAATGCGGACTTGAAGGGCAAAAATGCTCATCTTCTCTCCGAAAACGGATTTGTCGGTGTTCACTTTGAAACAGAGGGAATCAAAAATCTTTCTGTCGATGTTGACATTCCCGGCAAATTCAATGCATACAACGCACTTGCGGCAATTTCGGCAGTTTCATTCTTTGACGAAATTGAAGATCAGATGATTATTGACGCTCTCAAGGTGGCCAAGGTCAAGGGCAGAGTTGAGCGCGTGCCTGTTCCCTACAACTACACACTCATCATCGACTACGCACACAACGCACTTTCAATGGAAAATGTACTTGAAACACTTCGCCAGTACAATCCGCACAGACTTATTACAATGTTCGGTGCAGGCGGCAACCGTCCGAAGGTTCGCCGTTATGAAATGGGCGAAACCTCGGGCAGACTTTCAGACCTTTCGGTTGTAACGGAAGACAACTCAAGATTTGAAGATGTTATGGACATCATTGAGGACATCAAGACAGGTCTTGCAAAAACAGACGGCAAGTATGTTGTCGTGCCGAACCGCAGAGATGCAATTAAATATTGCATGGACAATGCCGAGGACGGAGATATTATCGTACTTGCAGGCAAAGGTCATGAGGATTATCAGGAAATCAAGGGTGTTAAGTACCATATGGACGAGAGAGAAATCATTGCTGATATTCTCAACGGCAAAAGCTAAACCCATAAACATATAAATACAGTAAAAAAATCACGGTCGGAAATCAATTCCGACCGTTTTTTCATACTCTTATTAAGTTAAATAATCATTCCGCCGTTTACACCGACAATCTGTCCCGTGATGAACCTTGCCCTGTCGCTACAGAGAAACACAGCAGTTTCTGCAATATCATCGGGCATACCGAGCATATTAAGCGGAGTTTCCTCCTTAAGCTCCTGTACGGTCTGCTCATCAAAGCCTTTCATCATATCGGTCATAATCACACCCGGACAAATACAGTTGACACGCACTCCCGACAGACCGACCTCCTTGGCAAGACCTTTGGTAAGTCCGATTACACCCGCCTTTGACGCACTGTAATGTACCTCACAAGACGCACCGACCTGTCCCCACATTGAACTTATGTTGAGAATAACACCGCTGTGGTTTTTAATCATATATCTTTTGAGTGCCTGTTGCGAGCAGTAGAAAACACCGTCAAGGTTAACCCCCGTCATTTTCTTCCATTCATCGGGAGTTATGTCGGTAAACAGCTTTTGCTGTGCGATGCCTGCATTATTGACAAGTACATCGAGATTACCAAATCGGCTGTCGATTTCGTCAAACATTTTGCAAACGCTCTCATAATCGGAAACATCTGCCTGCACCGCAAAGGCATTTATGCCGTATTCATTTGTAAGCTTTTCGGCAAGGCTTTCGGCTTTTTCGGAATTATTTGCAAAGTGCAACGCAACATCGCAACCGCATTTTGCAAAAGCAACAGCAGTCTGCGAACCGATTCCGCCGGACGCACCTGTTACAAGTATCTTTTTTATCATATTAATACCCGGTAGGGGCGGTTATCATCCGCCCGTTCGTGTGTATTACACACGATTGAACATATTGTGTTCAAATTTAAACATAGTATTGATTACATCAAAACATATTTAACGAACACAAATTCCTATTAAAGTGGGCGGTCAAAGAAAAGACCGCCCTTTGTTTATTTTACTTCTTAAAACTGTCTTTAAGACTTACGCTGCGGTTGAATACGAGGTGCTCGGGTGAGCTGTCCTTGTTGTCAATGCAGAAATAGCCGTGGCGCATAAACTGATAGCTTTTCGGAGCCTTTGCACCTGCAATATTCTTTTCAGCCTTACAGCCTGTGAGAACTTCAAGTGAATTTTCGTTAAGATAATCGAGGAAGTTTCTGTCGCCTGTATCGGGATCGGGAACCGTGAAGAGGTTGTCGTAAAGTCTTACCTCCGCATCAAGGCAGTTGTTAGCGTCAACCCAATGGATTGTGCCTCTTACCTTTCTGCCGTCGGGAGTATTTCCGCCCTTTGTTTCGGGATCATACTCTGCATAAACCTCAACGACATTGCCGTTTTCATCCTTTTTGCAGCCTGTGCATTTTACGATGTATGCAGACTTGATTCTTACCTCGTTGCCGGGATAAAGGCGCTGATACTTCTTTACGGGTTCTTCCATAAAGTCGGTTTCTTCAATATAAAGCTCACGGCTGAAAGTAACCTTTCTTGTGCCGTCCTCAGGACGGTTCGGGTTATTCTCAACCTCAAATTCTTCGCTCTGTCCCTCGGGATAGTTTGTGATAACAAGCTTAACAGGCTTTAAAACGCACATTGTACGCTCTGCCGTTTCGTTAAGGTCATCACGCAGACAATGCTCAAGAAAGCCGTATTCAACAATTGAATTAACCTTTGAAACACCAATCTGCTCAATGAACGAACGAATTGACTTTGGTGTGTAACCCCTTCTGCGAAGTCCGCAGAGTGTGGGCATTCTCGGATCGTCCCAGCCGCTTACATAGTTCTTTTCAACAAGTTCACGGAGCTTTCTCTTTGACATTACCGTGTTGTTAATTCCGAGTCTTGCAAATTCAATCTGTCTTGGCTTGCACGGAACGGAAATATTGTTAATTACCCAGTCATAAAGCGGACGGTGAGCCTCAAATTCAAGTGAACAAAGGCTGTGCGTAATACCCTCAAGAGCATCCTCAATCGGGTGAGCAAAGTCATACATAGGATAAATGCACCACTTGTCACCTGTTCTGTGATGCTTGAGTCTGTTAATTCTGTAGATAACAGGATCACGCATATTAAAGTTACCCGACGCAAGGTCAATCTTTGCACGGAGAGTCATTTTGCCGTCCTCAAATTCGCCGTTTTTCATTCTCTCAAACAAATCAAGGCTTTCTTCTATAGGACGGTCACGATACGGACTCTTTGCAGGAGTCTGTGTGTCGCCTCTGTATTCTCTCACCTTATCGGGAGTAAGCTCGCAAACATATGCAAGTCCCTTTTTGATAAGCTCAACGGCAAATTCATACATCTGATCAAAATACTGTGATGCATAGAAAAATCTGTCGTCCCAATCATAACCAAGCCACTTGATATCCTCTTTGATAGCGTCAATATATTCTACATCTTCCTTTGTAGGGTTGGTATCATCCATACGAAGATTGCAGATTCCGCCGAAATGCTCGGCAGTACCAAAGTCAATGC
>OHYH01000329.1_pt1 | contig 20994 bp, 16 predicted proteins | sample 1580211 | NCBI WGS metagenome assembly OHYH01 (sample SAMEA3882528, study PRJEB24775) | human gut metagenome | biome: human-associated habitat; feature: intestine environment; material: feces | place: Netherlands | collected 2009/2010 | reverse complement strand
CCCAAGGCCAAAACGGTGCTGGTCTACGGCCATTACGACGTGATGCCGGTCGATCCGGTGGACGAATGGCGCACCTCGCCGTTCGAACCGGTCGTGAAGGACGGACGCATCTGGTGCCGGGGTGCGGACGACGACAAAGGCCAGCTTTTCATGCACGCCAAGGCGTTCGAAGCGATGTGCGCGACCGACAGCCTGCCCTGCAATGTGAAATTCCTGCTCGAAGGCGAGGAAGAGATCGGGTCGCCCAGCCTCTACAAATTCTGCGCCGACAACAAGAAGATGCTCAAGGCAGACATCATTCTGGTTTCCGATACATCGATGATCTCGATGCAGATACCTTCGATCACCTGCGGTCTGCGCGGTCTGACTTATATGGAGGTCGAAGTGACAGGCCCCAACAAGGACCTGCACTCCGGCCTGTTCGGAGGTGCGGTGGCCAATCCGGCCAATGTCCTGGCCCGCATGGTGGCTTCGCTCATCGATGAAAACGGACACGTGACGATTCCGGGCTTCTACGACGACGTGCGCGAGCTGACGGCCGCCGAGCGCAAAGCCTTCAACAAGGCTCCGTTCAACCTTACAGAATACAAGAAAGCGCTCGAAATCGGCGATGTCGAGGGCGAAGCGGGCTTTACGACCATCGAACGCACGGGTATCCGTCCCTCGCTCGACGTGAACGGCATCTGGGGCGGCTATATCGAGGAGGGGACCAAGACGGTGATCCCGTCGAAGGCTTCGGCCAAAATCTCGATGCGTCTGGTTCCCGGACAGGATTTCAAAAAGATCGCCAAGCTCTTCGAGAAACATTTCAAGGCGATTGCACCCAAGAGCGTCAAGGTGAAGGTCAAGTTCCTGCACGGCGGTATGCCCTACGTGGCTCCGACCGATATGCCGGCTTACAAAGCGGCGGAAAAGGCCATCGCCGACACGTTCGGCAAGAAACCACTGCCGTTCTATTCGGGCGGCTCGATTCCGATCATCAGCGGATTCGAAAATATCCTGGGAATCAAGTCCCTCCTGATCGGATTCGGCCTGGCGGAGGACGCCATCCATTCGCCCAACGAGAGCTACGGACTCGACCAGTTCTACAAGGGGGTCGAAACGATTCCGCTGTTTTATAAATATTTCGCTGAAAAGTAAACAGGCAATACGATTTCAAAAACGGGACAATATCCGAAGGATATATCCCGTTTTTCGTACATTACGGATACGTTTGTTCAAAAAGATAGGATCTTTGATTTCGTTGTAGATACTTCGCCTCGGCAAAATGCAAATGAAATTTGCTTTTGCGCCCGGCTCATTCGTATCTTTACAAAAAAAGAAGATGGAAAGGTTCGAACGAGTTCAAACAACCCACGCTCGAAGCATACGCGGAGGGCACTTGTGAACTCTACGATGCAAGGAGTAGGAAAACAGAAAGTTAAGTTTGGCTCTCACTCACCTTGCACTATTTTTATAGAAGATAGGATTCGGTTCAGCAATCTTTGCGTGCAAGTTCGCACGATTGCTCTTCCCTTTCACTATCTTTGACATAGTCTTAGATAGGATGCGCCTTGGAAAATTGAGAACAAATTCCCGTTTTCTCCCGGCTTTCACTATCTTTGCAAATCGCAAAAAGAATACATTATGTGTGGAATTGTAGGTTACGTGGGTAAACAGCAGGCTTACCCCATTCTGATAAAAGGACTTCACCGCTTGGAATATCGCGGTTACGACAGCGCAGGACTCGCACTGGTCAATCGGGAAGGAGTTCTGAACGTGTTCAAAAGCAAGGGCAAAGTCGCCGATTTGGAACATTTCGTCGAATCCAAGGATCTGGACGGAACGATCGGCATCGCCCACACCCGTTGGGCGACACACGGCGAACCGAACGACATCAACGCCCATCCCCACTACTCCGATTCGGGCAATATCGCCCTGATCCACAATGGTATCATCGAAAATTACCGGGTGTTGAAAGAGGCGCTGATCGAAAACGGTTACACGTTCAAGAGCGACACCGACACGGAGGTACTGGTCAATCTGATCGAATACATCCGTACGTCGAACAACTGCACGTTGCTGGAGGCCGTCCAGCAAGCATTGAAGCAGGTGATCGGCGCATACGCTATCGCCGTAGTGGAGAAGGGCAACCAAGATCAAATCATCGCGGCACGCCGCAGCAGCCCGATGGTCATCGGTATCGGCGACAAGGAGTTTTTCCTGGCATCGGACGCGGCGTCGATCGTGGAATATACGGACAAGATCGTCTATGTCAATGACGGCGAGGTAGTGGTCATGGATCGCAACCACCCGCTGAAGATCGTAACGCTCGACAACCAGGAGAGCAAGATCGACATCAAGAAGTTGCAGCTCAGCATCTCCCAGCTCGAAAAGGGCGGCTATCCGCACTTCATGCTCAAGGAGATCTTCGAGCAGCCCAAGACCATCGTGGACTGCATTCGGGGCCGGATCAACCCCGAGACGTACGACGTGATCCTGTCGGGCATCATGGACAACCGAGAGCGGTTTCTCAACGCCCGGCGCATCATCTTCGTGGCTTGCGGCACCTCGTGGCACGCATCGCTCATCGGGGAGTACCTGATCGAGGATTTCTGCCGCATTCCGGTCGAAGTGGAATACGCTTCGGAGTTCCGTTACCGCAATCCGGTGATTTATCCCGACGACATCGTGATCGCCGTATCGCAGTCGGGCGAAACGGCCGACACGCTGGCCGCTATCGAGCTGGCCAAGCAGAACGGTGCGTTCGTCTATGGCATCTGCAACGTGATCGGCTCGTCGATCGCCCGGGCTACCGATTCCGGCACTTACATCCACGTAGGGCCTGAGATCGGCGTGGCTTCGACCAAAGCCTTCACGGGACAGGTAACGGTACTTACGATGCTGGCGCTGATGATCGCCCGTGTCAAGGGTACGATCGACCAGGAGTGCTCGCGCAAGATCGCCAAGCATCTGCTCGATCTGCCCGCCGTGTTGGAAGAGGTGCTCCGCCTGAACGACCGGATCGCCGACTTCTCGAAAATCTTCACCTACGCGCACAACTTCATCTACCTGGGACGCGGGTACAACTACCCCACGGCGCTGGAAGGTGCGCTCAAACTCAAGGAGATCTCCTACATCCACGCAGAGGGCTACCCTGCCGCCGAAATGAAACACGGTCCGATCGCCCTGATCGACGCCGAGATGCCGACCATCGCCATCGCGACGCCGGATCACACCTACGAAAAGACCGCCAGCAACATCGAGGAGATCCGCGCCCGTGGCGGCAAGATCATCGCCGTGATCGCCCGCGACGATACGCACGTGCGCCGCAGCGCCGATTACACGATCGAGGTTCCGGTGATAACCGACTGTCTGATGCGGGGCGGCAAGGTTATCACCGTGATCGCCAAGGGCGACGAGCAGGTACGCAAGAGCTCCGACTACTTTATCGAAGTGCCCGTCGTGGCGGAGTGCCTGATGCCGATCGTGGTATCGGTGCCGTTGCAGTTGCTGGCGTATCATATCGCTGTCAATAAAGGGCGCGACGTGGACCAGCCCCGCAACCTGGCCAAGTCGGTAACGGTGGAGTAATGACAAGACCGATACAACAAGAATCAGCCGCAACCTAAAGGTTGCGGCTGATTTTATATTATTGATGATTTCGGAAGGTGCGTTCGCCGATCTATTCCCGACTCTACCCGCAATCTGAACAGCAGCGGAAACTCCATACGGAATATTCTCGACAGCAATCCGTCGCCGAACCATCACCGAGCATACTCATCGGACACATCGCATCATTGTCCAGCCGGCATAAATCGAGGCCGATTCGAACCGTAAGCACACACTTCCGCATCCTTTTTACAGGAAATTCGATGCGATGTATTCGGCCAACGTGAAGTTCTTGCGGACTTCAGGGGCGCCGATCGTCGTTTCGTCGGTTTCGATCATCAGCGGTTCCTTATCCACGACGAGTTTCGAGAGGAAAGCATCGATCGCATCCCGGTTGCCGTCCATCGGCGCCGTGGCGATGACGTGTGAGGCGTTCTCGACCGAATAGAAATAATACGGGGAGTTCATCGCGCGGAGCTGTCCGGCGATGTACTTCGAGCCGAAGAAACCGACGCCGCTCTCGCGAATCACATTATACGGTACGTTCGCATCCGCATCGCCGTGAAAAAGCATCATCGGCGCAGGCTGCGATGCCCAGCGGAGCTCCTCGCCCATTTCGAAGATCGCCCCGGCGAAAGAAACGATACCCGCGTAGCGGAAGCCGGCAGGCAGGTGTTGCACCAGCGGCGAAGCGTTGCAGAGGGCGTATTCGCCGTGCAACACGGTGATCGCTCCCGCACTCGACCCGCAGGCCACGATCTGCGAGGAGTCGATACCCCACTCGTCTGCCTTGTCCACGATAAAAGCGGTAGCGTCGTAAAGATCCTCGACAGCCATCGAGATCGTCCGGGTCATACCGAGCATCATATTTTCGGGTGAGAGGTCCCCCGAAGCGACGACCTGCTTCAGACCAAGACGATAGTCGATCGATACCACGTCGTACCCCTGATTAACCATGTAATGAAAGAACGGAAGGTACCGCTCCGCATCGCGCTCCCCAGCGATGAAGCCGCCGCCGAAAACGAAGACCAGACAGGGCCGGGCATCGTCCTGCTCGACCGAAACGGCCGTATAGCGATCCAGGAAGAGGCTGTCCGTACCCTTTACGGCATAGAGATCCGTATATTTGGCAATCCGGGGCGCCTGCTCCGTACAAGCAGTAACGAACAGCATCGAAACCAACAAGAGGTAAATTGCTTTTTTCATATTTTCTAAAATTAAACGTAGTCATATCCTTCGGTGCATCTATTCGGGAATATAACGATCCACATTCCCACCGAAAAGAGGATTCGGGAAAGAGTCTGCCTTACGGACAAGGCCATGAACCGCAGATAAGCACGTCTTCGGTTCGATACTGCGACCGTCGGATAAAGTAATAATTATCAAATCATTTCGTCGTATGCGAACTGCACAGCACGGTTCAGAATATCCGAAAAATGTTTCGTCTTACGAAATTCGTGCAGCGTGTTCTTCAATAACTCCTTGTCCAACATAAACTCCGGCGCGAGGCGTTCGGTGATATAGACATCCTTGAGTTTCAGCCATTCGTCGTACGGACTGCCGGGGGCATACCCTTTCGGCAGACGCTTGAGTTTGTTCGACTCGTCGAGAACGAATCCTTTCGCCTCACGGATGGCTGCTTCAATTTCCGCGCCATTGTCCAGGATCTCGTCCCGCACGCTGCGCAGCACTTCCGGCAGCGGACAGTAAAGCCCCGTAGTGAGCTGATGCCCCTGCGACCAGGAGCGTTCGTCCCACACCGGTTCGACGTGGAAATAGTAGCCCGAATAACCGCCTTTCTTGCCACGGGGAGCAACGAAAGCCCCCATGTGGGTCTTGTACGGTGTCTTGTCGGGGCTGAAGCGGGTGTCGCGGTAGATGCGCCACGTGCAGTCCTTGACCGTAAGTCCGCGCACGGACGGATCGAAAGCGGCGATGCCGTCGATCAGCTTCGCCGTAAACACCTCGAAACAGGACAAGGCCCGTTTGTACATCTCCTTGTGAGAGTCAAACCAGGCCTTGTCGTTGTTTTCGTGCAGGAGCGTGAGAAATTCTACTACCTGCTTCATATTATGCTACCATGCGAAGAGCGGATAGTTAGCCATCATAGCGTTGACCTCCTTGCGAACGGCGGCGATGTTCGCCTCGTTCTCGGGATCGCTCAATACACGGTCGATCAGCGCTACGATCTCCTCCATCTTGTCCTCCTTCAGACCACGCGTGGTGATAGCCGGAGTACCGAAACGCAGACCCGAAGTCTGGAACGGCGAACGACTGTCGAACGGCACCATGTTCTTGTTGGTGGTGATGTCGGCGGCAACCAGGCACTTCTCGGCCAGCTTACCGGTCAGTTCGGGGAACTTCGTGCGAAGATCGACGAGCATCAGGTGGTTGTCCGTACCCTCGGAAACGATCTTGTAACCGCGCTTGGTGAAGGCCTCGGCCATCGCCTTGGCGTTCTTCTGCACCTGCTTCTGGTACTCCTTGTAGCTGGGATCCAGCGCTTCGCCGAAAGCGACTGCCTTGGCTGCGATCACGTGCTCCAGCGGACCGCCCTGGATACCGGGGAATACGGCCGAATTGAGGATCTGCGACATCATCTTGGTCACGCCCTTCGGAGTCTTGAGTCCCCAGGGATTCTCGAAATCTTTGCCCATCAGGATAATACCGCCACGGGGACCGCGCAGGGTCTTATGGGTGGTAGAAGTCACGATGTGAGCATACTTAACCGGATTCTCGAGCAGACCGGCAGCGATCAGACCGGCCGTGTGAGCCATGTCGATCAGCAGGATGGCGCCTACTTTGTCCGCGATCTCGCGCATACGCTTGTAGTCCCACTCACGCGAATAAGCCGAAGCACCGCCGACGATAAGCTTGGGTTTGTGCTCCAGAGCCTTGCGCTCCATATCGTCGTAATCCACGCGCTCGGTCTTCGGATCGAGCTGGTAACCGATGGCTTTGAAATAGGTACCCGACATATTCACCGGCGAACCGTGCGAAAGGTGGCCGCCGTGCGCCAGATCGAGGCCCATGAACGTATCGCCGGGTTTCAGCACGGCGAAGAAAACGGCCATGTTGGCCTGTGCGCCGGAGTGGGGCTGTACGTTGGCGTACTCGGCGCCGTACAGTTTGCAAACACGTTCGATGGCAAGGTTCTCGACCTTATCCACCACCTGACAACCGCCGTAGTAACGTGCGGCAGGATAACCCTCCGCATACTTGTTGGTCAGTACGGAGCCCATGGCCTCCATCACCTCGTCGCTGACAAAATTTTCAGACGCGATCAACTCGATGCCGTGCATCTGACGGTTCCGTTCCTCAGAAATGAGGTCGAATACTTGAGAATCTCTCTTCATGATCGATATATGGTTTATTAAGAGTTTTTTTCGGATTCCAAAGGTAGTAACATTTTACGAAACTACAAAAACTAAATATTTCTAAATATTTTTGCTATATTTGGCGACAGAAAAATACAACGCATCCGACAAACGGAACATTTTTCATCGGAACGGGCACCTCTGCGATACGGGCAGCCGACGCGGGCCGGATTTCCGACAGAAAGATCGAATATTACGGATAAAACGAAAAATTTAACCATCAAAAAACATTTCAGCAAGATGAAATTACTCGAAGGAAAAGTGGCCGTCGTAACCGGCGCAGCCAGGGGCATCGGCAAAGCGATCGCCATTCAGTTTGCAAAAGAGGGAGCCAACGTCGCGTTCACCGATCTGGCGATCGACGAAAACGGCAAGAAGACGGAGGAGGAGCTGAACGCCCTGGGCGTAAAAGCCAAAGGATACGCCTCGAACGCCGCCAACTTTGAAGATACGCACAAAGTGATCGACCAGATCATGCAGGATTTCGGCCGCATCGACATTCTGGTCAATAATGCCGGCATCACCAAAGACGGACTGATGATGCGCATGAGCGAAGCGCAGTGGGACGCCGTGCTGAACGTCAATCTGAAATCGGCTTTCAACTTCATTCACGCCGTTACGCCGATCATGGCGCGCCAGCGCAGCGGTTCGATCATCAATATGTCGTCCGTGGTGGGTGTCAGCGGCAATGCCGGACAGTGCAACTATTCGGCTTCGAAAGCCGGTATGATCGGACTTGCGAAGTCCATCGCCAAGGAGATGGGACCGCGCGGCATCCGTGCCAACGCCATCGCTCCCGGCTTCATCATTACCGAAATGACCAACGCCCTGCCCGAAGAGGTAAAACAGGGCTGGTACCAGCAAATTCCGCTGCGCCGCGGCGGTACACCCGAGGATGTGGCGAAGGTGGCTCTGTTCCTTGCCTCCGACCTCTCCTCTTACGTGAGCGGACAGGTAATTCATTGCTGCGGAGCGATGAACTGTTAATCTCTCTGCGATTTCATACAAGAAAGGGAGGTTGACGAGAGTCGGCTTCCCTCCTTTTTTCTAAAAAAACATACACTTATGAAGCTGAAAAATCTACTTTTCGTTTTTTGTCTGGCGCTGCTCGCCGGTTGCCAGAAAGATCCCGACACAGAAAGTGCTCCGGCACGGGATACCGATAGGGTCGAAGGAGTGATCCGCATGAAGCTCGACCGGGAAACGGCCGAAGCGCTGAACGTGACCCGCACCCGCAGCGGCAGGGTCCTGACAGGCAACATCTCTTTCGATGAACTTTGCAAACGGTACGAGGTGACCGGTATGGAGCGGTTGTTCGCCGACAACGGCTGCGCCGAGCGAACACGCAAGGCAGGGCTCGACCTGTGGTATGTCATTCGTTTCAAAGGATCTGCCGAGCAGGTCGCCGAAGACTTCGGAGAGATTGCCGGCGTGAATCATGTCGAAATTCCGCGCAAAATCACTAAAGTCGGGGATGTGGGCCGAAGGAGCGGGACTCCATGGCGAAAACTGATGGCCCTGCCGAAGGCCGTTCCGGCGAACTACCCTTTCAACGATCCGCTCTTCGCAGAGCAATGGCCGCTTTACAACGACGGATCGGTTTCTGAGGAAGCCGTCGCCGGTGCAGACATCAACGTGATTCCTGCATGGAAGAAGACGGCGGGTCGCAGCGATGTAATCGTCGCCGTATTGGATGAGGGCGTGGAATACACCCACCCCGACCTGGCAGCCAATATGTGGAGCGGGATCGGTAAGAATTTTTGCAGCGGATACAATGAAGACATCACCTGGGGCCAAGGACACGGAACGCACGTAGCCGGTACGATTGCTGCGGTGAACAACAACGATGTCGGAATCTCCGGCATGGCAGGCGGAACCGGAAGCGGCGACGGCGTGAAGATCATGACCTGCCAGATCTTCCACCCGACGGACGGACGTTACGATGCCAGCTCGAACGCGACGGCCGACGCCATCAAATATGCGGCAGACAACGGCGCTGTAATTTGTCAGAACAGTTGGGGATACGCGGCCGGCTCCATGTCTCTGGACCAGTGGATCAACCAGGATCGGGCGGTCAAGGAGGCGATCGACTACTTTATTCAATATGCGGGCATGTCGCCCGACGGACAGACGCAGACCGGCCCTATGGCGGGTGATATTCGCGGCAGGTAATGAAAACAGCGGACAGCCCGGATATCCGGCCGCTTACGAGCCTTGCATCAGTGTGGCCGCCGTCTCCTGCACTTATGAAGCCGCTTGGTACACCAACTATGGTCCGACCGTCGATATATGTGCGCCGGGCGGAGGAGACGCAGCCGATTTTTCCAGGCCTATCCATTATAACGAAGGTTATAACCTGAGCACGCTTCCGACCGACCTGCAAAACGGGATGACTTTCGTCTATACAAATTTCAGAGGAGAGGTGGAGACCCACACGATCGACTACGTCTCGGAGACTCTCGGGTATGGCTACATGCAGGGGACCTCGATGGCCTGCCCCCACGTATCGGGTGTTGCGGCCCTGATCGTTTCGCAATTCGGGGCACCAGGATTCACGAACGAACAGCTCAAAGAGAAGCTTTTCTCGACAGCACGCGACATCGACAGCTATCAGGGACCAATATACAATGGTCGGGGTACCTATGCCGGAAAAATCGGCAAGCTCGTCGATGCGGGTGCAGCCCTGGATTCGGGCGAGGTGCCGCCCGTTTCCGACCAGCCGACGATCACGCCAGCCACAGGACAGAACGACACCTTCACGCTCGGCGCCTCCGAACGGAAAACGCTGCAATATACGCTGGCCGGCTACACGGAATGGCGTCTGGACGACCCCTCGGGCAAGATCGCGAAGTCGATCGACGGTAACGTAGTCACGCTGACTATCGACGCATCACAATACGCAGCAGGAAGCTATACGGCAGAATTGCTGGCTATGAACGGAACAAAGACAGCAAAACGAACCATTGCCTATACCGTTAGCAAGGGAGACAATCCGACCGGTATTTCAATGGACTTTTACCCCAACCCATGTACCGACGTACTGAACATACTGCCGAACTACTCGGGAGAAAGCACGATCCGTATCCGTAACTCAATGGGAACGGAGGTAATGAACATAACACTTGGACTTATCAACGAGGAACCTGTCAAACTCGACGTATCGGGACTCGCTTCGGGAACCTATCTGGTACAAGTAACCTACAACGGCATTCAAATTACCCGCACCATAGTCAAACGCTAAAAACAGACGTTACAAATTATGAAAAAGATCTTCATTCTCGCAATAATCCTCCTGTCGGGCACAGCGGCGGCATCGGCTCAGGAGTTCCTGACGATCAACCCCGATGTCCGCACAGCGGGTATGGCCAACGCTTCGGTAGCGACTACCGGCGGAGCTTACTCCGTATTCCAGAACGCGGCCTCGTCGCTCTTCAGCCACAACCTGTTCGAGGTGGGATTCTCCTACTCGCCCTGGATGCGCGACGTGAAAAAGGGCTACGACCTGATGGCCTTCGGCGGATTCTACTCCTTCAACCACAAACATTCGATCTCGTTCGGCACCCGTTTTTACCGGGAGCCGAAGCTCAGTCCGGACGACGAGGACTACCCTTTCATTCCCAAAGACGAGAATAATAACCCAATCGTCGGCATCGAAGCGTTCCGGCCGCTCAGCGTTTCGGCGGATCTGGCCTACAGCTATCGGATCGGCCGCTATCTGGGTCTGTCGGTGACGGCCCGCTACATCCGCTCCTCGTACGGAGAACTGTTCACGAACAACGCCCTCGGGTTCGATGTCGCGGCATACGCGCGGATTCCGCTTAACCGGATGCTCGAAGGCGCCTGGGTGAGTGCGGGTGCGAAAATCTCCGACTTCGGCTTCACGTTCGACGATTCGAATTACGACCTGCCCACCAAATTCAGTGTCGGCGGTTCGCTCTTCGCCCCGATCCGGGATTCCCATTCGCTCGAAGCTTCGGTCGATCTGGGCTACCGCTACTCTTCCTCGGAGAACAAGTCCTTCGGGATGGGCATCGGCGTGGAGTATGTGCTGATGCAGATGATCGCTGTCCGCGGCGGCTACCACGTCGCCGACAGCCACGGATACGACTACGGTACGATCGGTGCGGGACTGCGGTTCATGCATCTGGAGCTCGATTTCTCCTACCTGTTCGCCGCCAAGAAGTGCCCCTGGCGCAACACCTACCAGGTGGGAGTTGGACTTTACTTCTGATTCGGACGTCCGACGGACCAAATATTCCGGATCGCACCGGCATACAGACTCGATTCGACGAAAAAGAGTGCATTGAAAAATGCACTCTTTTTCGTTCTCTGCGATTTCGAGCTACCTCTTCTCCAACTCGTCGAGCAGCGTGCGGCAGCCGTCCTCGAGCATATCGAGCACCAGCTCGAACCCTTCATGCCCTTCGTAGTAGGGGTCTGGCACATGGGTCCATTTCGGATGTTCCCGGAAAAATTCAGACATCCTGTAAATACGGTTTCCCGCTTCACGGGAAGGGGCCAGACGATAAAGATTATGGTAATTGGTATCGTCCATCGCCACGATGCGATCGAACTCCTCGAAATCCCGCAACCGCACCTGCCGGGCCCGGTGCGTCAGCAGATACCCCCGGGCATAGGCCGCATTCCGCATGCGGGAATCGGGTTGTTCGCCGGTGTGTCCGGCATAGGTTCCGGCGGAATCCGCCTCCAACTTCTCCCCCAGCCCCCGTTTTTCGACCATTTGCCGGAAGATGCCTTCGGCCGCCGGAGAGCGGCAGATATTTCCGAGGCAAACGAACAGTATCTTATACTTATCACTCATAATCAACAAATTATAATCACAAAAAAAATCAGCTCACAGGCATTTTACAATCGATACGCTCAACAATTGTGCAAAGATACGATTAAGCCGAGCGCAAAAGCAAATTTTATTTGCATTTTGCCGAGGCGAAGTATTTACATGCGTAACCGAAATATGAAAAGCCTGCGAACAGATCGCAGGCTTTTACTATTGTATCTATCGAGCGCTACGCTTACTTCAAATACTCCCGATAAAATGCTGCTATTTCGTCGAACGGGATTATCTCCATCTTGTCGTAAAGGTCGGTATGATTGGCACCGGGTACGATGAGCAATCGTTTGTTGTCGCCTTGCAATTTCTTGAAAGCGTCCTCTCCCATATAGCGAGAATGAGCCTTCTCACCGTGTACCACCATCACTGCACTGCGAATCTCTGCGGCATAGGCAAGGATAGGTGCATTCAAAAAAGCGAGGTTGGAGGTCGCATTCCACCCCTGCGTGGAATTGAGCGAACGGGCGTGATAACCTCGGGAAGTTTTGTAATAAGCATGATAATCGCGTACAAACTGCGGCGCATCGGCCGGAACCGGATCGACCACCCCTCCTGCACGGACATACGAACCGTTCCGATAATCTTCGGTGCGCTGGGCATTGAGCCGGCGGCGCATCTCATAACGTGCGTCGGCGTTGTCCGCCTGGTCGAAATATCCGTTGGCCGTACAACGGCTGATATCGTACATAGTAGATGCGACGGTAACCTTGATGCGCGTGTCGTTAGCGGCAGCGTTGATGGCAAAACCACCCCAGCCGCATATACCGAGGATCCCGATACGTTCCGGATCCACACGGTCTTCGTTGGCGAGAAAATCGACCGCTGCGCTGAAATCTTCCGTATTGATGTCGGGCGAAGCCACGTTGCGGGGCACACCGCCGCTCTCCCCCGTGAACGACGGATCGAAAGCGATGGTAAGGAAACCGCGTTCGGCAAGCGCCTGTGCATAAAGCCCCGACGATTGTTCCTTCACGGCTCCGAACGGTCCACTTACGGCGACGGCCGACAACTTGCCGACAACCTCTTTTGGGACATACATATCGGCGGCGAGCGTTACACCGAAGCGATTTACGAAAACCACCTTGCTATGCTCGACCTTGTCGCTCTTCGGGAACGTCTTATCCCACTCCTGTACCAGTTCCAACTTTTTCATATCCATATTCGTTTTTTGGTTTGTCTGTGCAACGGCGGAAAGACCGACAAACGCCAATGCCGCCGCAATTATTCCGATTTTCATAAAACTTAATTTTATTCCGTTTTTATACTTCTCACGATACGAGCCGGATTGCCGGCCACGATTACCCCGGCAGGCACGTCCTTGGTTACGATGGCTCCGGCTCCCACGACGGCATGCTCGCCGATCGTCACGCCGGGCAATATGACAGCTCCCGCACCTATCCAGACACCGTGCCCGACGACAATGGGTTTGGCATATACGTTACGCCGAACGGCCGGTTGCTCCGGGTGGTTTTCAGTAACGAGCAGCACTCCCGGCCCTATGAACACACCGTCTTCCAGTGTAATACCGCCCCGGTCGAGGAAGGTACAACCGAAATTTATGAACACACCCCTGCCGACACGGGTAAACTTACCGAAGTTGGTATAGAACGGCGGAAACATACGTACCGATTCGTCCAATGGCTGTCCCCAAATACGGCCGAGCAGATCCCTTATCTCTTCCGGTGTATGGTAACCGCTATTGAGTTGAGCCACCAACTTCATCGTCTTCTCGAATTCTGCATAGAGCGACGGATATTCAGGGTCGGTATCGAAAATCAATTCCCCCGCCCTCATTCTTTCCAATATATTCATACGATTCATATTTTTTACAAGGCAAAGTTACACAGGCCCCACTTGCCGGTCAGTATATGAATTACGGAATCTATAACCCGAATTACGGATTTCCCGACTCTCTGTCGTTCGGAATGAAAAGACTCTTTGCGGCTCGACCACACCCCTGTTATGGATCGTATTTATCCCTCGATCCGCAAACATCGAAAACCCGCGATATTCGACTCGCTGTCCCACTCGGGATTTTTCTCCTCAAAAACACCGAAAAATCATCCGATCAGGCAGAATTACCTGCGCTGAACACACAAAATGATTTTTTGGAATACGAATTGCTTGTATTTTTTCAATCGGAATTAGTTATACATATGGAAAATAAACTGCAAACCTGGTTCAAAAGCCACGAAGGAGCCGATTGGGCGATTCTCTATCTGCGTCTGTTCATCGGTACGATCATTCTCCTGCATAACGTAGGCAAAATGCAGGCCTACAATGAAATTATCAACTATTACCCGTCGTGGGGAATATTCGGCAGCGCTTTCATTTTCGTTGCGATCGCCACGATCGAAGTGTTGTGCGCCATTTCGCTCATGCTGGGCTACAAAGTCCGCCTGTCCGCCGCGATCATGGCCGCCAGTCTGCTCATCTCGCTGTTATTCCTCTTCCCCGGCAAAGGATTCGGAACCTCCGAACTGCTGTTCGTCTATCTGGGAATCCAGGTAGCCCTGGTAATTTCGGGCGGCGGAGTCTATTCGCTCGACGCCCTGGCTTCGGCCAAAAGAGCGAAGTCTCAACGAACCCGCAACTCTTCCCGACGAATAGAAGATTCAACAAAAAAATAATTTCGTATCTTTGCGCCTACCAATCTCCTAAAATGTAATAAGTATGAAACTGAAACTATGGCTTCTTTTACTGCCGTTGCTTGGTATGTCGGTTGCCGTATCCGCACAGTCGTCTCTTCCCCGCAAGGTATCCGACGTTACGTTACTCGATCTGAACGGCGACCCTACGCAGCTCCCTTACTGGGGTGAGAAAAACCTGATGATCTTCTATATCGACCCCGACCACCACAAACAGAACGAGGATTTCACAACGGATATGGAGGAAAATCACCGGGTGGAAGGCGAAAACCTGTTCGGTTTCGGGGTAATGAACCTGAAAGACGCTCCGATGATTCCCAACGGTATGGCTCGCAACATGGCTCGCAAACGCACAGCCTCCAACGGCGCTACGGTACTGGCCGATCAAAACAATACCCTGCGCGATGCCTGGCAATTGGGCGACTGCAACAATATGTTCGTCCTGCTGCTGGTCAGCAAGGAGGGCGACCTGGTGTTTATGCGCAAGGGTCCTCTCTCCGATGCCGATAAAAAAGAGTTTTATCAAGTCGTACAGAAGTACAGATAAGACTTCTCCATGTCGAAATTCCTGACGGTCTTTTGCGGATTGCTACTCTTCGCATCGCCTCTGTATGCACAAGATAATAAGGTGTATATCGGAGAAAACGATACGATTCGGTATAGTTACACCCCGTTGCAGACGGATTCGATCCCTGCATCACAGCCGTCGGACACCCTGGCCGCCGCCCCGAAGAAAAAATCGTTCTGGCGGCGGCTTATCGATTACTTCGGAGAGTCGAGCACGGACAAAACTTTCGAAAAAAAGATCGACTTCACCTTCATCGGAGGGCCGAGTTATTCGAAAGACACTCAATTCAGCCTCGCGGTTATGGCTGCAGGTCTTTACCGCCTTGACCGCACGGATTCACTGACACCGCCGTCGGACATCACGGCATTCATCACGGGCGGTACGACAGGATTCTACATGGTGGGAATCAACGGTAACAACATATTCAGCCACAATCGCCACCGAATTTCGTACAAGCTCTCCTTCTACTCGCAGCCGACCGACTACTGGGGTATCGGCTATTCGGCCGGAGCGAATAATCCCAAAGGGTCGTACGTCGAAAAACGCTACGATGTGGACGTAAGATACCTCTATCAGGTCGTACCCAATATGTTCATCGGCGCCTCTGTCAATTTCCGCAACAGCCGGGGCATCAAGTTCACCCGGCCGGAATATATCGAGGGCCAAAACCCGGAGAACACGACTACGGGCATCGGTGCGATCGTGGAGTACGATACAAGGGATTTCATTCCAAATCCCTACAAGGGACTTTATTTAAGTCTGAAGGGAACCTGGCGGCCGGATTTTCTCGGGTCGAACGCCAAATCGCTCTGGCAGGCGATATTCACGGCGAACAGTTATCATCGGGTATGGAAAGGCGGTATCGTAGCCACCGAGCTGTACGGCGAATTCAATGCCTCGGGCACACCCTGGCTGATGAAAGCCCGCCTGGGTGGTTCGAAGCGTATGCGCGGCTACTACGAAGGACAATACAACGACAACGATATGATTACCCTCCAGGTCGAACTCCGGCAGAATATCTGGCGACGTATCGGCTGTGTCGTATGGGGCGGTGCGGGTAACGTATTTCCCTCGTTCGAAAAGTTCAAATGGGGGTACACCCTCCCCAACTACGGCATAGGCCTGCGGTGGGAATTCAAAAAACGGATCAATATCCGAGTAGATTACGGATTCGGCAAGCACACGAGCGGATTCCTGTTCAATATCAACGAAGCGTTCTGAAAGATATGGCAGTTCACGAAAAAAAAGAGAGTTTCAAGGAGCATAACGACAGAGGGTCCATCCTGCTGGCGTTCTACTTCGTTCTCACGCTGCTTATCCCCAACCTCGTATTACTATATACGGAGCCGTACTCCATCTGGTCGGCCGAAGCATCGCTCTTTATCCCGATGGGTTTCTACCTGATGTGGAGCGCCGTGCTGAAACGCTCCGGCATCATGATCTGGCTGGCCTTTCCGCTCGTCGTCCTCGCCGCCTTCCAAATCGTACTGCTCTACCTGTTCGGCAATTCGATCATCGCAACGGATATGTTCACCAACCTGCTGACGACCAATCCGGAAGAGGCTGGCGAGCTGCTCTCAAACATCTATCCATCGATCATCATCGTCTGCGCCATCTATCTGCCGCTACTCTGGTTCGCCTCACGCGACATCGGACAAAGGCACTGTCTTTCGAAAACAGCCCGCAAGAATATCGCCCTGATCGGACTCTCGTCCTTCATTCTCGGAGGGTTGTTCCTGGCCCCGGCCTATAAAGTGAGCGAAGACAAGCGGGTATTGAAAACCGACATTTTTCCGGTCAATGTTTTCTATAATATCGGTCTTTGCGGTTCGGAGTTCCGCAAGATGTACCGTTTCGAACACACCTCGGAGGATTTCACATACCATGCACGGCGCACGGCCGAGGCTTCCAAACGCGAGATTTACGTCTATGTAATCGGAGAAGCATCCCGAGCCGCCAACTGGCAACTGTACGGTTACCACAGGGAAACGAATCCCTGTCTGACCCGCACAGAGGGTCTGGTCGTATTCCGGAATACAGTCACACAGAGCAATACCACGCACAAAAGTGTGCCCTTGATTCTTTCGTCGGTAAAAACCGATCAACACGAAGAACTATACCGTCGCAAGGGGCTTCCGGCACTCTTCAAGGAGACTGGTTTCAAAACCTGGTTTCTTTCCAACCAGCGCCCCCAGGGAGCCATGATCGACAAGTTGGCCAAGGATGCAGACAGCCTGGTGTACCTTCCGGAGCCACGTTACGATATGCAACTGCTGGAAGCGATGAAACGGGTTATCGCCGAAGACCCGGAGCACGACCTGCTCATCATCCTGCACTGTTACGGCTCTCATTTCACCTATCACCAACGATACCCCCGTGAATTCGCCCGCTTCCTGCCGGACGACAACGTGGCCATCAACCGAAAGAACGTCGAGAAACTCGTCAATGCCTACGACAATTCGATCTACTATACGGACCACTTCCTCTCGCAGACGATCGAATATCTCCGCTCGCTCGAAAACGACTGTTCGGCGCTGCTCTACTGTGCCGATCACGGCGAAGATATTCTCGACGACGAACGGGAGCGCTTCTTGCACGCCTCCCCTACGACCACTTTTTATCAGCTCTATGTCGCCAATCTGGGATGGTTTTCGCCGGAATATCGACGGGAATTCCCGGAAAAAGTCGAAGCGGCCCGCAACAACGAATCCGCACCGGCCACAACCCACTCCATGTTTCAAAGCATGGCCGATATCGCTTCGATCGAAGGCGACTTCATCGATCCGGCCTACTCGTTGGTCAGTCCGACATTCGACTACCGGGCACCGCGCCGCTATCTGAACGATCACAACCTGGCCGTTCCTTTCCCGAAAACCGGCCTGTCGGATGAAGACCTCGAAAATTTCCGCCGGCACGGTATCGATTTAAGCTACTAAAAAACAGACGCAATCTTTTCGATATTCCGGAGATTCCTCTGTATCGCATACCGAATTTTCTGCCGGTTACGGTCTGCTCCTGTTCGAACAGTGAAGAATTATATAAATTATATGTTATTATGGGAATGCAGCACGCCAAATTTCCTCAAACAGGGGGGGGGTAGCATTACAAACACGGTCACAGGCCGAATAATCGGATAGTACATCGAAAGATATAATTGCCAAGTTGTACACCCATAACAAAGGGCCGCATGTATCCCATGCGACCCTTCATTTTCAAAAAAGTAATAAACTTATTTCGAAGCTTCGACGGAAACCTTCCGGAACTCCTTCATCAGCTTGCTCAATTCCAGAGCGGCCTTGCGTGCGCGGGTTCCGGCTGCCTTGTTTCCTTTTTCTACCTGAGCGTTGGCATTACTTACGAATACTTCGTATTCGGCATTGATTTTTTCAACTAAATTTTTCATAATACGTATAATAATTTGGATGTATGTCGCAAAGATATAAAAAAATTTTAATTCCCAATTTTTTCTCCCAAAAAAAGCGGCGCATCTGGAAAAATAGCCCGAAAAACCCTGCAGGGCCGGATTATCCCCATATATAGGGATGCCCGGTCCTGAAATATTTGCGTATCTTTGCCCTGTAATTTCAACAAAAAAACATGCGTTTATCGGATTTGAAAACAGGCGAATCGGCCACGATTCTCAAAGTGCTCGGACACGGCGGTTTCCGCCGCCGGATCATGGAGATGGGGTTCGTACGCGGCAAAAAAGTCGAAGTAGTTCTCAATGCCCCGCTGCGCGACCCGATCGTTTACAAAATCATGGACTACGAGGTTTCGCTGCGCCGCAGCGAAGCTCACATGGTCGTAGTTATCACCAACGAAGAGGCCGAAGGCCTGATAAGCGAAGAATATAACGGAACACGCGAAGGCGACCAGCTCCATGAGGTCATCGCCCAAAGTTCAAAGCGGATCAACGTCGCACTGGTGGGTAACCCGAACAGCGGCAAAACCTCACTGTTCAACGCTATTTCGGGCGGTCACGAACACGTCGGCAACTACAGCGGCGTCACGGTGGACGCCAAGCGGGGGCACTATAACTACAAAGGCTACCGCTTCGAAATCACCGACCTGCCGGGCACCTACGCACTCACCGCTTATTCGCCCGAAGAGCTTTACGTACGCCGCCACCTGGCGGAACATACGCCGGACGTAATTATCAACGCCGTCGTGGCTTCGAATCTGGAACGCAACCTCTACCTCACTACCGAACTCATCGACCTGAATCCCCGAGTGGTTGTAGCGCTCAATATGTACGACGAGCTGGAAGCGAGCGGCGCCGAACTCGACTACGACAGTCTGGGACGAATGCTGGGTGTGCCGATGGTGCCGGTCGTCGCCCGTCATGGACGGGGCATCGAAGCCTTGCTGGACACGGTGATCGCCGTCTATGAGAACGAGGACGACCGTGTGCGTCACATTCATATCAACCAGGGACCGGTTATCGAGGAGAGCCTGCGGACAATCACGGGAGCATTGAAGGAATCCAGAGAATTGCCCCCGCAATTCCCGCCGCGTTATATCGCAATGAAACTACTTGAGGAAGATAGTTATATAAAGGATCAACTGAAGCATCACCCGAAATACCCCGAATGGGAGGAAGCGAGCAAACGGGAAGCGCAGCGGATCAAGAACCTGCTGGATGAAGACATCGAAACGGCCTTTGCCGATCAGAAATACGGATTCATCTCCGGAGCTCTGCGGGAAACCTACACCCCGGGAAAGAAGGAACAGACACAAGTGACGAAAATCATCGACGCTTTCGTGACCCACAAGCTCTGGGGCTTTCCGATCTTTTTCTTCCTGATGTGGCTGATGTTTTACTGCACGTTCAACCTGGGAGCCTATCCCCAGGAGTGGATCGAGCAACTGGTGGGACTGATCGGTCAGGGCGTGGATGCCTGGATGCCGGACGGAGCGTTGAAAGACCTGCTCGTGGACGGCGTAATCGGCGGAGTGGGAAGCGTCATCGTGTTCCTGCCGAATATCATGATCCTATACCTGTTCATCGCTTTCATGGAGGATTCGGGCTACCTGGCTCGCGCAGCCTTCATCATGGACCGGATCATGCACCGCATAGGGCTGCACGGCAAGTCGTTCATTCCGCTCATCATGGGTTTCGGTTGCAACGTACCGGCCATCATGGCCACGCGCACCGTCTCGTCCGACCGCGACCGGAAAATGACCATCCTGCTCACGCCGTACATGAGCTGCTCGGCGAAGATCTCGATCTATGCGTTTTTCACCGCGGCGTTTTTCCCGCGCTACCGCGCGCTCGTCATGCTGGGCCTGTATGTCCTCGGCATCCTCATCGGCATCCTCGCGGCGCTCATCATGAACAAGACAGCCTTTCGCGGCAAGCCCGTGCCGTTTGTCATGGAGCTGCCGAATTACCGCATGCCCGGACTCAAGAGCGTGGCGCTGCTGCTCTGGGAGAAGGCAAAGGATTTCCTCCAGCGCGCGTTCACGGTCATCTTCCTCGCAACGATCATCATCTGGTTCTTGCAGAGCTTTGACACGCGCCTGAACGTTGTTGCCGACAGCGCCGCGAGCCTGCTCGCGCTCATCGGCCGCTGGATCGCACCGATCTTCCGGCCGCTCGGCTTCGGTGACTGGCGCTGCGCCACGGCGCTCATCTCCGGCTTCATCGCCAAGGAGTCCGTTGTGAGCACACTGCAGGTGCTGCTCGGCGGCGCGGCGATCTCGTCGCTGCTGAGTGCGCGCGCGGCGGTGAGCTTCCTCGTGTTCACGCTGCTGTACACGCCGTGCGTGGCCGCTGTTGCGACCATCCGGCGCGAGCTGGATTCCCGGCTCAAGACGGTCGGCGTCGTCATTTTGCAGTGCACGGTCGCGTGGATCGTGGCGTGCGCGGCGTATGCGATCGCGGGGTTGCTGTGATGCGGGCGCTGGATTATATCCTGCTGGCGATCGTGGCGGTGTGCGCCGTGATCGCGTGGCGCG
>OHYH01000317.1_pt1 | contig 21904 bp, 18 predicted proteins | sample 1580211 | NCBI WGS metagenome assembly OHYH01 (sample SAMEA3882528, study PRJEB24775) | human gut metagenome | biome: human-associated habitat; feature: intestine environment; material: feces | place: Netherlands | collected 2009/2010 | reverse complement strand
TGTTCCATTCCTGCAGACCTGGAAAGCGAACTCCGGGATACGGGCATGCCCGTATCCCATAAAAAACTGGAACGAAACCAAAAAGAGACGTTCTGGACATCTTGGTTTTCTGTGGCGGTGTTATTCCCGTCCGGGACTATGACTTCCTGAAGGAAAACGGAGTTGTGGCTATCTTCGGCCCGGGTATCAACATTCCGGAAGCTTCCAGGGGAATCGTGGAAGCTCTTAACGAACAGTATGCTGAATAAGTATAAATCGTTGTTGGTCAATGTAATGACCTGTGAGAAACCGGATGAAAAATTCGGACTCTTTTTTTGCGGGCGGATTAACTATCCGCTGTCAAACTATTTTTTTAAAAAAAAGGAATTTACGCAGATTCACAGGCGGAAAAAACAGATTGGCAAATCATAGAGAATATCTGTGAATGTTTTTTGGCCGAGCTTATTTCAAATTTCATGATATATAATAAATATAATTTGATTTTCAATCAATTATGACATTTACCCATCATTGTGCGAGGACATTGTGCAATACATGGTTTTTTCCAGCGGATAGTTAATCCGCTAATTGAGAATGCTCTTCCTCATGGCATTGAAATTACAATCCGTTAACCAGTCACGACTTTCATGTGCAGGCAAGTCAGCGGCCACTCCCCGGCATTTTACCCGGCGGTACTGCTTCTGCCAGTATCTTTTCATTATTGATGATTATTTTCCCGATTTTTCCATGTGAGGGGAAATATATCCCCCTTTTTCAAACCCTTGCTTGTTTCAAACAAAAAAAAATCAAAATCATCAAATTTAAAATGATGACTGAACATATAGCGGCCTTTTTCTTTCAAACTTCCGGAAGATTAAAAGCATGGAGGGCATCACGCCATTCCCGTGGTGCTTCCGGGCCAAGGAAGAAAATCCTTTGAGCCGGAATGGCCTCTTTCCCTGTTTTTATCGCCATCTTTCCTCCCAAAAGCAACGTTTCCTCCTCCCTCACCAAATGAATACAAACAACCTCATCAATAAAGTCATTCTGTGCTCCCTGGCCATGGCCGGAGCCGCTCTCCTGCCCTCCTGCGTCAGCCCCAAGGAAGTCCTCTATATCCAGGATGTTTCCGGAAACTCCAGGGAAACCATCAAGGCAAACTACCAGACAACCATCCAGAAGGATGACCAACTCTATATCGCAGTCAGCAGCAAGCAGCCGGAGCTCACCGCCCCCTTTGCCATGTCTGAAATCGGTTCCTCCAGCGGCACCTCCAGTAACAAACCCAAAGGATATTTGGTGGATGCCCAGGGCTGCATCGTCCTGCCCGTCATCGGCAAAATGAAGGCTGCGGGCAAAACCTGCTCCCAGCTGGCCTCCGACATTGCCGCTACTCTCAAGAACAATGACTACATCCGGGATGCCTCCGTCAATGTTCAGATCATGAACTTCAAATTCTCCGTTCTGGGCGAAGTCAATGCTCCCGGAACCTACACTATTGAAGGACAGCGCGTAACCATTCTTGAGGCCATCAGCCGGGCCGGAGACCTTAATATTGACGGCAACCGGGACGTCACGCTAATCCGGGAAACCAACGGAACCCGCCAAATCGCCAGTATCGACCTGCGCAGCAAGGATTTGTTCACTTCTCCTTATTATTACATCCAGCAAAACGACATCATTTACGTGACACCCTCAGACCGCAAGGTCAACACGCGCAGCGACGCTGCTCAATGGTACGGCTGGGGCCTCTCCGGGCTTGGTGTCACTCTGGCCGTGATCGCCCTGTGCCTGTAACGGACATTCCGCCTCTTTCTCATCCGGCTTAATCATACCTGTGAACGGAAATATAGGGACGGTCCGATTGCATCGGACCGCTTCCCCAGGGGTCCAGTATTTCCAAACAACATTCCACCCTCTTTCCTCCATGGCAAATAATACCGCTCCCACTCCGCCTGTTACGGAAAACACAGAAGAAACAACTTCCTTGGACACGGTGCTGCTCGTCCTGCGCCGCTACTGGTTTATCATCATTCTGGCAGCCCTCGCCGGAGGTACGGCGGCTTACTACCTAGCCGGCCGACAGAATTACATTTACCAGAAGACGGCCAGCGTCCTGATGCGCGATGCCAAAACGAGCAGTGACGCATCTTCGGAACGCATTATGGCAGAGCTGGGCATCGATTCCGGCGCAGCCAACCTGGCCAACGAAAGCTTCATCCTCAAATCCACCGCATTAATGAAAAAAGTGGTGGAAGACCTCAATCTCAACACTTCCTATTGGCAAAAAAAAGATTTCAGGGAAATCGACCTCTACAAAACCAGCCCCCTGCTGGTCCATTTTGAACGGATCGATAAGCAACGAGCCTGTACCCTGCAGATCACGCCTCTAGATGAAAAGAGGTTCATGCTTAGCCATTCCAATAACCAGGGGGAATCAGTCCAGCTGGAAGGGTTTTACGGAAAACCTCTTACACTTCCCTTTGCCGTCATTTCCATCCATCCAACATCCCTGATGACCGATGCGTGGAATGAAAAAACTGTCATTGTCCGGCACAAGCCCGTGCTTGAAACTGCTAACAACCTGCTCCACGGACTGACAGTCACCCGTCCGGACGCCAAAGAATCCAGCCTTCTGGAAATGTCCCTGACGGCCAGTAATCCCCAGAAAGCGGAAGACGTCCTTAACCACCTCATCCAGGTTTACAACCAAATTTCCAAGGATGAACGAAACAAGGCGGCCCTTAAAACGGAAAACTTCATCCAGAGCCGCCTGAAAGAACTCGGAGCCGCCCTGAGTGACGTGGACAAAAAGATCACCGAATTCAAGACGAAAAGCGACATTGTCAAGGATACGGATACCACCATGAGCGCGGACTTCAGCACGTCCCAGGCGCTGGAAAAAGAAATTTTCGATCTCGAAACACAAATCAAACTGGCAGCCATCCTGGCAGACAATCTTAAGGAAACCGAACGCAAACAGGGCCTGATTTCCGTGGAAACCGGACTTCCCGATTCCGGTATTGCCCGGCAGATAGAACACTATAACGAAGCCTATCTGGAATATCAGAAAATTGCAGGAAGCGCCGGTTCCCAGAACCCAATTACAGTGAGCTTGCGCGACAGGATGAATTCCACCAGGGCGGCCGCCAACAAAGCTCTTTCCAACTACCGTAGCAATTTGAATCTCAAGCTCAACCAGCTCATCAGCAAACGGGATTCCCTTACTGAACGACTCACGGAGACAGCAAGCAGGGAACAGGAAATCATTCCCCTGGTCCGCGAACACAAGGTTAAGGAGGAACTTTACCTGATGCTCTTAAGCAAGGAACAGGAAAACGCCCTGGCTATGGCGGTAACGGAATCCAGCGCCCGGGTTCTGGAAACCGCCCATGGGCCCAACTTTCCCATTTCCCCAAAAACCATTCAATACATCGCGGGAGGAACGGCGGGAGGTGCCCTGTTCAGCATATTTGCCTTCATGGGAGCGGCCATGTTGAACAACAAGGTTAACAATAAACACGATCTCCCGTCCACAAACAGGCAGCCTGTCATTGCCGAACTGCCCCAGATGAACAAAAAAGAAAGTAGAAATACCGGTCTTTTCATTCAGGACGAACATTCCGTCATCGCGGAATGCTTCCACATCCTGCGCAATAACGTAGATTCCATGCTCCCCAGACCGGAACAGGGAGGACACGTCATTCTGGTTACCTCTACCCTCCCCGGAGAAGGGAAAACCTTCACCTCCGCCAATCTGGCCGCAGCTTTCGCCTATGCCGGCAAAAAAGTACTGCTTATTGACGGAGATTTCCGCAAATCCTCCCTGACCCGGCGTCTCGGCGGTTCCGGACGCAAAGGACTCACTTCCATTCTGCTCCAACAGAGCTCCGACACCACCGGCATCATTCGCCCCCTAAGGGAAAACTCCCGCGGAATGGATATCCTTTACACCGGCCCCATGGTGCCCAATCCGGTTACCCTGCTCAGTCATCCTCTGCTGGGTCAAATCCTGGGCATCCTGAAAAAACAATATGACGCCGTTATCATCGACGCTCCGCCCTACGGCATTCTGGCAGACACCGCCATTCTGGCATCCCTGAGCGATATTACCCTGTACGCCGTGCGCAGCGGAAAAATCGACAAACGGTATCTGCTCCAAATCCAGCAACTGGCCGATCAGGGAAAACTTCCCAATATGGCGTACATCATCAACGGCGTCAACTTCAAGTCCTCCAGTTACAGCTACTATGGCTACGGATACGGTTACCAATACGGATACGGCTCCGGAGAACCACGGCAAACCACCAGGAAACAAGATTAATAAGACACAGGCAATGCATAAGCCCAAGGCTTTCTTCCCTGCTCTTTACTCTTTTCGGCAGCAATCATGTTCGGCAACCTGTTCACTCCCCGGTATGCGACATCCAGCCTCTTTCCGGACGGCATGGACATGCACACCCATATTCTATGGGGAGTTGACGACGGAGCCGCCTGCCTTGAAGAAAGCCTGGGAATCATTCGCCGGCTCAAGGCCATGGGACTCAAAGGAGCTTACTGCACCCCCCATATCATGGCGCGCTACCCGGACAATACGCCCGATTTCCTGCGCCGCCGTTTTGACCAGTTGCTTGCCGACACCAGGGAAGAACAATTCCAGCTCCGGCTCGCGGCGGAATACATGCTGGACAACCAGTTCAATGAGCAGCTGCGCCGATACACTCCCCTGACCTACGACGGAATCCACCTGCTGGTGGAACTGCCCCAGTACTACCTTCCTGGCGCCTGGAAGGACATGATCAGCTCCGTCCGGGACAAAGGCTATACCCCTGTCCTGGCGCACCCTGAACGCTATGGCCGCCTCCTGCAACAGGAAGATTTCCTCCAACTGGCCCGGCAGGAAGGCGTCAAATATCAGGGCAATGTCGGCTCCCTGAAAGGATTTTACGGCAAATCCGCCGCAGCCCTGGCACAAACGTTCCGCACCCGTCAACTTTACGAATGGTGGGGGACAGACAGCCACAACATCGCCATGGCCAAACGCATGCCTCTGAAAAACTAACTCCGCCTACCCTATTAACAACCTCTCGTACTACACCCATGTCAGCCCCTATAACTAATATCCCCTTCAGCAACCCGCTGTATCGTAATCATAATTTTTACAGACGCTACGGAAAACGCGCCCTGGATTTCACGGGTGCACTCTTCGGCCTTATATGCCTGTTTCCGGTATTAGCCATTCTGGCTATTCTGCTGGCCATCGTCCAGCGGACATCTCCCTTCTTCCTGCAAAAGCGCATCGGGCACGGCCTCAAACCCTTTCATATCATCAAATTCAAAACCATGAAAGACACCAGGGACAAAGAAGGGAACCTGCTCCCGGATGAAGAACGCACAACAGTCTTGGGCTCCCTGCTGCGCAGCACCTCCTTGGACGAACTGCCTGAACTCATCAACGTTCTGTTGGGGGACATGAGCTTTATCGGCCCACGCCCCTGGATTCCCGATCAAATGGCCATTTTTACCCCTTCCACCCGGAAAAAAAGAATGTCCCTGCGCCCGGGCATCACGGGGCTGGCCCAGATTCGCGGGCGCAACAACCTCACCTTCCGTCAGCGGGTATGTTATGACCTGAGCTACCAACGCCACCTGACCTTCCGGTACGACCTGAATATCCTTTTTTACACCTTCCTCAAGGTTGTCGAGAGAGAAGGTATTCAGCAGCGTCCGGATGCCCTGAGTACACCGGCCCGTGTACTGAAGCCCAGAGATTTGATGACCTACGGATTGAAAGAAAATACGCAACTCATTTTAAGAAGTATCCGAAAAGAACCTGTCCCCTCCTTGAGCGTACCCGCCCATCCCTTGATCCCCAAAGACTTGCCTACCAAAGGTCTCAGGGCAAATACCCAGCTTATCATGAGGAGCCATCAGAAAAGCATCCAATAAATTTCCTCCACTCCCCCCCGCCAAAAATGAAAATTTCAGTCATTACGGTTTGTTATAACAGCATTGCAACACTGCAAGACACGCTGGAAAGCATTCTGCGGCAAACCTACCCGGACGTGGAAAGCATTGTGGTGGACGGGGCCAGCAAGGACGGAACCGTGGAATTGATTGAAAAATACAGTCATCAATTTTCCGGCCGCATGAAATGGCTATCCGAGCCGGACAAGGGAATTTATGATGCCATGAACAAGGGGATAGGCATGGCCACAGGAGATGTCATCGGTTTTCTGAATGCGGATGACTATTACCAGGACGAAAATGTACTGAAAGCCATCGCCAGGGCATTTGCCTGGCATGGAACAGATGCCGTACACGGTAATCTGCACTACATCAACGGAGTAAGGGACACCGTACGCACATGGCGCGGAACGGAATACAGTCCTGGATCCTTCCAGCGCGGCTGGAGCCCGGCACACCCCACATTCTATTGTAAAAAGGACTGCTTTACCCGTTACGGCGGCTTTGATCCTGCTATAGGCAGCGCGGCGGACTTTGAGCTGATGATGCGCTTTATAGAAAAAAACAGCATTTCCACCGCCTATATCGACCGCGACATGGTATTCATGCGCACCGGAGGCTCCAGTACGGCGGGCCTGAGAGCCATTCTGAGGAATACGCGCCAGAACAAGCAGGCATTCAAAAAAAACGGCATCCCTTACCCGTGGCATTACGGAGTAACCCGGCTGCTGGCCAAGGCTGGCAGTATGCGCAATCCCATCCTTTACCTGTTCAAAACCCGTTAAATTTTCTGTTCCCATTCCTTTCCGTCACGCCGTCATGAACCTGATTTTCTATTTTGACCAACCCATCCTGCCCCGTGCGGGAGGAACGGAACGGGCGGCATATCTTCTGGCGCAAGCCCTGTCGCGGCACGGCCACCGTATTTCCTTCCTGTCTCTCCAACAGGCGGATGTTCCTCCCGGCGGACTGCCTTATTTCACCCTTCCGCGGCAGGACACGCTCTTCTGCAGGGAAAACAGGGAATATGTGGAAAATCTATGCTCCGCACAAAAGACGGACGGCATCATCAACTGCGGGGCCAATCAGGATGACTCCTTTTTCTTCAGCCATGAACACCTTGACATCCGGGCTTCCATCATTTCCTGGATTTCCTTTGACGTCCGCACAGGGCTGGATTATTTCTCCTGCCTGCTCCGGAAGGATTTCTCCACCTGGGGCAATACCATGAAAACGCTGTTGCGCCATGCGCTGCTGCCCTGTAAAAAACACGCGGCCGTCAGCAACAAGATGAGGAAATACAGGGATATGTTCCGCGGATCGGACAAGGTGGTCTTTCTCTCCCCCCGGTATACGGAAGACGCCCTCCAGCTGGCGGGCCCCCCGGAAAGGGCCCGGCTGTACGCCATTCCCAACCTGCTGACTTATGATCCCGTTCAGCCTGACCTTTCCGGGAAGGAAAACGCCGTTCTTTATGTGGGACGGATGGCGGATTCCCCCAAAAAGGTGGATCGCCTGCTGAACGTCTGGAAAAAAGTGCAGCCGCTTCATCCGGACTGGCATCTGTACCTGGTGGGGGATGGCCCGGAACGCGGCAATCTGGAACGGATGGCGGCGCGGCTGAAGCTGGAAAACATCCATTTTGAGGGCGTCCGGGAACCCTCTTCCTATTACCGCAAGGCCAGAATACTCTGCCTCACCTCCACCCACGAAGGTATGCCCATGGTGATTAACGAAGCTCTCTCCTACGGCTGCGTCCCCGTGGTTTTCAACAGTTTCCACGCTGCTGAAGACATGCTGCCGGACCGGGAGACGGGACGGCTCATCCCGCCCTTCAGCCTGCGCCTCTTCGCGCGGGAACTGGATGAACTGATGAAAGGCCCCTACGTCCCTCCCTGCACCAAAGTATTAGCGAACTATCAACCGGAAAAGGTTATTCCCCTGTGGATGGAATGCCTGCAGGACCAGCCATGAGCAACATCGTCATCTATCTTCCCAATGAAACCCTGGGCAAACAGGGCGGCATGGAGCGGGCCACTCATCACCTGGCAGCCATGCTTGCCGGTGAAGGCCACCGGGTAACCCTCCTCTGCAGAAATAAAAACAGGCTGGGGGAAAAATACGTGCCTCCGGTGGATCTCGTGTTCATTCCCGCCTCCCTCAGCCGGAGGGAAGAACAGAATTTTCTGCTTAACCTGATTAAGGAAAGAGGAATTGAGACCATCATCGACCAGACGGAAGGAGGAATTGTGGGGCGGTGGGGAATTTTCCGGCGTCGCGGGCACATGAACGGGGTTTCCGTTAAACTCATTGCCGTGCAGCACAACTCCCAATATACCTACCTGAAACATTACCGGACCGTCAACCGGAAGCCCGCCGGACGCGGCCTGATCGGCAAGACACGTTCATTTTTCTATCATACGTTTATCCTGGCATTAAAAAAATGCAGGGCCGTTTTGCTTCAGCGCAGCCTGTTCCGGGAACTGGCTTCAGACTATGACCAGATAGTGACGCTCTCGGAAGGGGGCATTGAAGAATTCAAAAAACTGTGTCCCTCCGTCCCCGGGAACAAGCTCTCCTGTATTCCCAATATCGTGGAACCGCCCTCTCTTCCTAGGGAAGAGAAAAAAGAACCGCGCTGCCTGTTTGTCGGCAGGCTGGACAACCCCTCAAAAGGAGTGGACAGGCTCCTGCGCATATGGGAAAAAGTGGAAAAAGCATGCCCGGACTGGCATCTGGATATTGTGGGTGACGGGCCGGATGCGGAGCTGCTTAAGGATTCCGCCCAAAAACTGGGGCTTTCCCGAATTGCCTTCCATGGCTTTCAAAATCCGGAACCTTACTATTCCAGAGCCTCCGTATTCTGCATGACTTCCACGTTTGAGGGATTCGGCCTCGTTCTTGTAGAAGCCATGCAGCACGGGTGCGTTCCTATTGCCTTTGACAGCTACCCTGCCGTCCGGGATATTATCTCCCACGGGGAAAACGGCATCCTCATTCCCCCCTTTCAGGAAGAAGATTACTCAAACGCTATCATGGCCCTGACGAACAATCCCGACGAGATGAAACGGTTCAGCCTTCACAGCCTCAGCATATCCCAAAAATTCAGCCCCGCAAACCTGGCATCCAGGTGGAACGCCATTTTGTAGGATCAGAAAAACGTTATCAAATCATTGGCAGAGATGAAAATTTGTTTTGTCGCATGGTCGGATTTCGGAATAGGAGGCGTCCCAAAAGTGCTGACCTGTCTGATGGACGCCTTGTCACGCAACCATGACGTAAGCCTCTATTCCCTGAAAAACCTTCCGCAGTCAGGCATTCACGGAATCAACCGGGAACAAATTCATATCTACTGCAAGGAAATGAATTTATATGAGAAAGTTCGCCGCTCCGCGGCGGACATTCTTGTCACCAAAACCCCTCTGTTCAGCTCCGCCCTCGGCTGCCGGCTATACGCGGCCGCGCGCTACACGTCAGGCTTCAAAAAAGCGCTGACGAACCACCTCAATAAACATCAATATGATGTGGTCATTTTTGGTTCCGGATTTGAAGACTCCCTGCTTCTCGCCCTTACCAAAAAGAAGCTCCTGCCCAGCATGAGAATCATGACGTGGTCCCATGCCTCCTATGACAATTATTTCACCAACATGGGTGCCTTCTTCTCCCGGTACATGAAGGAGGCCATCAAGGCGTATTACCATCGTTTCGATGAAGTCATCGTCCTGTCTGACGGGGACGAAAAAGAATTCAAGGAAAAACATCATCTTCCCGCCCGCCGGATTTACAACCCCAACACGATGAAACCGGCCGGAAAATCGTCCCTCACCAGCAAAACGTTCGTTTACGTCGGAGCTCTCTCCCGCCAAAAAGGGACTGATCTGGCCGTCCGCGCGTTCCGCAGATTCATTGAAACGGACCAGGAATGGAATCTCCATATTTATGGGGATGGCCCGCTGAAAGGATGGATTGAAGAATATATATCCTCCAACGGTTTGCACCACCGAATCATTCTGCACGGGCCCTGCGGAAATATGGAGGAAGAATTTCCCCGCCATTCCATCCTGGTCTTTCCCTCCCGCTGCGAAGGCTTCGGACTCGTCCAGGTGGAAGCCATGTGCTGCGGGCTGCCTATTCTGGCGGCGGATATACCTATCTGCCGGGAAATAGTGGGAAAACATCACGCCGGCATCTTTTTTGAGTCGGACAATCCGGAAGACCTGTGCCGGGCCATGCGCGAGATGACGTCCTCAGACCTCTCCACCTATGCGGCAAACGGACTGGCCGCGGCGCCCCTATTCAACCTGGAGCAGACTGTCTCTGAATGGGAAAACATGTTCAACGCAGTAAAATCATGAAACATTTAACATTACTGGAACCTATCAGAAAAGAAGGCAATTACCAATTCTTCATGCAATGGTTCGCGGACGCATGGACAACCAGCGGGGGACAAACGGTCAAGGGAATCTCCGTTCCGTGGAATCTGCGTCTGTTGATCGCCAAATCCCGCGTTTCACGGAATTTCCGCCTGTTCACCAGTTCACGCAGGGCGCTGCTGGTGCCGGGAGCCGGTTATCCGGATTCATTCGCGTGGCCGTTCGGTTATGCAAATGAAATCGTGCCCATGCTGTGGGACGTCTGGCCCCGGTACTGGCCGCGCCTCATCTCCTCCCTGAGACGCCACCATGTGCAAACATTGTTGTGCACCTCATCCCAGGTTTGCGAATACGTGGCGGAAAAACTTCCGCATATTCACGCTGTTCATGTTCCGGAAGGCATAGACCCCGCCAGCTACCGGGACGGAGGCCCCCTGGAGGGACGCCGGACGGACATTCTCCAGATCGGGCGCCTGATGCAGCCCGTGCACGAGGCCATTCTTCAAATGCGGCAGTCGTCTCCCCGCCTCAGCTATCTTTACCCGGAAGAGCCGGGCTGCCTCGTCTTTCCGGACTTTCCTTCGCTGTGCGAAGGACTGGCTTCCTCAAAAATCGTCATCTGCTACCCGCGCTGCCGAACCCACCCGGAAATGGCGGGCGATGTGGAAACGCTGACGCAGCGCTACTGGGAATGCATGCTTTCCGGAACGCTCATTGTCGGCCATGCCCCCAAGGAACTGGTCGATCTGCTGGGGTACAATCCCGTCATTGAACTGGAGACGGATGAAGATATCGGCAGCCGGCTGTCCCAGATTCTGGACAACATCTCCTCCTATCAGGAATTGGCGGATAAAAACCTGGCCGCCGCCCGGGAAAACGCATCATGGGATACAAGAATGACCCGTCTCCTTCCGCAACTGCGCCAACTGGGATATATGCAGTAACAATCTTTTTCAGTTTCACTCAAAACCAGCGAATCCGGACATGGCCGCACTCTGCAAATACTGGGCTTTTGCCTTCATTCTCTGCCAGCTTGGCCAGCAGCACATGCTCTTAAACAGCATTGGCTCCATGGGGTCTTTCTTTCTTCTGGGGCTGGGAGCTCTGTTGCTGCTGATCAACTCCGGGCGCGTCTTTGACCGGAAGACGGTCTCATCATCTCCTTTCATCTATTCCTTCGTCTTCATTTTCATCCTGTATCAATTCACATTCGGTATTTTTGACCTTAATGAGAAAACGGGAATTTATCTGATTGCCAAGGTCGTCTGCTGCCTGATGATTGCGCTTTCCGTCCAGAAGGACCTGTCATTCTATTTACAGCGCCTCATGCCGATTCTGGCGGCCGTCACCAGCCTGCTCATCCTTCTCGGCTTTGTTCACAACAACGTTATTTTTGAGGGCCGCCACACCCTGGGATTCTGCAACGCGAATGGGCTGGGAGCTATCTCCTCATTATGCGCAGGAGCCATGATTCTGGATTCTTCCGACCGCTCAAAGAAAAAAATCGCCATCATCCTTCTATGCGTCCTGGCCACATTCCTTTCCGGCAGCCGGGCTTCCATAGGCATTCTCTGTTTGACCTTCGTCATCAAATACGGTCTGAACGTTAAATTTCTGGCAGTACTCCTGGCCGGAGTGCTCGCCTGGCAAATCATCCTGCCCATGGCGGGAATCTCTTCCACCGGCCTGAACCGGTTCACGGAATCCGTGGAAAATATGGATTTCTCATCCTCCCGGGAAGGCGAACGGAAAGCAACCCTCATCATGATCGCCGAATCCCCCATCCTGGGAAACGGCTTTGACGTGGAACAGAGCGAAAAAGCCAAGGCGGTAAGCGGCCTTGGGTCCCATAACGGCTATCTTGACATCATGAAAATGATAGGCATTCCCTACTCTATTTTCCTGTTTGCGTTCATGGCATATTATACCTGCTCCGTCTGGCGGAAATTCCACAAATCCGCCTGCGATTATGACAGGATACACCTGTTCGTCATTATCTCCGTTCTCATCGCCGCCAACTTCGAATCATATCTATGGGGAATCAACCAGGTGGTCACCACCCTGTTGTTCACCTCCTTCGCCGTATTGCAAAAACGCATGACAGCCCTTAAACATGGAATCTGAAAAAACTTATTTCTACCCTGTCCTCTCGGATTATGACTTTGGCTGGTTCCGTTTATCAGGACCGGGGCTTGCCAACTGCATGTTTGTGGCGGCTCGCGCCTACATACTCAGCAGGCGGGGAAACGCAGGCTACATTTCCCCCACCTGGACCAAACTCAGCCCGGGAACCTTCCTGCGCCGGGAGAAAGATAAAAGAGTCTATTTCAAAATTTTTAATAAACTGGGAATCAGCGGATTCAAAAAAATCCGACTGCTGCTTGCGGGAAAATTGCGCCCCGGCTCCCGGAGGGTGAAACAAATCCGCGGCATGGGGGAATACTTTGACGACCTCAATGAACACATGGACCTGGTGCATGAATTCATTGAAAAAATCACCAGAAAGGAAATTATTGAAAACGTGCGTCCGGAAGCCCTGAAAGACAGCATCGCCATTCACGTGCGGCTGGGGGACTATTCCCCGGAAATGCGGGTGGACATCCTCTGGTACGTGAATCTCGTCAAGGAAATCCTGTCCATCAAGCCGTCCCAGCAATTCCTCCTCTTTTCCGACGGCTCGGACGAAGAGCTGCGGGAGCTGCTGGCCCTGCCCAACGTCAGGCGCGCGTTTTACGGCAACGCCTACGCGGACATGTACGCTATCAGCAAGTGTAAATGGGTCATCGCTTCGGACTCCACTTTCTCCGCCTGGGGGGCCTTCATGGGGGAACGCCCCATCCTGTTCAACAAAAGGCATTTCAAGAGGGTGTTCCGGGACCGCGTTCCGGAAGCCGTTCTGGGGGACAGCACCCGCATTCCGGATGAATTCAAGACGCTGCTTTAAATATGAACAAGCAATATGACTTCATCTACCTGACCAATACGCCCTCCTTCTACAAGGCAAGGCTTTGTGAGGAACTGGCGAAAAAACACTCCGTTCTTCTGGTCCTTTACGGCTATGGGGCGGAAGCGGTCAATACCCGGCTTTCCGGCAATGAGAACGGCTTTGACTACTTCTTTCTGCATGAGGGAGACGCGGGAAAAAGAAACAAGGCCCTTGTCCTGTTCAGGCTTCTGAAACTGATGGCCCGGGTCCGGGCCCGCAGAGTGCTGTTCTCCGGCTGGATGGCGCCGGAATACAACATCTACAGCTTTCTTTCCTCAAAACGCCGCAATGCCGTCATCTGCGAATCGTCAGCCATTGATTCCGGCATGGACGGCTGGAAAGGCCTGCTTAAAAAAGCCGTCATACGCCGCATGAGCGCGGCGCTCCCTTCCGGTTCCCCCCACCGCGCCCTGTTTGAGCATATCCGCTACCCGGGCGACATCCACGTCACGGGCAGCGTCGGCATCTTTAACATGGAAGGCCGCCGCCCCCGTCCCCATTCCCCGTCCGCCCCCCTGAACTACATTTACGTCGGGCGCCTCGCGCCGGAAAAAAATCTGGAACTGCTCATCAGGGAATTCAACTCCAACGGGCGGCCTCTGACCATCGTGGGGGACGGTCCCCAGAAGGAATTTCTCAAAAACATGGCCGGGGGCAACATCCGCTTTCTGGGCCGCCTCCCCAATGACAGGCTCCCGGAAATTTATGAACGGCATGACGTGTTCATCCTCCCCTCGCTCTATGAACCCTGGGGGCTGGTCGTGGAAGAAGCCCTCTTCCGGGGGCTGCCCGTCATCGCCAGCGACAAGGTGGGCAGCGCCGCCGACATGGTGACCGCTTTGGAAACGGGCGCGGTCTTTTCCCTGGCCGCGCCCGACGGCCTGAGCAACGCCATTCATGAAGTTGAAGAGAACTATGAAACCATGGCGCGCCGCGTAGCGGACATCAACTGGAACGGCCGCGTGGAAGCGCAGCTCAAGGCATATACCTCCCTTTTAGATTAATGGCTCCCATATTACAAACCATCGCATCCCTTGACTCCCGTTCGGGGGGCACCAGCACCTGCACTTATGACCTGGTCAAAGCTCTGAACGCTTCCGGCATGCCCACGGACATCCTCACCCTCCAGCCCGGCTCCCCGGAAGAACGGATGGTGGGAGAAGACAGCTTTATCCATGCCTGCCCGTTTGACGCCCGCACTCCCCTCGCCGTCTCCCGGAACATACGCCGTTTTCTGGCCGGTTCCCGATACAGCCTCTACCACACCAACGGCCTGTGGCTGGACGTCAACCACGCCACATGCGCGCACGCGCGCAAAACGGACACCCCCTGCATCGTTTCCCTGCACGGCATGCTGTACCCCCAGGCGCTGGAGCGCGGCGGCTGGAAAAAGAAACTCATGCTCGCCCTGGGGCACCGGAAAGACATCTCCGGAGCCGCCTGCGTCCACGTCACCTGCGACAAGGAAATGGAATACTACAGGGACATGGGCTTTTCCAACCCCGTGGCCGTCATCCCCAATCCGGTGCGGATTCCGGAATATCTTGCGGATATCAGGCGCCCCGGGCACGAGGGCTTCCGGGCCGGATTCCTGGGAAGACTCCATCCCATCAAAAATCTGGAGGCCCTGATCACGGCCTGGGGGCAGCTGCGCCTCCCGAACGCGGAGCTTCTGCTCATCGGGGACGGAGCCCCGGAATACAAGGCCCGGCTGGAAGAACTGGTCCGGGCGGAAAACATTTCCAATATCTCCTTCACAGGCTTTGTCTCCGGAAGACGGAAATATGAAATGCTCGCTTCTCTGGACGTCCTGTGCGCCCCCAGCCACCAGGAAAACTTCGGCATGAGCATTGCGGAGGCCCTGCTGGCGGGAACGCCCGTCATCGCCAGCCGGGGAACGCCGTGGGAAGCGCTGAACACCCGCCGGTGCGGCTGGTGGTGCGGCAAAGATTCCTCTTCCCTGGCCGCAGCCCTGGAAAACGCCTTCAGCCTCTCCCCGCAGGAAAGGCTCGCCATGGGCGAACGCGGCCGCGCCCTCGTCATGGAAACCTGCGCCGCCCCCCACGCGGCCGACTGCATGAAACGCCTGTACCGGTATCTGCTGGGGCAGGAAGCCAAACCGGAATTTGTCTATCTCCCATGAACATCCTCTTTTTGCTCGGAAAATTCCCTTCCGTGGGCGGCGTGGAAACCGTCACCGCCATTTTGGCGAATGAATTTTCCGCCCGGGGCCATGCGGTGCACGTGGTTTCCTTTGAACAGGTGACGGAAACGCCCACCCCTGCGCTGGACAACCGGGTCACCCTGCACCGGCTGAGCTACCCCGTCTCCAGCCGGGCCAACCGGGATGCCCTGCGGGACATCCTAGCCACCTGCCGCATTGACGTCATCATCAACCAGTGGTGCCTGCCCTTCCACGTCACCAGGCTGTGCCGGAAAGCCATGAAAGGCCTGCCCTGCCGCCTGCTGGCCGTCCACCATAACGCCCCGGACTGCAACGCACGGCTGGAAGGCCTCCGGATGCGCATGGCCCGGACGGGAAACCCGGTGAACAGGGCGTTCCTGCGCCTTCTGCTGAAAGGCTGCGCCATGGCCACCGGGGCCAGCCTGCGTTACGTTTACGCTCACAGTGACCGTTACATTCTCCTTTCAGACAGTTTCCACCAGGCTTTCCGGAACATCACCGGACTGAAAGATACCGGAAAACTTCTGACGATTCCCAACCCCATTACCGTGGAAAACCCGGAATTCCGCTATGATCCGGCCCTCAAGAAAAAGGAGGTTCTCTTTGTCGGACGGCTGGAACCCAACCAGAAACGGGTCTCCCGCGTGCTGGAAACGTGGGCGCTGCTGGAACCCCGCTTCCCGGACTGGACTCTCCGCCTGGTGGGTGACGGACCGGAAAAACGCTCCCTTCAGGAATTCTGCGAGGAACACCGCCTGGAACACGTCTCCTTTGAAGGCTTCCAAAATCCTGCCCCGTATTACGAACAGGCCTCCCTGCTCTTGTTAACCTCGGAATATGAAGGATTCGGTCTGGTAATCGTGGAAGGCATGTCCTTCGGCGTCTCCCCCATCGTTTACGGAAGCTTCTCCGCCGCCTATGACCTGGTGGACCACGGAAAGGACGGCTGCATCCTGCCCGCAGCCAGCGGTTTCCAGGCGCATCGGATGGCGGAAATGGCCGCAGGGCTGATGCGGGAACCGGCCGACCTGCGCGCCATGGCGAGGAACGCCATAGCCAAAAGCCGGAAATTCACGCGGGAACATATCATTCCCCAGTGGGAAAAAGCTTTCCGCCCAGACGCCTCCTGAACACGCCTTCCCCCTTTCCCTCTACATGGAACAGACCCGGAAACAAACGGACATCGCATTCACCGTCAGCGGGAGGCTTGCTGCGTCCTGCGCCGTGGCCTATATGGCGCTCCCGACCATCCTTTTCCTGCTGGGATGGGTCAGGCCCCTGTTCTCCGTTCCGTCCGCTGCGGCCGTAGCCGCGGCAGCCGTCCTGCTGGGCGCAACAATCCCGGCCCCCACGCTTCATTTCACCAGGCGCCAGATGGCCATTTACCTCTGCGTCCTCGCCCTTTCCCTTCTGTGGCTTCTGGCGGGCGGAATGACGGGAATCACTTCCCAGCACGCGGACTTCGTGGTCCGCAACCCCATTTATGAAACTCTCATCCGCTGCGACTGGCCGCTGGTGGACGCGGGCGGGCGGCCCTTCATCTACTACCTCGCCTTCTGGCTTCCCCCGGCCCTGGCGTGCAAATGCCTCTCCTGTTCGGACATCTTCATCATCAACTACGTCCTGACCACCTGGACGGGGCTGGGGCTGGCGCTGACCCTCACGGTCCTCTGGAGCAAATTCCGTACAGCCACCCTGCTTTTCCTGCTCCTGCTCATCTTCCAGGGCCCGCTGGACGGCATCGTCAGGTGGGGGCTTCATTTATTCCATTTGCAGGGGCCGCTGGCCCATGAACTTTACCTGACGGTACTGGCGTTCTTCGGGGGCGTGCCCCCCACCATGCAGCTTCACAACACCTTCCATCACACCACGCTGCTGTGGCTGTTCCTGGCCATGGCGGCCGCCTGGGACATTCCGCCCAAATACCAGCTCTTCCTGGCCTCCCTGTGCCTGCTCTCCTCTCCCATCGGCTCGCTGGGCCTTCTGGTCTTCATCGCCGTACGCACGCTGATCCGCCGCACGCCCGTCAGGCAATACTTCTCCTCCTGGACAGTGCTGGCGGGCGCCGCGCTGGTGCTGCTGGCCGGCATCTATTTCACGAGCAGCAATGGAAACAACCGCATCCGCCTGACGTGGCAGGATTCCCCCTTTGACCTGCTCCAGTACGGCAACTGGAAATTCTGGGCCGCCATGACCGGCTCCTGGCTGCTGACGGTAGGCGTCCCGGCGGCGCTCCTGTTCCGCCGCTTCAAAAAAGACGCCCTGTTCTGGTCAGCCCTGGTCATTCTCACCCTTACCTACTTCATTTACATAGGTTCCGTGGGCGGCTACAATGAATTCTGCTACAAGGCCTCCAGCGTCAGCTTCTTCTGCCTGGCTCTCCTCTTCACCCGCATCTTCTCGGAACGGATGGGGCCGCCCCGGTGGCGCCGGCTGTGCGTCTGTTACCTGATCCTGGCCGCGCTCCCCAGCCTCTCCGTCTTCGCCAAGGCCGCACCCACGCTCGCCTTGACGAAGCCCGCGCGGCTGGCCAACATGCAGCGGGAATGGAAGGGGCATCTCCACCATCCGGCACATCCCTGGAACGCCCCGCTTTGGGGAACCGGAGAAGGACGCGCCTTCCGGAACATCTATTTCCAAAAGGCGGGCCAGTCCGCGGAAGGGCCGCTGGCCCCCTTTTCCACCGGAATAAAAACAGACGCGGAACCAGCCGCCGCACCCCGGCCATAACCCCTCTTTCACCACTCACCTCCAACCCCAGCCATGGATCTTTCCCGTTACCAGGAACACTACTCCCTCAGCCACCGCCTCAAACGGTATTGCTGGTACATCGTCAACCGGACTCTCTTCCGGCTCTTGGTCACCAACGCCATGAAAGTCCCCCGGAATCTGCTGCTCCGCCTGTTCGGGGCAAACATACCGCTTGCCTCCCTCGTTTACCCCAGCAGTAAAATCTGGGCGCCATGGAATCTCTCCGTAGGGGAATACGCCTGCATCGGCCCTGATACGGAAATCTACAACAAGGCCCCCATCTCCATCGGAAACCACGCCGTCATTTCCCAGGGGGCCTTCCTCTGCACGGCCTCCCATGACATCTCGGACCCTGCCCACGCCCTTATCTCTGCCCCCATTACCGTGGAAGACCAGGCATGGGTGGCGGCGCAGGCCTTTGTGGGCATGGGGGTGACGGTTGGCCGGGGAGCCGTGGTAGGAGCCCGCAGCGCCGTATTCAGGGATGTGGCTCCCTGGACGGTTGTGGGCGGGAACCCGGCCCGATTCATCAAACAACGCACGCTCCGCTAAACCATGCTTGACCTCTCCGTTATCATCCTCGCCAGAAATGAGGAACTCCATATCCGCCGCTGTCTGGAAAACATTCTGCCCGTCGCTAAAGAAGTCTTTGTCATTGACTGTTTTTCCACAGACAACACCGCCGCCATCTGCCGGGAATACCCCAGGGTGAAGGTCATCCAGCATGAATGGCCCGGCCTGTACGCCCTCCAGTTCAACTGGGCTCTGGACAACTGCCCCATCACCGCAGAATGGGTGCTGAGGCTGGACGCGGACGAATGGTTCATGCCGGAAGCCCTGGAAGAGCTGAAGGAAAAACTGCCCGCCCTTTCCCCGGACGTCACCGGAATCATCCACAAGCGCCGGCATATTTTCCTGGGCCGGTGGATGAAGCACGGCGTTTACCCGGTCAAACTGCTGCGGCTGTTCCGCTACGGCGCGGCCAGGTGCGAACAGCGCCATATGGACGAACACATGGAACTCAGCCGGGGCCGCTCCGTTGAATTCGAATATGATTTCGTGGATGAAAACCTGAATGACCTGGGATGGTGGGCGCACAAGCACGTGGACTATTCCGCCCGGGAAGCGGCGGATATTGAAGACATCCTCTCCTCCTCCGCGGCGGCCTCCGGCATCGACGGCCAGGCAGGCAGAAAACGCGCCATGAAGGAACGCTACGCCCGCCAGCCGCTCTTCTGGCGTTCCTTCGCCTACTTCTGCTACCGTTACTTCCTGAAACTGGGTTTTCTGGATGGCAGGGAAGGATTTTTATGGCATTTCATGCAGGGATGGTGGTACAGGACCCTCGTGGATGCCCGGCAATTCGAGAAACAGAAAAAAGGCTCCGCCAACACGGAACGCTGACCCCCATTACCCCGCTTTATCTCCATGTCCCCGCTTTTTTCCATCATCGTCCCCGTTTACCGTTCCGGCCCTTTCCTCAGGGACTGCCTGGACTCCATCAGGAACCAGACCCTGACGGACTGGGAATGCATCTGCATCAATGACGGCTCCCCGGACGACAGCGGAGCCATTCTGGACGAATACGCCCGGAAGGACGCCCGTTTCACCGCCATCCACCAGGAAAACCGGGGCGTAAGCGCCGCGCGCAATGCGGGGCTTTCCCTGGCGAGGGGAAACTGGACCGCCTTTGTGGACGGGGACGATACCGTGGAGCCGGACATGCTGGCCTGCCTCCATGAGGAAACTCTCCGCGCGCAGGAAGCCGCCCTCCTCTGCTACGGAATCAGCAAGGACTTCCATGCGGGTTCCCGGCTCATCCGTACGGAAACCACCCTCCCAAGCCGGAACCAGCACATCCCCGCGGGGGAAACGGGGGCTTTCCTGCGCTACCTGCTGACCAGCCTGGACATGGAATCCTCCTGCAACAAATTGTTCCGCACGGAACTCCTGAAAAAAAACGGCCTCCTCTTCAACACCTCCGCCGTCGTGTTTGAAGACTTCCAGTTTGTCCTGGACTACCTTTCCGCCTGCGCCCCGGACATCATCCTGCTCAAAAAAGCCTTCTACCATTACCGCGCGCAGGAAACGGAAAACGGAGCGGCCAAGCGCAGCCGCTTCAATCTCGTCCGGGACATAGACACGCTCACAACCAAATTCCTGGCCTGGATCAGCACCCTTTCCCTTCCGCAGGAAGATATTCCCATTGTCAAAGGCTACATCCTGCAAAAAATCAGCGTGATTTTCCATGCCCTCCAGCGGCAGCCCTATGCCGCGCGCAAGGAAGTATTCCGGGACTTCCTTACCAGCGGCCTGGCCGCACGCAAGGCGGAGCTTCCCCTGTGCGGCTGCTACTTCCACCTTGTCTGCCGTCTGCTGGCGGCGCACCGGTACCGGCTGGCCCACCTTCTGCTGAAGACAAGGAACATTTAACTCTCTGCGCATCCTCATCCAAACGGCATCGCCAACACCCAGCCTTTCAACAATATGACCCAGCCTCTTGTCAGCATCGTCATTCCGGTGTTCAATGTGGAACACCATCTGCGCCAATGCCTAGATTCCGTTCTCCGCCAGACCCTGAAAGAATGGGAATGCATTTGTGTAGATGACGGATCGCCGGACGGCAGCGGAGCCATTCTGGATGAATACGGAGGCAGGGACGCGCGTTTCAAAATCATCCACCAGCGGAACCAAGGCGTTTCCGCCGCGCGTAATCTGGGCATAGAGCTGGCCTCCGCCCCTTATTTGACATTCATTGACTCGGACGACTGGATTGAGGACGATGCGCTGGAAAACCTCCTTTCCGCCATGGAGAAGTCCAGCGCCGATATGGTGATGTGTTCCATCTGTATCCATCAGAAAAATCATCAGGAGGTTTCCATGGAAACGCCTTACCCTCCCTCCGGAAACATGAGGGACGAATACGTGGTGACTAATGAATCCTTTTCCGGGGCGAATCTGGTAGATGTCTCCATCTGGGCGAAACTTTTCAGCATGGAAACGATCCGCACCCATCAAATCCGCTTTACGCCGGAACTCAAGGTTTCCGAAGATATGGAATTTGCCACGCGGATGCTCTGCCGCAGCAGATGCGTCTCCATCATCCGAAAACCTCTGTACCATTACCGTGCCGGCCACGAGAGCAGCATTATGAACAACATTGTCCGCGGAAGAATGAAAACGTCGGATTTCATCAATTCCATCAATGCCATCTATCGCCTCTACCAGTGCGTCCCCTCCGGTCTGGAACGCGGGGAATGCAGGGAACGCATTACAGGCACACTGAGAAGGGCTCTTTCCGGAAAAAACTTCTACCGGCAAATCATCCGGCAGCTTGAACACAAAGATCAATCCGCTATCGAAGCCTCAACCTCCTTCCCTTACATGAATTACCTGAGGAGGGGGAAAAAGCTTGTTTCTCTTCAGATGATCTTACGACACCTCAGAATGCAGTTCGGCTTCGGAACCCGTCTTCAGGCTCTCTCAACCGCTATCAGGAACTTTTTTAAAAGCTGACGCCCATGAAGATAGGCATTATCACCATCCATTATTCGTTCATCACCTGCAACTACGGCTCCCTGATGCAGTTATATGCCATGCAGCAGGTACTGGCGGGGATGTCCGTCCAATCCGCTCTGGTCAAGCAGCTCCCCAGAGCGGATT
>OHYH01000291.1_pt1 | contig 23078 bp, 16 predicted proteins | sample 1580211 | NCBI WGS metagenome assembly OHYH01 (sample SAMEA3882528, study PRJEB24775) | human gut metagenome | biome: human-associated habitat; feature: intestine environment; material: feces | place: Netherlands | collected 2009/2010 | reverse complement strand
AACGGCTTGCCAACATTCAAGAGCGTGTAGAAGCTGCGCAGACCAAGTACGAAGCGGCATGGAATGTGCGCAAAACCGAATCCGAAATTGACGACATGGGCAAGAAAACCATTACAGGCAAATATACCGTGTCGAAAGAGGACTACAAGCAGTTGACGGCGTTAGCAAAGGAGGGCATCACAAGCCGCCAAGAAATCCACAAACTGAACGAGGATATTTCGCTCTACAAAAAGCAGTACATCGACTGCAAGTACGAATTGAGAGATACACAATCGGCGTATGCCGCATTGCGGCGGCGCTGTGAGCCGTTTTTGCAGGCGCTCAAATACTTTCCCCAGTTTGCAAAGGGCTTCGCAGAGAAGATTGCTGACCTACTGGAGCACAGAGAAGCGCAACAGAAGAAAGAGCGCGAGGAAGCAAAACGCAATCCGCATAGAGCATCTGCCCGCCGCCAAGATGACCAAGATTTGGAGCGCTAAAATGCCCGCTTCCATTACTATCCCGACTTTATAACTTCTTCCCCACTTGAATTTGGAGGAACAGAAAATGAACGATATTACCAACACTATCACAAAGCCCCTTGCTGTCTTGGGCGAGAATGGCAGCGGTTATACGAAAGAAGCAAATTTTGTTTCATGGAATGGCAACGATGCAAAGCTGGATATTCGGATTTGGTATCCGGGTCACGAACGGTGCGGCAAGGGCGTTACGCTTACCGAGGACGAGGGCAGAAACCTCTATGAAGCACTTAGAAAAATTTATGAGCCGGAGTAATTCTTTCAGCCGGCAGAAAGGGTGTTTGAAACTTGGCACATCAAATTTCGACTGATGGGGAGTATGTCATGGAAAATTGCAATTCTGATTTTGCGGTAAGGCTGGGAAGAACTACCTTTATTGTCTGCATCAAGCAATCCCAAACAGCAAAAAAGCCGCTTGAAAGAATTATCAAAGATGTATGTAGGCACGAGGTTTTAGGAGATTTCCGTACTGGAAAATCGTAAAGCTATATTAATATTTACGAAATCGTCTTGACAAACTGCTCTCCGAAGGAACAGGCTACCGTACAAAAACGCGCTTTGCCCGCTTTTTCAATCTGCCGGAACTTATGGCAATGTTCAAGCAATGCGCCGACATTCAGACGGCAGATATGCTGAAACTGCCTGTTCCTGCCCTTGTAGGCGGCAAACCGACCAATATCCGGCTAAAGCCGTCTGAAACACAAAAACAGATGGTAGCCGAACTGGGCGAACGCGCCGACAAAATCCGCAATCGAGAAGTAAAACCTTATGTGGATAATATGCTGAAAATCACCAATGACGGGCGCAAATTGGCGCTGGATCAGCGCTTGATTGACCCCGACTTGCCGGATGACCCCGACAGCAAAGTGAATATCTGCGTGGGAAAAGTCTTTGAGATATGGGAGCAGACCAAGGCCCAGCGCAGTGCGCAGCTTGTTTTCTGCGACCTGTCCACGCCCAAGGCGGGCGTTTTCAATGTCTACGACGATATGAAAGCAAAGCTGATTGAGCGTGGTATCCCCGAAGCGGAGATTGCCCCCAAGACGGATGAGCTGCTCCTCCGCCTCGGGCTGGAAAAGGAACGGGATACACTGGTGAAAAGCCTTCCGCTGGGCTGGAAGCAGAAGCTGGCCTTCTCCGTCTCCATCTTCCACCGTCCCAAGATTGTCTTTCTGGATGAGCCTACGGGTGGGGTGGACCCTGCCACGCGCCGCCAGTTCTGGGAGCTGATTTACCAGGCTGCCGACGAGGGCATCACCGTCTTTGTCACCACCCACTTTATGGACGAGGCAGAGTATTGCGACCGCATCTCCATCATGGTAGATGGCGTCATCCGTGCACTCGACACTCCCGGGGAGCTGAAACGGCAGTTCAATGCCACTACAATGGACGATGTATTCCAACAACTGGCTCGCCAAGCCGTGCGAACCGCCGACTGAGAATCCGTGAAATCCGCGTTATCCGAGCCTAAATATAAATATAGACAATGAAACAATTCATATCTTTCATCCGAAAAGAGTTCTTCCATATCTTCCGCGACCGGCGCACGATGCTGATTCTGCTGGGCATGCCCATCGTGCAGATAATCCTTTTCGGTTTTGCCATCACCACCGAGGTGAAGAACGTGCGTGTGGCGGTGCTCGACCCGTCGAATGACGTAGTTACCCGCCGTATCATCGACCGCATGGATGCAAGCGAATACTTCACCGTCATCCGCCGCCTGCATTCTCCCGCCGATATGGAGGCTTCTTTCGGAAGAGGGGAGATTGACATGGCGCTTGTTTTCAGCGAGCGTTTCTCGGACAAGCTTTATACCGGCGAGGCGCGCGTGCAGCTTGTCTCCGACGCCACAGACCCCAATATGGCGACTATGCAGGCAGGCTATGCCGCAAACATCATCTCCTCTGCCGGGCAGGAGATGCTTCCGCCGGGAGTGCATGCCGCTGCCATTGTACCCCAGCTCAAGCTGCTGTACAATCCGCAGATGAAGAGTGCCTACAACTTCGTGCCGGGTGTCATGGGGCTTATTCTGATGCTGATTTGCGCCATGATGACCTCCATCTCCATTGTGCGCGAGAAGGAGAAGGGGACGATGGAGGTCCTGCTGGTTTCTCCCGTCAAACCGCTTTTCATCATTCTGGCAAAGGCGGTGCCCTATTTTGTGCTGTCGTTTGTCAACTTGACCACCATTCTTCTGCTTTCGGTCTATGTGCTCAATGTTCCCGTGGCGGGCAGCTTGTTCTGGCTGGTGGTGGTGTCGCTGCTATTCATCTTTGTCTCCCTGGCGCTGGGGCTGCTGATTTCCACGGTCACCCGGACGCAGGTTGCCGCCATGCTGGTGTCCGGACTGATGCTGATGATGCCCACCATGTTGCTTTCGGGCATGATATTCCCCATTGAGAGTATGCCCGTTATCCTGCAGGCCATTTCAGCTGTGCTTCCTGCACGCTGGTATATCCAGGCGGTGCGTAAGCTGATGATTGAGGGAGTGGATGTTTCGCTTGTGCTGATGGAGGTCGGCATACTTGCCACGATGGCGGTATTGCTGATAACGGTGAGTTTCAAGAAATTCAAGCATCGGCTTGAGTAAAGAGCGGATATGAATTTTATATTAATTATTCAGGCAGAAGAACATAAGGACAAAAGGATACGGGAAATCTGTTCTTTTGTTCTTATGTCTAAAATCTTTAAAATATCGTCTTATGATAAAGTTTCTCATTGAAAAGGAATTCAAGCAGTTGTTCCGCAACTCCTTCCTGCCCAAGCTGATTTTCATTTTCCCGTGCATGATTATGATACTGATGCCCTGGGCCGCCAATCTGGAGATAAAGAACATCAATCTGAATATAGTGGACAATGACCACAGCGTCTTGTCTCGCCGTCTGGTAGATAAAATCGGTGCATCCACTTATTTCTGCCTGACAGCGCTTCCCGATACATACGATGAGGCTTTGCTGGCCATTGAAGCAGGTTCGGCAGATGTCGTGCTGGAGATTCCCCGTGATTTCGAAAAGGATTGGGTGAAGGGAGAGGCGCCTCGTCTGCTGGTGGCGGCCAATGCCGTGAACGGCACGAAGGGCAGTCTGGGAGGATCCTACTTGTCTTCCATCATCAGTGACTATACCCGTGAACTGGGTTCGGAGTCGTCTTCGCAAGGGCTTGCCGGGAAGCCGCTTCCCCGGGTGGACATCACTACGCAGAATCTTTACAACCCCACGCTGAACTACAAGCTTTTCATGATTCCTGCCCTCATGGTAATGCTGCTGACGCTGATTTGCGGTTTTCTCCCTGCCCTCAATGTGGTGGGCGAGAAGGAGGCGGGCACCATCGAGCAGATAAATGTCACCCCCGTCGGCAAGTTCACTTTCATTGCCGCCAAGCTGATACCTTACTGGCTGATAGGTTTTGTGGTGCTGACCATCTGTTTCGTTCTGGCATGGGTACTTTACGGCATTCTGCCGGCGGGACATTTCCTCACTATCTACGGCATGGCGCTGTTTTTTCTACCGATGGTGTCGGGGTTCGGGCTGGTCATATCCAATCATTCGACCACGTTGCAGCAGGCCATGTTTGTCATGTGGTTCTTCATGCTTATCCTTATTCTGATGAGTGGTCTTTTCACCCCTATCCACAGTATGCCTGAGTGGGCGCAATGGATTACGCGCATCAATCCGCTACGCTATTTTGTAGAGGTGATGCGTACCATCTATCTCCGTGGTGGCGGATTTGCCGAACTGCTTCCGCAACTGGGAGCCGTGTTGGTCTTTGCATTGGTCTTCAATCTGTGGGCGGTAAAAAGTTATAAGAAAAGTAGTTAACTGATTTTTCTTTATTATTATCCTATTTGGCTCTCTTTTTTGAAGAAGGGCTACACCATTTGCCTTGGATAGCTACACCCTTTTGTGTTTAAGGCTACACCATGAGAAGGAAAAGGTGTAGCCCTTTTATTATGGATAATAAAAGCTGTTTTTTGTGCGGAAAAAAAGGTGCAAGTAGTGATATGTATCTAATGATAAAGACAACTGTTATACTTGTCAATTAATTGATAGAGTTTATATGATATCTATCAGTTCCCTTATTGGAAAAAACTCTTATCTTTGTACGCGAATAAATAAATATCTTATACCAAAATGAATACACGAACTACTTATCTTGCCTCGAAACCGCATTATGAGATTCTTGACGGACTTCGTGGCGTGGCGGCTGTCATGGTTATTATCTTCCATCTTTTTGAAGCACATGCAGGTGGCAGCCATCTTACTCAAATTATCAATCATGGTTATCTGGCAGTGGATTTCTTCTTCATGCTTTCCGGTTTTGTTATCGGCTATGCTTATGATGACCGTTGGAACCGGATGACCGTGGGCACTTTCTTCAAACGCCGTATCATCCGCCTGCATCCTATGGTGATTATGGGAAGCATTGTGGGCGCTGCCTTTTTCTATTTTCAGGAGTCGCCTTGTTTTCCACCTATCGAGAATACGTCCATCGGAACAATGCTGCTGGTGATGTTGCTGGGCTGTACCTTGCTTCCTCTTCCGCTGAAGTTCGACATTCGCGGCTGGACGGAAATGCATCCGTTGAATGGCCCGGCATGGTCGCTCTATTATGAATATATCGGTAATATCCTGTATGCGTTGTTTGTACGCAAGTTCAATAAGGTGGCCCTGTCGGTGCTGGTATTTGTGGCAGGGTGTTTTACGGTATACCGTTGTCTGACTGCTCCTGCCGGCGATATTGTGGGTGGTTGGGCCTTGAACTGGGAACAGCAGTATGTGGGTATGGTCCGGCTGATGTATCCGTTCTTCGGTGGATTGCTTCTGTCACGCCTCGGCTGGCTGATACGGCTTGAAAAGCGTGCTTTCTGGTGGTGCAGCCTGCTGATTGTGGTGGTTCTTTCCATTCCCCGTATCGGAGGTGAGGATGGTTACTGGATGAACGGGCTTTACGAGGCTTTCTGTATTATCTGCATCTTCCCGGTCATTGTTTCGATGGGAGCCGGCGGCAAGGTGACCGGTAAGCGCTCTACTGCCGTATGCAAGTTCCTGGGAGATATTTCCTATCCGATTTATATCACCCATTATCCGCTGGTATACACTTATACGGCTTGGGTATGCAACAATAACGCTACAATGGCAGAAGGTATCCCTTATATGATACTTACTTTCGTGGGAGCTGTTGTCCTTGCTTATGCTTGTTTGAAACTATACGACGAACCGGTGCGCAAGTGGCTGACAGACCGTTTTCTGAAAGGGAAGAAGAAATAGTTCCGTATGGCTATGGATATAAAAAATCTCCCGTTGCATTATCTTGTGCAGCGGGAGATTTTCTTTTTAATGGCCGGGCGTTATTTTACGTCGATGAATTTCTTGGCCTTTTCTTTTTCTGCTTCTGTAAACTTAGGCAATGTAATGTTCAACACGCCGTTTTCTACATGGGCGCCAATCTTTTCCTTATCGACATCGTCCGGAAGAATCATGGTTTGCTGGAACTTGGTGTATGAGAATTCGCGGCGCAAGTAGCGGCCTTCCTTCTTTTCGTCCTTGTTGTTCTCTTCCTTGCTTTCTGTTTTCTTTTCCATGCTGATGACCAGATTGTTTTCTTCATCGATGTGAACGTTGAAGTCTTCTTTTGTCATACCGGGAGCAGCCAATTCAACTTTGTACTCTTTTGCTGTTTCGAATACGTTGATGGCAGGGGCGGTGGCATTTGCTTTTACCATCCAATCATTGTCAAAGAAATCATTAAAAATACTCGGTAACCAATTTTGGTTTCTTCTTACAGGCATCATAGTTATAGTCTCCTATTGTTTAAGTTAAACATGCTATTTAGTTTTGAACTCCGGTTCTTTGTCTTCGGGTGTCTGCCTTTTGGGTTTTCACCATCCGTTTCTTGAACCGTCGTTCGCTAACAATATTGCAAACCTTATGCCAACCAGTTTTTACTGACTTTATTGACTATTTGTCATTGAAAAACTGACTTATTTGCTTGTTTAATGCCATTTTGCTATCTTATTTATTTAAAATTGATAGATTTTCAGACTAATTTAAAACGCATTCTCCAACGCTTGGCTTCTTCGTCCCAATCGTGACTGATGATTTTGAAGGTTCCGATTTCTGATGTATTCTCCACATGTACTCCGATGCAGAGGCATTCGTCGTAATCGCCTACTTTCACGACACGTACCGTTTCCGAAGCACCATCGGGCAGGCGTTCCAAGTCGAAACGTCCTTGCGCTTCCTCTTGCGTAATGAATTCTGTTGTGACGGGCAGCTGTCGGGCGATTACCTCGTTTACGGCCTCTTCCAGCTTCTTTATTTCTTCTTCCGTGGGGCAGGCGGCAAGACGATAGTCCAGCTTGCTCTTCTTTCGTTCTATGTGTGCTGATATGGAGCGGCCGCAACCGAATAACCTTACCATGGTTTGGTTGATGATGTGCTCCGTTGTATGCATAGGAGGGTACTCCTGCTTGTTGTGGTCATTGAGATGAGGTTGTTGTTCCATGTATAATTTCAATAGTTGATATATAATTTGATATTTTATCGTTTGAGGTTGGCCAGCACTTCTTCTTTCAAGATGCTGTATATATGTATGTCTGTATATTCTCCAGAAGCCAGCAGTTCTCCGCAACGTTCTGTTCCCTCATGGATGAAACCGAGGCGAACCGGTACTGCGTTGCTGGCTGCATTGCCCACGGCACAGCGAATTTGTATCCGCTTTATCTCTTTTTCTTGTACGGCCCACAGACACAGCTTGCGGACACTTTCAGTAATGATGCCCCGGTGCTGGTATTCCGGCAGTAGCCAATAGCCGAGTTCTGTACGGTGGTTGTCGAAATCGGAGAAATGGAAACCTATCAGTCCGCAGATTTCATGCTGCTGGTTCCAAATACCGAATATAGGTTCATTTCGTTCGGCAGGAGCAGATAGTACCTGACGTAAAAAAGCTTCTTCATCAGCTATTGTGCGCATATTATCCACAAATGGCAGCCATGTTCTTAAGTAGTCCCGGTGTGTGTCGATGGCATGGTAGATGGCTGCGGCATCTTCTATTCTGATTTCCTGCAGATAAATGTCCGGAAGGATGGGGAAGGAAATGGGAGAGGGGAGGATATGTACGTCTCCTGATTGGGACAGCTGTATCCTTTCCTTGATTTTTCCCCAGGCATGTGTATCGAACAGACAGCTTTCGCGCATGGTGTGATACATCTCCTTGAACCGGGACATGGGGATAGTGAAGCTCAATAAGTCCGCTTCGAAGTATGGGCGGACGGAGGGGTCGAAGAATCCCAGGAAAGTACGTTTCCCTTGTTTCCGGTTTTCAATGATGGTTTGGGTAATGACGGAGCAACAGCCGGAGCCGAATGGGGCTGCCACGGCATCCGATGCATTGTTGTCGAAGAAGGTCCATGTCGCCAGTCCGGATAGAATGTCGGGAGTTGGCAGGAACAGCAGTCCTTCCACTTCATCAAAGGAAGGTATCTTGTCTATGCGGGCAAAATGCAGATAGGCTTTGTCAGTTCTGGAAATCTGTAGCTCATTGACAAAATCTACCACCATTTCGGGAGTCTTCTTGTATTTCTCTTTCAAGGAGACAAACCCCGGGACGCGCTCGGGCATTTCAGTAAATCCGGTATAGAACTTGCCTCCTCCGCAGGTAATTGTTTCGTTGCTGAGACTGACGATTTTGCCGTCTCTGACTTGTTTCATGCATTTGAAGAGACAACCGGTTACTTTCTCTGTAGATGCCCCCATTCGGTCTGAATACCAAAAGGCGATGGGGAGTTCGGCGTGTTGGCCGAAAGCTTCCTGATAATTGGCTATAAATGTGTGTATATCCATGATGCTCGGATGATATTTATGATATGGTCTTTCTTTGGATTTTCCGTAAAGGTAATTCAATATTTTGATTCTTTTGCTTGCAGTATGCCTTTTTATCACTCTGCTTTCGAGCTTTTAATGATAGTAGAATAGGTTTTTATGGTATTTTAATTACTTTTGCATGAGGATTCTCAAAAAGTATTGCCTTTAACTAATCGGAAAGCCGGATGAAAAATATAATCATATTCTTGTGTCTTTGTACCATCTGTATGTGCCGCCTTCATGCTGCAGACAGCAGCCGGGCGGATTCTTTGCTGCTGAAACTGGACCAGGCGATAAAGGAGCGTCCCATATACATGGAGCAGAAAGAGCTGAAACTGGTGGAACTGAAAAGACTGTTGCATCGGCAGATACCGGATGAAGAACGTTTTGCCATTCTTGGCACATTGCTGGATGAGTACCGTTCGTTCAATACGGATTCTGCATTGCACATGGCCGAGGAAAGGGAACAGATAGCCATACGTCTTGGAAACCGGGAATACATAGACAATGCCCGCATGAATAAAGCAGATGTTTTGGGAATGACCGGTATGTATAAGGAAGTTATGGATTTGATGCGGAATATCCATATAGACCGGTTACCGGTGGATATCCATCCATATTATTACCATATCTACCGTACGGTCTATGGCCTTATGGCCGATTATGCCGTGACGGCATATGAAAAGAAGCTTTATACGGAGCTTACGGACAAATATCGTGATTCGTTGCTGTTGGTCAATAAAGATAATCTTCTGATACATACCTTGATTCAGTCCGACCAGTATAATGTACGCAATGAATATGACAAGGCCATCCGTTTGCTGACGGATTATCTGGCGCTGCAGAAGGACTATGAACACGACGTTGCGATTTGTGCCTATACTTTATCAGAGTCTTACCGGCTGAAAGGGGGCAAAGAGAAGGAAAAGGAATACCTGATTGTTTCTGCTATGGCGGATATGAAAACCGCTGTCCGTGAATATATCTCTTTACGCAAGCTCGCCGTACTGCTTTACCAGGAAGGAGACATCGAGCGTGCCTATTCTTATGTAAAGATATGTATGGAAGATGCAGCCGCCTGCAATGCCCGGTTGCGCAAGCTGGAGATTCTGGAAATCTTTCCCATCATTAATGATGCTTACCAGCAAAAGACGGAGAAGCAGCAGGAGCAGATGAAATGGGCACTGGTATCTATCAGCCTGCTTTCACTTTTTCTGTTACTTGCCATATTTTATGTATACAAGCAGATGAAGAAAGTGGCTGCCGCCCGCAGGGAAGTGATTGACGCCAACAAACGGTTGAAGGAGCTGAATGATGAGCTTCACCTTTCCAATGCACAACTCAAGGAGGCCAACCACAGCATTGCCGAAAACTCCTATCTGAAGGAGGAGTATATCGGCCGTTATATGGACCAGTGCTCGGTCTATTTGGAAAAGATGGACAATTACCGCCGGTCGCTGGGAAAGATTGCCGCTACCGGAAATGTGGAGGAACTCTACAAGAACATCAAGTCTTCTAAATTCATAGAGGGGGAATTAAAGGAATTCTATACCAACTTTGATAATACCTTCCTGCAGCTGTTTCCTACTTTTGTAGAAGACTTCAATGCCCTGCTTGCCGATGATGAGCAAATATCCTTGAAAGCCGGCGAACGGATGAATACAGAGTTGCGCATCTTTGCATTGATACGTTTGGGTATTACTGACAGCGTGAAGATAGCCCAGTTCCTTCGATATTCTGTTACCACCATTTATAACTATCGTACGAAGGTTCGCAACAAGGCTGCCGGTGACCGCGACTTGTTGGAACAGGAAGTGATGACAATTGGCAAGTCGAAGAACTGAGAATAGGGGTTTTGAAGCTTGGAAGTGTCTCTTTTACGCTTATATTTTCACTACTTTTTTAGTTGGGTAATAATTTTATATATTATTGGTATATAGTGGTTTAAGCCTTTTTGAATGATGTAAACCACTACTTTTTTACTCTTTCCTCCACTATTGGCTTCTCTTATCTGATACATTTGCATTGTTCCTCTTCGGAAAGAGTGACACATGTGATTTATGTTTTTATTATTAACTTTAAATTCTTATATTATGCAAAAGTACAAAATGCCAATCAGCAGGCTACGGATGATGGTTTGTCTGATAGGAATGTTACTTCCGATGTGCATGTTCGCACAGCAAATTACAGTACAAGGTGTAGTGAAAGACCAGACCGGTGAAACGGTTATTGGCGCCAGTGTAATGGAAAAAGGAACCACAAATGGGACAATAACCGGTATTGACGGTGATTTCTCTTTGAACATGTCTCCGAACGGTACTCTTGTCGTTTCATTTGTAGGCTATAAGACTCAAGAGGTGCAGGTGAAGGGACAGAAACAGCTTCAGGTAGTTTTGTCTGAAGATGCCGAAATGCTGGATGAAGTGGTGGTGATAGGGTATGGCACCATGAAGAAAAGCGACCTTACAGGAGCAGTGTCCTCCATCGGTAACAAGGATATCAAGGATTCCCCCGTATCCAATTTGGGACAAGCCATCCAGGGAAAAATCTCAGGTGTGCAGATTGTAGATGCCGGTAAACCGGGAGACAATGTATCCATCAAGATTCGTGGTTTGGGTTCTATCAACAACTGCGACCCGCTGGTCGTGATTGACGGAGTGCCTACCGACTTGGGCTTGTCTTCCTTAAATATGACCGATGTGGAACGTTTGGATGTATTGAAGGATGCTTCGGCCACAGCCATCTACGGTTCCCGGGGAGCTAATGGAGTTGTGATGATTACCACCAAACGCGGTACGGAAGGAAAAGGAAAACTTGCTGTATCTGCCAATTACTCTTTCCAGAATGCTACGAACGTACCTTCTTTATTGAACGCGGCGCAGTATGCCGAGTTGAGTAATGACATGATGGTGAACAGTGGACGCAATCCTAATCCGGAATGGGCCAATCCTTCTGAATTGGGTGCAGGTACCGACTGGATGGATGAATTGCTCCGTACGGGTGTGATGCAGAACTATACGGTAAGTTATTCCGGCGGTAACGAGAAATCCCATTATTATGTGTCCGGTGGTTTTCTGGATCAGTCCGGTATCGTGAAGAGTGTGAATTACCGTCGCTTCACATTCCAGTCCAACAGTGATGCGCAAGTCTTGAAATGGTTGAAGTTCTCCAATAACATTACGTTCAGTGCCGATACGAAGAAGTCCGGCAGTTATAGCATAGGTGATGCGTTGAAAGCGCTCCCCATCTATCCGGTGAAGAATGAAGATGGCAGCTGGAGTGGCCCTGAGGGCAATTCGGAATGGTATGGGAGTACGCGCAATCCTATCGGACCGACGGAATTGAACCAGGGGCAGACCAACGGATACAACTTCCTTGCCAACCTGACGGCGGAACTGACTTTTACCAAATGGCTGAAATTCAAGAGTACTTTCGGTTACGATGCCAAATTCTGGTTCATGGACAACTTTACCCCCAAGTATGACTGGAAGCCCACTCCGACAGAAGAGACTTCACGTTATAAGAGCGACAACAAGTCGTTCACCTATCTGTGGGACAACTATTTCCTATTCGACCACACTTTTGCAGAAAAGCATCGCGTGGGACTGATGGCCGGTATGTCTGCCCAGTGGAACACCCACGACTACCTGAATGCGCAGAAGAATGTGTTTATGTTCGACAATGTGCACGAAATGGATAATGGCGAGGAAATGTATGCCATCGGCGGAAACGAGACGGAGTGGGCGTTGCTCTCTTACATGGCACGTGTCAACTACTCCTACGAAGACCGCTATTTGCTGACGGCAACCATCCGTCGTGACGGTTCCAGCCGTTTCGGCAAGAAACATCGCTGGGGTACTTTCCCTTCCGTATCGGTGGCATGGCGTGCCTCTCAGGAAAAGTGGTTCCCCAAGAACGACTATGTCAATGACCTGAAAGTACGTGCCGGATACGGTGTGACCGGTAGCCAGGCAAGCGTCGGGAACTACAGTTATCTGGCATCCTACAATACCAGCGTATATCCTTTCGGTATTTCAAACGGCAATCAGACAGCGCTGGTTTCTTCTACCCTTGCCAACCCATATATCCATTGGGAAGAAGTGGCACAAACCAACATCGGTTTTGACGCCTCACTGTTCAATTCACGCGTCATGTTCTCGTTCGATGCTTATCTGAAGGAGACGAGAGACATGTTGGTGAAGGCTTCTATCCCCATCACATCGGGATTTGAAGACACGACAACCACATACACCAATGCCGGAAAAGTACGTAATCAGGGTATTGAAATGAGCCTGCATACCATCAACCTGACCGGTGAACTGGGATGGGAAACGAATCTGACCGCCACTTACAACAAGAATAAAATCAAGGATTTGAACAGCGACGTTCCTTATTACATTAACCAAATCAATAACTCCTATGTAACGATGCTGGCAAAGGACTATCCCATTAATGTCTTCTACGGCTATGTTACGGACGGAATCTTCCAGAACCAGTCTGAAGTGAATACACATGCCGTGCAGCCGGGAGCTGAGCCGGGTGATATCCGTTTCAGGGATTTGAACAACGATGGTGTCATCAATGATAGTGACCGTACCGTCATCGGTAACCCGAACCCAAGTTGGCTGTTCTCCATGAACAATAGCCTTTCCTATAAGGGTTTCGAACTTTCTGTTTTCTTACAAGGTATAGCCGGAAATAAGATATACAATGCCAACAATATCGACAATACCGGTATGGCAGCTGCCTATAACCAGACTACCGACGTACTGAAGCGTTGGCAAGGAGAGGGGACCAGCAATTCGATGCCGCGTGCCGTGTTCGGCGACCCCAATCAGAATACACGCGTGTCAGACCGCTTTGTGGAGAATGGTTCTTATCTGCGTTTGAAGAATATCACACTCTCATACACTTTCCCGAAGCAGTGGTTACAGAAAGCCCAGATTGAGAATGCACGCCTTTCCCTATCTTGTGAGAATGTGGCTACCATCACCGGATATTCCGGTTTCGACCCTGAAGTGGGTATTAACGGAATAGACCAGAACCGTTACCCCATTTCCCGTACGTTCAGCTTAGGATTAAACTTTAACTTTTAATGATTGACTCGGATATGAAAAAGATAACAAATTTACTATATATGCTGGCAGTATTGCTGCTGGCTTCCTGCAACGACTTTCTGGACAAGTCTCCTAAAAATACGGTTGACCCGGAAACGACGGTGACCGATGATGTGGCCATTGCTCTGACCAATGCCTGCTATCGCACCCTTCAGTCTTCCAATATGTACAACCAGCGTATCTGGACACTGGATATTGTGGCGGGTAACAGTTTGGTGGGTGCCGGTGGCGGTACCGACGGCCTTGAAACGATACAAGCTTCTAACTTCATAACGCAGAGCGACAATGGCATGGCATTGTACATGTGGCGTTCTCCCTGGGTGGGGATAGGACAATGCAACATTGTGTTGAATAGTCTTCTGGAGGCTGAAGCCGTGTCAGAGAGAATCAAGAACCGCTGTCTGGGAGAGGCTTATTTTCTCCGTGCACATTATTACTATGTATTGGTACGTCTGTACGGTGGTGTTCCACTGCGTTTGGCTCCTTATAATCCGGGAGAACCGACAGACATTGCACGCGCTACAGTCGAAGAGACTTATGCCCAGATAATTTCCGATTGTAAGAATGCGGTTGACCTGCTTCCTGCCAAGTCTTCTTACGACGACGAGAACGTGGGACGTGCCTGCAAAGATGCAGCTTTGGCCATGTTGGCAGATATTTATCTGACGCTGGCTCCTAATCATACGGAATATTATCAGGAGGTGTCTGATTTGTGTGATGAGATAACAAATTTGGGGTATGACCTTTCTTCCTGCAAGTATGAGGATAATTTCGATGCATTGGTCAATAACGGGCCGGAATCTTTGTTCGAGGTCCAGTATTCGGGCAATACGGAATATGATTTTTGGGGAAACAATCCGCAGTCTTCCTGGCTTTCTACTTTCATGGGTCCCCGTAATTCGGACTTTGTTGCCGGCAGTTATGGCTGGAACCAGCCTACAAAAGAATTTGTGGGTCAATATGAGAGCGGTGACAAACGTAAGGATTTGACCGTGCTTTATGCCGGATGTCCAGATTTTGACGGTAAGGCTTACAAAAGCTCTTATTCCAATACGGGATACAATGTACGCAAGTTTCTGGTGTCGAAAACGGTTTCTCCGGAATACAATACCAATCCTGCCAACTTCGTGATTTATCGTTATGCGGACGTCCTGCTGAAGAAGGCCGAAGCTTTGAATGAAATGGGACGCCCTGACCAGGCTGCCGTGCCTTTGAATATTGTACGTAAGCGTGCCGGACTGCCGGAGGTTTCGGGCTTGTCACAGGAAACCATGCGTGAAAAGATTATCCATGAGCGCCGCATGGAACTAGCTTTCGAAGGGCATCGCTGGTTCGACATGATTCGTGTCAACAATGGAGAGTATGCCATTAAATTCCTGCATTCCATTGGAAAGAGCAACGTGAACAAGAACCGCTTGCTGTTCCCTATTCCGCAGACGGAGATGGATGCTAATACCTTAATGGTGCAGAACCCGGGTTATTAATTAATTTAATCAGAAGAATATGAAGAAATATATTTCACACCTTGTATTTGCCTTACTGGGCTGTGCAGCCTTATCTGCTTGTGTAGATGATGATTACATGGAATTGGATAAAGGACAGAATGAACTTGTACTGACGGCCAGCAAGACGGAAGTTGTTTTGAATGAGCAGGCACATGCCGATGATGCCCTGGAGCTTTCCTGGACTACGGGAACCAATTATGGGACGGGTAATAAAATTTCCTATACGCTGGAATTGACCAAGACCGGCAGTGATTTTGCAGATTCTTATGTAGCTGTGGAGAATGCTGTACAAGAATACTCATGGAAAAAGAGCGTGGAGGAATTGAATGACATCCTGCGCAACCATTTTGGGGCAACTGCCGGGGAGAACATTTCGTTGGAAGCGCGCTTGACAGCTACTGTAACAGAACGGGACGAAAAACAGGTGTCTACCACTGCTTTCAGTGTTACTGCCTATGAACCGCTCACATCCACCCTTTATCTCATCGGTAGTGCCACTCCGGGTGGATGGAGTGCCGATAATGCTACGGAGATGACCCGAAAGGACAACGGCATCTTTACATGGACGGGGCGGCTTGTGGCCGGTGAATTTAAGTTCATCACCACCTTGGGTTCATTCCTGCCCTCTTACAACAAAGGAACAGACGGCTTGCTGGTTCTTCGTAGCAGTGACGACCAGCCGGATGAACCTTTTGTTGTCGAAGAAGACCATAATTACATCGTCGAGGCCAATCTGTTTACCGGTGTTCTTACATTGACCCAGACAGAGACGTTGGCACCTGCCTACGACCAGCTTTATTTTGTGGGTAACGCTACGGATTGGGGATTCGTGAAGATGAAACAAGATGTGCTCGATCCATACTTGTTCCGCTTCGGCAAGTTCTTTGAAGTGGGCAAAGGAGGGGAATTCAAGTTCGGAACCTCCGATGGAAGTTGGGAGAACATGTATAAGGCCAAGAATGCCGATGCTGCTTATACCGATACAGAAGTGGTGTTTGTGAAAGGGTTCGACCCGGACAATAAATGGGTGCTGAAAGACGGGGAATGCGGCAAGGCCTACAAGATTTGCATGGATATCCGTAGTGGTAAGGAACGCATGATGATGAGCGAATTTACTCCGTATGAGATGATTTATATGGTAGGTGATGCTACTCCGGCCGGTTGGACGATTGGTGATGCTACGCCGATGCAGACAACGGATAATCCGTATGTGTTTACTTGGAAAGGTACGCTGAATGCCGGTGAGTTGAAATTTACTTGTGATAAGCAGGAAGATTGGAATGGAGCCTGGTTCATGCCGGCTGTAGCAGACAAACAGCCTGCAGGAGAAACAGAACCGATGCTTTTCCTTGATAAATCAGACGAAGCGTTCAAAGCGCAATATCTGGACGTGATGGTAGGCGGCATCGACCAGAAGTGGAAGATTGCAACAGCAGGTTCCTATCTGATTACTTTAAATCAGCTGGAAGAGACAATTTCAATCGTGAAACAATAGGTATCTACAATAGATGAAGAAGATAGTTTATACAACACTGGTAGCCTTGCTGCTGGTTGCATGCAGCAAGGATGATACCGGCAGCGGTACCGGTGGAGGCGGAGAGAGTGGAGGGGTTACGGAAGTAACCCCAGTCACCTCGGACTTGACGGTCAACCTCACTACCGACAAGGCATGTTACCGGCCGGGCGAGAGTGTTTCTTTTACAGCTGACGCCCTTCCTGCCGGAGCTAAAATCCGCTACCGGACAATGGACAAGGTTGTATCGGAGCAGGCTGCTGCCGGTACTACTTGGACTTGGACTGCTCCGGCAACCGATTATACCGGTTATCTGGTGGATGTGTACCGTACGAAAGAGAATGGAACAGAGGTTATTCTTGGTACTATTGCCGTAGATGTATCCAGTGACTGGACACGTTTTCCACGTTATGGTTTCGTTGCCACTTTTGATGCTTCGAAAAAGGTGGATGGAGTGATAGAGAAGGAGATGGCTTTCCTGAACCGTTGCCACATTAACGGGGTACAGTTTCAGGATTGGCACAACAAGCATCATTGGCCGTTGGGCGGTACGCGTGAGCATCTGGACGAGGTCTATAAGGACATTGCCAACCGGGAGGTCTATACCGAGGTAGTGAAGAAGTATATCTCTACACAACACAGCCTGGGCATGAAGTCCATGTTCTACAATCTATGTTTCGGAGCTTTGGACGATGCCGTTTCCGACGGAGTAAAGGAAGAATGGTACATATTCAAGAACACGGGACGCATGGATAAGGATTCGCATGACTTGCCCTCCAGTTGGAAAAGTAATATCTTCCTGCTCAATCCCGCCAATACGGAATGGCAGGCATATATTGCCCAGAGAAACGATGATGTTTATGCCAATCTGGACTTTGACGGTTATCAGATAGACCAACTGGGAAACCGGGGTGACCGCTATGACTATGATGGCAATAAGGTAAATCTGCCTAAGGGATATGCTTCGTTCATCGAAGCCATGAAACAGAAGCATCCGGACAAGCGTTTGGTGATGAATGCCGTCTCCAGCTATGGAGCTTCCCAGATAGCTGGTACGGGTAAAGTGGATTTCCTTTATAATGAAGTATGGGGCGATGAGGCAGGCTTCAAGGATCTGCACACCATTATCAAAGCGAACGACCAGTATGGCAACCATGCCTTGAAAACGGTGTTTGCCGCATATATGAACTATGACAAGGCAGGTAGCAGTACCGGTGAGTTCAATACACCGGGTGTGCTGCTGACGGATGCTGTGATATTTGCTTTGGGAGGCTCTCATTTGGAATTGGGTGACCACATGCTATGCCGCGAGTACTTTCCAAGCACGGCTTTGCAGATGAACGATGTACTGAAAATAGCCATGATTCGTTATTATGACTTTATGACGGCTTATCAGAACCTGCTTCGTGATAAAGATACGGAGGCGGAGATTTCCGTTTCTCTGAACTGTACGGATGCTGCGCGGAATCTTTCTCTGAATGCATGGCCGCCGCAGAAGTCTGCCATCACTGTATATGCCAAGAATGTAAATGGCAGGCAAGTCATTCATCTGCTCAACTTCCTCAATGCGGATAACTTAAGCTGGAGGGATCTGAACGGAACAATGCCCGAACCGCGTCTGGTGTCCGACGTGCCGTTGAAGATGAATGTTTCCGGTAAAGTGAACAAGATATGGGTTGCATCGCCCGATTTCCATGCCGGTGCTTCGCAGGAACTGGCATTCGAACAGAAGGACGGCACGGTTACCTTTACCTTGCCCTTGCTGAAGTACTGGAGCATGCTTGTGATGGAATAAGAATATCCAATAAAGGAACAAACAAATTATAGTAATGAAGAAATATATATTTTTATTTTTTGCCGTCTGTGCATTTTCAGTATATGCGAATGCACAGAACCGCACCGGAGACTGCACTTCCTATACCAGTGACGACCGGAGTGTGACCTTCTATTTAAATGACAGTTCTGCCATACAATTACGTCTGTGTAGTCAGTCTACGGTACGTATATGGTTTTCTCCCGACGGTAGTTTCCAGCGGAATAATCCTTCCTTTGCCGTCGTCAATGAGGACCTGGAGGATGTCGGTACCGTCCATGTGGACGAACAGAATGCCTGCTACGAGATTTTTACCCCTAAACTCCGTATCCGGGTAAACAAGTCTCCGTTTAACTTACAGATATTCGACAAGTATCAGAAACTGCTGTTCAGTGATTATGCCGATAAGGGGCATATCAGTAACGGGCAGCGCAAATTGGAATACAAGACCCTCCGTCGTGACGAACACTTCTTCGGCTTGGGAGAAAAGACCGGCAAGCTGGACCGTCGCGGCGAAGCCTACAAGATGTGGAACAGTGACAAGCCTTGTTATAGTACCGTTGAGGACCCGCTCTACAAGAGTATTCCGTTCTTTATGAGCAGTTATCGTTATGGTATTTTCCTGGACAATACGTATAAGACCGAATTTAAGTTTGGTACGGAAAGCCGCGATTACTACAGTTTCGAGGCTCCTGGGGGAGAGATGATTTATTATTTCATCTTCGGGAAGGATTATAAGGAAATCATGAAACAATATGTCGACCTGACGGGAAAACCCATAATGCCTCCTAAATGGGCATTGGGCTTTGCACAATGCCGGGGACTGCTGACGAGCGAGAAATTGTCTTATGAAATAGCTGAAGGCTATCGTAAGCGCGGAATTCCTTGTGATGTTATTTACCAGGACATAGGCTGGACACAGTATTTGCAGGATTTTGAGTGGCGGAAAGGGAACTACGAGAATCCGAAAAAGATGCTTGCAGACCTCAAGGATATGGGCTTCAAGGTGGTGGTTTCGCAAGATCCGGTCATTTCACAAGCCAATAAGCGGCAATGGGAGGAAGCCGATAGGTTAGGGTATCTGGTAAAGGACTCCACCAACGGCAGGAGTTATGACATGCCCTGGCCCTGGGGCGGTAATTGTGGCGTAGTGGACTTCACCCTTCCTGCTGTGGCAGACTGGTGGGGAGCTTATCAGCAGAAGCCCATTGATGATGGTATTGCCGGTTTCTGGACTGATATGGGTGAACCTGCCTGGAGCAATGAGGAGCAGACGGAACGCCTGGTGATGAAACACCATTTGGGCATGCATGATGAGATTCACAATGTTTATGGCCTTACGTGGGATAAAGTGGTGAAGGAGCAGTTTGAGAAAAGGAATCCTGACCGTCGCGTATTCCAGATGACACGTGCCGCTTTTGCGGGCTTGCAACGCTATACTTTCGGCTGGACCGGTGACTGTGGAAACGGTGATGACGTGACGCAGGGTTGGGGACAGATGGCCAATCAGATTCCGGTACTGTTGTCTGCCGGTTTGGGAATTATTCCTTTTACTACTTGTGACATTACCGGTTATTGCGGAGATATAGAGGATTATCCTGCGATGGCTGAACTTTATACGCGGTGGATACAGATGGGCGCTTTCAATCCCCTGAGCCGCATTCATCATGAGGGCAACGTGGCTGTGGAGCCGTGGCTGTTCGGCGAAGAGGCCGAGAAGAATGCCAAGGCAGCCATCGAATTGAAGTATCGTCTTTTGCCTTATATCTATACGTATGCCCGCGAAGCACACGAAACGGGGTTGCCTCTCATGCGACCGATGTTTCTGGAATATCCGGCAGATATGGAAACGTTCTCTACGGATGCCCAGTTCATGTTTGGCAGCGAACTGCTGGTTGCTCCGGTGGTGAAGAAAGGAGCGCGAAACAAGAATGTGTATCTTCCTGAAGGAACTTGGATTGACTACAACAACAAACACACAGCATATAGCGGTGAGCAATGGATGACGGTGGATGCTCCCCTCAATACTATTCCTATGTTTGTAAAGCAGGGAAGTATCATACCTCAAATGCCGGTCATGAACTATACGGATGAGAAACCGGTCTATCCGGTTACGTTTGAGATATTTCCTGCTGCAGCGGGCAGTGAAACTACCTTCTCGCTTTATGAAGATGCAGGAACTGATTTAGGATATTTGCGTGGAGAGTTCATGCGCACTCCTATTACTTGCCAGACTACCGACAAAGGCTATACGCTGAAAGTAGGTACACGGACCGGTGAGAAATATAGCTTACCCGGCCAACGAAACCTGATGTTCTGCATCTATACGGAACAGATGCCGAAAACAGCTTTGCTGGACGGTCAGAAAATCAAGAAAACGAATGTCGGAAAGCTGGAAGAAAATCGGGAGACAGAGTTTACGATAACTGCCTGGTGTCCTGACAAGAAGCTGGGGACTTGCCTGCTGAGGTTGCCGGATGATGGAAAGGAACATATCATTGAGTTTATCTATTAACACAAAAAACATATCATTATTATGAAGAAATTTGTACTTAGCGCGGCTTTGCTTTTTTCTGCCCTGGCGGGGAATGCTGAAGGCATTTCATCCCCTTCGGGCATGGTGAAGCTGGATTTTGAACTGACAAAAGACGGGAGACCAGCCTATCAGGTGGATTATAAAGGGGCTCCTGTCATCAATCCCAGTACGTTGGGATTGGAACTGAAAGGAGCTACCAGCCTGATGGATGGTTTCAAAGTAGTAAGGACTTCTACTTCCACTTTCGATGAAACCTGGCAACCGGTGTGGGGGGAAACAAAAGATATCCGCAACCACTACAACGAATTGCTGGTAGAACTTGAACAACCGTCTACCACTCGTTTTATGAATATCCGTTTTCGGGTATATGATGACGGCGTGGGATTCCGTTATGAGTTTCCGCAACAGAAGAATCTGGTTTATTTTGTGATAAAGGAAGAGCATTCCCGGTTTGCCATGACCGGCGACCATACTGCCTGGTGGATTCCGGGAGATTATGATACCCAGGAATATGATTACACGGAGTCCAAACTCTCTGAAATCCGTGGACTGCTGCAGGGAGCTGTGAGTGACAATGCGTCACAAACTGTCTTTTCGCCGACGGGTGTCCAGACTTCCATACAGCTTAAAACAGCTGATGGAGTGTACCTTAACCTGCACGAGGCAGCCTTGGTAGACTACTCTTGCATGCATCTCAACCTGGATGACAAGAACCTCGTTTTTGAATCCTGGCTGACTCCGGATGCCCAAGGAAATAAAGGGTATATGCAGTCTCCCTGCCATACTCCCTGGCGTACGGTCATAGTCAGTGATGATGCCCGCGAGATACTGGCCTCCAATTTGATTCTCAATCTGAATGAGCCTTGCAAGTATGATGATACCTCCTGGATTAAGCCGGTGAAATATGTCGGCGTATGGTGGGAAATGATTGCAGGGGGAAAGCCCTGGGCATATACTTTTGACCTCCCTTCTGTGAAACTGGATGATACGGACTATTCCAAGGTGAAACCGAACGGCATTCATCCGGCCAACACGGCTAATGTGAAGAAGTACATAGACTTTGCTGCCGAACACGGTTTTGACCAGGTATTGGTGGAGGGTTGGAATACGGGTTGGGAAGACTGGTTCGGTAATTCCAAGGATTATGTTTTCGATTTCGTGACTCCTTATCCCGATTTTGACATCAAGTATCTGAATGAATATGCTCATTCCAAGGGTGTCCGTCTGATGATGCACCATGAAACATCGGCTTCCGTCCGTAACTATGAGCGGCACATGGAAGCTGCCTACCGTCTGATGAATAAATATGGATATAATTCGGTAAAGAGTGGCTACGTAGGCAATATGATTCCCCGTGGCGAGCATCACTATGGACAATGGATGAACAACCATTACCTATACGCCGTGACCGAAGCTGCCAAACACAAGATAATGGTCAATGCCCATGAAGCGGTACGTCCGACTGGTTTATGCCGTACCTATCCCAATCTGATAGGCAATGAATCTGCCCGAGGCACGGAGTACGAGGCTTTTGCTGGTAACAAGCCCTTCCACACAACGGTACTTCCGTTTACCCGTTTGCAGGGTGGTCCGATGGACTATACGCCCGGTATCTTTGAAATGGACATCAATAAGTTGAATCCGAACAGCCATACGCATGCCAATACTACCTTGACGCGTCAGCTGGCACTTTATGTCACTATGTACAGCCCTCTACAAATGGCTGCCGACCTTCCTGAGAATTATGAGCGTTTCATGGATGCTTTCCAGTTCATCAAAGATGTGGCTGTGGATTGGGACGACAGCTGCTATCTGGAAGCTGAGCCGGGACGTTACATCACTGTTGCCCGTAAGGCAAAAGGTACGAATGACTGGTTTATCGGTTGTACCAGCAGTGAGCACGGACATGCTTCAACTCTGAAACTGGACTTCCTGGATGCAGACAAGCAGTATATTGCAACCGTCTATGCCGATGCAAAAGATGCCGATTATAAAACAAATCCGCAAGCTTATGTTATCCGTAAAGGTATCGTTTCTCCCAAAACGGTCTTGAAACTGAAAGCTGCTTCCGGTGGTGGCTATGCCATCAGCATCATGGAGGTGAAAGATAAATCTGTATTGAAGGGACTGAAGAGGCTTTCCGGGAATATCTGATTTACGGGCATAAAAAAAGGAGTACCGCTGTACTCCAACCTTTGTTAACCTTAAATCTAA
>OHYH01000278.1_pt1 | contig 24626 bp, 20 predicted proteins | sample 1580211 | NCBI WGS metagenome assembly OHYH01 (sample SAMEA3882528, study PRJEB24775) | human gut metagenome | biome: human-associated habitat; feature: intestine environment; material: feces | place: Netherlands | collected 2009/2010 | reverse complement strand
CCCGGAGTAGGCGGCGAGTGTGCCCGCTTCCTCCGGTGTGGCGGTGCGTTGTTCCTTCTCCAAACGGAACATCAGCCGGATTGCCTCTATATTGTCCCTGAGATGTGCCTTTTTATTATAAGCCATTCTCTTCCAGCCAGATTACAACCGTACCTGTCAGCTCGTCATAGAGCTGCTCGAACTCCGGGCTGAACATGAAATCATCCGAGAGCGTATAGCCGGAGAAGGCCTTCCGGCATTCGGGAAGCAACTGCAAGGCCACGCTGCGTGCGCTGCCTTCGGGGACTTCGGCGGCGAACTCGTTCCAGAGGACGGTGACCAGCGTGTCCAAAGGTGAGAAATGCAACCCCTGAAAAAGCAGGGCGTTCGCCTGTTGCGCCGCATCGTCGTAGGTCAGGCCGGAACGGATGGCTGCGCTGAAGGCTTCGGCGGCCTGATCGCTGCGGATGGTGACGAAAGACCCGTCATCCGCCAAGTCCGGATGCGACTCACGCAGGAAGGACAACAGGGTAAGACGGTAGTAAGATAATTCATCCGGTTCTTCCGCTACGGATACCGGCACATTGGATTTATTCTGATTCATATAATTATCGGATTATTAAGTGATACAATTCGGACGGGTTATTTCTTCCTGCCGCTTTTCTTTTCCTGCGGTTTCCTGTCCGGGAAGGAGTAACTTATGGTAAAGTCAGGATTAAGCACCAGTGCGGCATCGAAGCTCTTGCCCTCACGGCTCTTGAAGCCTTTGACAAGAGGAGTGCGGCCTTTGGTCGCCAGCTCGATGATCTGTCCGTCGGTCAGTATCTTACCTCCCTTGTTACGGAACAGGGTGAAGCTGCAATCGACATCGGCGCATTTGGCAACCTTGTCGAAGAACAGGATGCGGCTCTTCCTGCACTTGGGACAAGTGCATTGCTCTCCTGAAGGAGCGACATCAAGGGTGGCGGCCAGCAGTTCGGTAACGATCTGTGCGGTATAGACCTCTATGTTCCGGCGGAAAGAGAAGGCATCGGCCTCTCCGGTTTCTATTTTGGCGAGGGTGTTCTCCCACGCCGCTGTCATTTCGACGTCGGCAATCTTTTTGTCCTTTACCGTATCGTAAACCGCCAGTCCTTTTTCGGTAGGCACAAGGTTCTTCTTGTCCCGGCGTATATAGTCACGGGCAAACAATGTTTCGATGACAGCTGCACGAGTGGCCGGAGTGCCGATACCGATCTCACGGATTCCGGCACGCAGTTGTTCGTCGCTGATCTCTTTGCCGCAATGCTCCATGGCGGAGAGCAGTGAACTCTCGGTATGCAGTGGTTTGGGCTTGGTCTGTTTCTCCACTGTTTCGGAGGCGAGCAGTGGCAGGGTTTCACCCGTTTGCAGTCCCGGCAACGTGGTTTCCTCCGCCTCCTCTTCCGGCTCGCCACACACGGCACGCCAACCGGCGGACTTGATGACCGCACTCTTGAGGGTGAATATCTCACCGCCTGCGGACAAGGCAACTTCGGTCATTTCCTTGACGCAACATGGCAAGAAGGCTTCGAGCAGGCGTGCGGCAACCATTTCATAGATAGCCTGCTCGTCCTGCGACAGACCTTCGGGCAGGTTCTCGGTGATGAGAAGCGCATGGTGGTCGGTGACTTTGGCATCATCTACCGGACGGCGGTTGAGCGGTGCGTCCGGCAAGACGGATGCGGTGGCGGTGAAACGTGGATATTGCCGCAGGAGCATTATGCGCGAGGGGATCTCGTCGAAAACATCCTCGGATATATAACGGCTGCCGGTACGTGGATAGCTTAGCACTTTCTTCTCGTACAGGCTTTGCGCAAGCGTGAGCGTCTTGTCTGCGGAGAAGTCCAGTTTGCTGTTGGCCTCTTTCTGCAAGGCGGTCAGGTCATAGAGCAGCGGCGGCTCTTGAACGGCCTCCCTGCGTTCTACGGAAGTGACGGCAAGCATACCGCCGTCCTTAATCTCACGAAGCCTGGCAGTGGCCGAATCAAGATCATCGAAGCGGTTCTGTGAGAGTGCGGAAAAGTCGATGCCGTTTTTAGAGACCGAAACCTTTATCCGGAAATATGTCCGGGACTCGAACTGCCTGTTCTCCCGGTAGCGTGAGCAGATCATCGCCAATGTGGGTGTCTGCACCCGTCCCAGGGAGAACACGCCCTGTCCGGCGGCAAGGCTGAGTGCCTGAGAACTGTTGATGCCCACGAGCCAGTCCGCCTCGCTGCGGGCTTTGGCGGAGAGGTAAAGGTTGTCGTAAAGACTTCCCTCCCTAAGATTTTGCAACCCCTCACGGATGGCCTTGTCGGTGAGCGAAGAGATCCACAGACGGGCAAAGGGCTTGGTACAACCGAGATAGTTGTACACGTAACGGAAAATCAACTCACCCTCACGACCAGCGTCGGTGGCGACGATGATGGATTCGCATCTGTCGAACAGCTCCCGGATCACTCCCAATTGCCTGACGACTCCGGGATCGTCCTTGTAAGCCTTACCCTCTCGCACCTGACGGGGAACAAGCCTGAACTCTTGTGGCAATATGGGCAGGTGTTCCCGACGGAAACCGGAGAGACCGTAACTTTCGGGCATGGCAAGACCGACCAGATGCCCGAATGCCCATGCCACGGCATATCCGTCCCCCATTAGATACCCCTCTTTCCGTTGGCGTGCGCCCACTACGGACGCTATGGCCTGCGCCACGCTGGGCTTTTCTGCAATGATAACTTTCATATATAATGTATTATTTATGTGAATGGTTAAATGGATACTCCTTTCTTATCGGTTTTCTGTACCGGGCGGTTCTGGCTGACGGTGTTTTCCGGCTTCGTGCTGTCCTGACGGACGGCCGCCTGTTGCGACTGTCCCTGCTTTTTGCTCTTGTCCGGGTTCCATTTGAAGAAATCGAACTTTGCCCGCTCGTGGTTGACACGGACGAAAGCACTGAACAAGTTTCCCTCGTTGTCGGTCATGTTCTTGATATGGACTGTCTTGCCGGCGGCTAACTTCTCCCGTACCTCGGGTGTCAGCCCGACGCCTTTGAGCACCTGTGGTATGACCAGTTCACGGCTTCGCATCTGTGTCTCTGATTGCGCCTGTTTGCGATTCAGTCCCCTGAAGTCATAAGTGAAGCCGCCCTTGCAGACGTTATACTGGAGGCGTGCGTCGTAATATCCCTGTTTCTTTTCGGACCACATGTTCTCAACCAGCACGGACTCGCCCCGTGCCAGCCTTGTGGTCTGGTCGTCGGAGAGTCGTACCCGGTTCACTTCCTGCGGTATGGTGATTTCACTGACCGGAACATGGTGCAGGCGGTTGGTTTTGGGATTGAGCGAGAGCAGACACGATTCACGCACTCCTCTGGCAAGTTCCAGCTCAACGACACAACCGGCATTGTTGCTCCTGGAAAGATTCTCTTTCACTTCGGGAGAAAGCTCCGTACCCATGTACGGCCGGTCCAGTTCGGGATACCGCTTGCAGCATTCCACGTTCAGGACCGGTTTGCCGCCGGCTGATTCCACCAGACGAATGCAGGCCGGCGTTTCAAAGTCGATACCCTCGAAGGAGATCCTGATGTCGAGGACTGCGGACTCGTGGCCGTTCAGCAGGCGTTGTATGCCCGTTTCGCCCAACGATTCGGGAGTTACGCCCATGCGTGCGAGCTGCTGCCAATCCACCTCGTCCACTCCCCAACGGGTGGTCTGTTGCGGAGTGTCGCCTGTGATGCTCTGCTCCTGTGCCGGTTGCCGGATGTCAATGGCGTAACTGGAAAGAAGCTGTTCGTTCTCTTTGGGAAACTTGAATATTTCCACCAGCTCTTTGGCTGCGGATAACATTTCCACCGGCAGGTGGTAGAAGCGGAAGTCCGACGGTCGATCATACTGGCGGTTCATGTTGGAGAAAAACGTCCCGATCACGGACTCGTTGCGGTCGATGTGCAGAAAAGTCTCGGAGGGCTTTGCCTGTGCCAGCGGTTTGGTGCGGAGTGAACCGTCAGGCTCAATACCCTGAACGATGTGCGGCGTGTTACCGTCGGAGGCGTTGGTGACTACCAATGCCTCGTTCTTGAAATCTTTGAGATTGTCCATAAATCAATCGGATTAAATTGTGAAACAATAAAGTTAATTGCGGTACGAAGGTAGGCTTAAGTGGTTGTAGGACGAGAGGGAACGTGACGATCGGGTACAAGTGGCTACCGGTTGGCATGAAATGTCTCCTGTTTCCTATTCTGTGTGATTCGTTTTATACATCGCAGGCAACATCAAGACGTTGCGGAAGAATCATTCATCGGATATTTTAGATGATCCGAACGGCGGGCCGGAAAAGAACGGTCCCGTTTTTGAGTACATGACAGAGAATACGGTGGGGTAGGAGGATTATCAAGAAAAGTATCCCATGGGTATCGGCCAGCTTTTTTTGATATTGTGACTTTTCCGGGAGTCATGAAATGTTTTCCTTCGAGATAAAACTAAGAATAGTTAATAGAATAAATGCTTAAACAACAGCAAATATATCCTTGCCTTATTTATCAGGGTAGTACCATACTGTAATTTTGGGGATGGCTATTGTTGCTTTGTCTGTATTTAATTATTGACCAATGGGAGATTCTCACAGCTTTTCTGCCTTTTTATTTATACAACTTTTTATTTCAAACAGTGATTGATTTATTCAACTATTTGAATATTTGTTGTTTTAGTATCGGATTATAGAAAAAAGTAATGTTTTAGCGACCGTCCTATTTTTATCATTTTGTGTTGCATTACTATTGGAAAACTTTTTCACAGGCAAAAATACCAGCTTTTCTGAAAATATGAAATTTTGAAACGTTTTTCTTTCGGAAGCATATCAATATTGATTGATCAATCAATTGGACGTTTAGACGGCAAATAGAGTGTTTAGGAAGATATTGGCGGGTAGTGTGCCTCTGCATTCGAAATAAATTTTGTATCTGACACATGGGGAAGATTCTTCAAAGCCGAATCTCGTATTTTTCTATTTTCCTCCATAGAGCTAACTCCACATGCCAATTTGTAAGGGAAGGTTTCATCCTCCGGGGCACAAAGATCCTCTATTCGGTTTGCTCGTACTGTATTTTTGATCTTTGTGCCCCAGACAAATAGTTTATGATTTGTTGGCTGGTTTTCGGTAAATAAGAAAAAATGTTATTTTTTTTGGTGGATTATCCACTTTGTCATTTTATCACTATATATGTAGTTGACGAGATGCCGGGAATAATTTTAATGAGTATCCTGATACCATAGCGTTTGATTATAATCATTTGCTTTAACATTATGGCTTGGTTCAGATGTTGTTATTCCAGAATATGAATTTATTGGCACTGCACCACGGCTTGCTGAGTAATATTTTTCTGTGTGTGTTTTGTAAGGAACTACTTTGTTTAAAGTTTCAGAAAATTGTAACAGCAGAGTGCTGTCGTTTTTACATAATACTTTTACATAATCCCCGTAATCGTAAAAAATAACAGGACTGTATCCATCCATAGGCTGTACAAAACCTTCTTGGGTATTATCAAATATGTATTGTTGGTTTATTCGTTTCATCAGTGCCGCCAAATTATCTAATTCGCTACAGTTTGTTACGGCTAAAGTTCCATAAGGATATTGATAGGTGGAATAAAATTGATGGAAAGCATCACATGCCGCCTTATAATTTGGTTCTCTTGATAAAAGATGTTTTCCCATTGTGGAATAAGGCATGCCGAATGCCATTATTTCCGTGGGGCAAGCTATTATGTAATCTGTTATATGACGTAGCTCGTACGCAGTCTCTAAGGAGGACATATAGCAATCGTCGAATAAGATATATTCCATAGATAATCCACTATTTTTTATACTGTTGGAAAGGGTTTTTATATCTGTTTGGTATTCGGCGGATAGCCCGCCAAAGAAACGTGTTTGAGGTACATTCTTGTATTCCCAGTGATGCCTGAAATCCTGCAACATTCTTGACTTGCTGCCATTAACAAGCAGCCATCCCATACCATGGCAACCTATAATCATGGAATAGGACTTTGCCGGGGCAAATGTCTTCATATCATTGAGAATATCTGTTAATACAGGTTCTATGGTAAATTGGGGATTTTCGTATTCTTTCAAAATGGAATGGATACAATTTCCATTTTTCAGAATAATTTCAAACATTTGGGCTTTGATGGAACTTGTAGAAAGAAAAACAATCACTCTTTCATTCTTCAAGCTTGTTTCTTTTATGGCATATTCCATATCAGAAATATTGTTATAGAAATAGTCTATTAAATCCTCGGACCATGGGAAATACATAAAGGTGGTTCTTTGATTAATTTCCGGTTCAAATTCTTCTTTTTCGCAGGAGAATAAGACGAATAAAAAAGATAAGAGTGTTATTAGATTCTTGATTCCCATATAACTTTTATTTATAATTTTATACTCACTTTTATTCTGCCAAAAATCTTTTATGACTGCAAATTTAGAAATTTAAGTCGAAAACAGTAATAGCTTGTTTCAAATTGTTGCAATTCTACCTGGAAACATATTTTAATACAGTTAACATTGTTGATAAAATATCAACTTACCCAATTCGATTCATATGGTGTTTTGTTTGCTGTTTTGCTTCTTTCATGCGATTTTTGCATTTTTTTATGCAAACAGTTAATTCATATAATCATTTGTAATGTATTTATAGTTATGGCAACAGTAAAAACGGTATTAGTAAAGGGGCGGTGTAATAGTCGCGGGGCCTATCCATTGGCTGTGCAGGTCCTTCATAAACGGAAAAAGAAAGTTTTTTATACAGGATACAGCATTACCCCCTGTGAGTTTGATTCTTTTAGCGGACGAGTACTCTTTAATGGTGCATATACCATGGAAACTGTCCGACGCATGAACCGTACATGCCGGAAAATTTGTAAAATCTTGGATAAAGCCATAGGCATATTGGAAAGGGAGGGTAATGAATATACGACATGTGATATAGCCAGAGTCTATGAAACCCTGACTGGTAAAGTGGGTTTTTACAGCTATTTCCGTGAGAGAATCCGTGTGCTTTTCGACACCGGGCATGAAGGGACGGCAAAAGCGTATGAGGCGACCCTGCATTCCATGCAAAAACATTTGTGTAAGACTGATTTTCCATTTGCACATCTTTCTTCCCGCCTTGTCATTAAGTATCGTGACACTCTCCTGGAGGCCGGTGTGGGCAAGAATACGATAGGGTTTTATTTACATAATATGAAAGCGGTATACAGGCGTGGATGTCTTGAATTGAATCTGGTATTTCCTTCACCTTTTTGCAATATCAGAATCCGGTCTGAAAAGACCGTCAAACAAAGTCTTCCTATGAATCAGGTGAAGTCTCTTGCCAACCTGTCACTTTCAGTCGGAACACCGGAATGCTTGGCCAGAGATGTTTTTATGTTCAGTATCTATACTCGCGGAATGTCATTCGTAGATATTGCTTTTCTAAAAAAGAGCGATATTTTTCCCGGGGTAATCCGCTATAGAAGGCAGAAGACCGGCCAGTTGCTTGAAATAGGTATTAACCGGCAGATACAGAGTTTGCTGGAAAGGTATGGAGATACTTCGGGTGACTATCTTTTCCCTCTGGTTGATGAATCTGAAACTCCTTATTCGGGGTATAAAAAAGCTTATAACAAGATAAGGTATGCACTGAAAAAGATTTCCCAAAGAATCGATATAAATATTCCTTTGCGTCTGCATGCTGCCCGTCACTGCTGGGCAACAATGGCCCGTGAAAACGGTACCCCGCTTCATACCATCAGTGAATGTTTGGGGCATTCTTCGGAGAAAGTGACCAGAATTTATCTGAAGGAACTTGACCGGTCGGTACTGGACGAAGTGAATAATCACATAGCAGATAATATATGTTAATTTTATAGTTATGGTGTCCTATTTAATTGGGGATATGATATATTTGCAAGCATGCTCTTGTATTCTCCATGACAGAGAGTGGAAAGCCTATTAATAGGCTGTTTTTATTTGCAAAAAATAATATTATGACAACATTGAAATTTCGGTCGCAAAGTTAGACAGATGTCAATTAACTATAATTATCATAACAAGTCTTTTTTTTATCTTTTTCACTCAATTACATTCTTCCGGATAGCCTCTCTGGAGTTTTATCACTATTTTTCAGTAGTTTTCTCCATTCTCCGGGAGTATATCCGAAGTTCCTTTTACAGTATCTACAAAATTGGGCATGTGAAGAAAAATGTAATTCATCAGCTATATTCCCTATCGGTATATCCTCATCAGCTAATTTATATTTAATAATAGTGTTTATTTGTTTCTGCAACCACTCACTCGCAGGCTCTCTGAACTCTTTTAAAAATTTCCTGTTAAAAGTAGAAAGAGAACTTCCGCATAGGCGGGCAAGTTCCTTTACTGTCCTGGCATTTCTGTAATTATCAAGCACCTTCTTTTTGAATTCATGCTCATTCCCCAATATAGGACGGAAAAAGGAAACTTGTTCCGTTTTAGTATAATAAAACTGTATGTTCCAGAACAGCTCTTTCAGCTTTGTTTCATGAAAATGAACGCAATTGGCTCCATCCTTCAGATAGCCTATTAAAAGCTTGAGAAACATTTGTAATCTGGTTCTAATTTCAAGTGGATATATTGCTTTTTCACCCGGGAAACTCAGACTGTTAAGCTGTGAGAATAATATCTTTTCACAACTTTGGACGATGTTGTCAAATTGTGCAATGACAACAGTCGCTTTTCCCCGTGAGAATATCCTGCATATGCTTCCCCTGCTGAAACAAATCATATTACCGGCTAAAATCTTTGTTTTTTCTCCGTTGCAGGATACCTCCAGTTCTCCTTCCGTTACAAACCAAATACAATCAGTCTCATTGGGATCTTCATCCATTTCTATTTTACAAAATTTGTAATATGAAAATCCTTCCCGGATGCATTTTGGATAATTGTAACAGGGGGTATCCCCTTTCAAATATAATATTCGCATTGTTTCTGCCATTTAGTAAAAAATATAAGGTTATGTTATTGCTTATCTGCGTATTTATCTTTTATATATGTTCTATATCCAATCTTTTTTTCATCTTATTTCATACAAAGTCCCCTTTTTGAGCTCTATTTACGCTATTTTATTCTTTTTTCCACTCTCTGTCATGGAGAGTGGAAACTATTGCTTGGCTTTTAAGTAGATAATTTATTAGTCTTTTTTGCAGATGGATTTAAAAAGAGTTTTTGTTTTGACCCTGTTCCTCGGTATTTTCTGTCCGGCCTTTTGCTGCGGTGATACCCTGCATTGCCGGCTCTACTTTCCCGTGGGCAGTTCCACACCGGATCTTTCCTACCGGGACAACGGTGTCCGCCTGGACTCGCTTCTCTCGGGCATCCGTTCCCGGCAGGCCCATTCCGTGCTGCGCCGTATCAGTATGCGCTCGGGATCGTCGCCCGAGGGAAATTCCGCCTCAAACAGGCGCCTGTCCGATGAACGGCTCGCGTCCTTGCGGGGCCTTATCCTGGAACGCCTTCCCGTCCCCGATTCGGTATTCGCATGCACCTCTTCGGGGAATGACTGGGAGGGGCTTGCCTCACTTGTCAAGGCTTCCGACATGCCCTACCGCGAGGAGGCCCTCCGTATCCTTCGTGATACTCCCGAGTGGGTGACCCGTAACGGAGTCGTCGTCGATTCCCGCAAGCGGCAGCTAATGAATCTGCGCGGTGGCCGCGTATGGCATTATATGGCAGAACATTTCTTTCCGGAACTGCGTAATTGTTCCGTAATCGAATGCGAGTTCGAACCGGTCTCCAAAGGGATGGAAGGGGACACTGTCGTTCTGCCCCGACAGGCGGAACCAAGGGATACCGTCGTCGTCCGTGATACCATTGAAAGGACCGTCGTCATCCGCGACACGGTACAGGCAGCCGTTCCCGTTGCCGATGTTCCCAAAGCTTTCTACATGGGACTCAAGACAAACCTGCTCTACGATGCCCTTCTCGTCCCGAATATCGGCGTGGAGCTCTACCTGGGCAAGGGCTGGACGGTCGGCGGCAACTGGATGTACGCCTGGTGGAACAGCAATAAGCGCCATAATTACTGGCGCCTGTACGGCGGGGAGCTGGACGTACGCAAATACTTCGGTCGCCGCGCGGCGGAAAAACCGCTTACAGGACACCATCTGGGCTTTTACGGGCAGTTGTTCACGTACGATTTCGAGACAGGAGGAAAAGGCTACATGGGCGGCAAGCCGGGTGGTTCCCTCTGGGAAAAATGCAATTACGCCGTGGGTGTGGAGTACGGTTACTCGTTGCCCGTGGGCCGTCGCCTGAACCTGGATTTCGTCATCGGCGCGGGCTACTGGGGCGGCGAATTACATACGTTCCCGATGGCGGCCGGTATGTCTGGAGAGAGACCAGGCGGCGCCACTGGTTCGGGCCCACGAAAGCGGAGGTTTCGCTCGTGTGGCTTCTGGGACGTGGTAATTATAATGACAAGAAAGGAGGCGGACAATGAAAAGGATGTTGGAACGTATGAACCATGTATTGCTGGCCATCGCTGTTCTGGCGGTCTTGTCATTGACCTCCTGCGAGCACAAGGATCTGTGCCATGACAGCTTGCATGTGGTCAACGTGAAGGTTGTCTTCGACTGGCGGAAGGCTCCGGATGCCGCCCCCGCGTCCATGTCGCTCTACCTGTTCCCGACCCATGGCGGGGAGGCATTGCGTTACGAGTTCACGGACCGTAACGGCGGTATCATCCGCGTTCCTGTCGGGCATTACGATGCATTTTGCCTGAACAGCGACACGGAGAACGTCACCTATCGCAATACCGGATCGAAAACGACTTTCGAGGTCACCACCCGCACGGCCGATCTGTTATCGGGCCTTTCCGCACTGGGTGTGCGGTCCGCCGGTGTACCCCGTGCCAGAGGTACGGAGGATGAGCGTATCGTGCTGCCTCCCGACATGCTGTGGAGTGACCATGCGGAGGGTATCGGATTGAATCAGGAAACAGCCGCGCCGACGATCACGCTTTACCCGGCAGTGTCAGTCTGCCGCTACACGGTCGAGATCCGTAATGCCAAAAACCTGAAATACGTCTCCGGGGTCGGCAGCTCGATCTCGGGCCTGGCGGGAGGTCTGTTGCCCGGTGCGGGAGCCGATGCCCTTACGGGAGAGCGTGTGACAATCCCCTTCGATGCCGTTACCGGCAAGGATAAGGACGGGGAGAAAACCGTCATCACGGGCGGTCTGCTCACCTTCGGCCATAAGACGGGAAACAACCATACGCTGACTGTCTATGCCGTTCTGGCCGATGGAAGCAAGTGGTATTACACCTATGACGTGACGGATCAAATCCACTCGGCTCCGGACCCGCGCAACGTGCATATCGTCCTGGACGGGCTTCCCCTGCCCAAACCGATCGTCAACGGCGGCGGTTTCCAACCCGAGGTCGAGGACTGGCAGACCGTGCCGATAGATATAGAGATGTAGTCTTTCCCTTCGTCCTTCAAGCAAAGACGAGAGAATATATAGTTCATTCATTTATTAATTTTTATATTTTATTTTTATGAAAAAGCAATTTTTATTCATTGCCGTGGCGGCTCTCGCCATGGCATCCTGTTCGAAAGACGAACAGACAGCTGTCAACCGTGGTGCTGCAATCGATTTCCGTGGTGCAATGGCAACCCGCGCCACAGAAACGGTAACGGCTAACCTCACTGACATTTTCGTGACGGCCCTTGACAAGAACAATGCCAATTTCTTTACTGATGAGCAGTTCACCAAAGACGTGGATAACTTTTTTAAATCCACTACCTCCTATTATTGGCCGAACGACGACAGCGAACTCAAATTCTTCGCCTACGCGCCTTCGAGCGGTGATCTGGGCGGTACCGTGACAATCACCAATGCAACCAAGACGCTCGCCGATTTTTCTCCTAAAACGACTATCGCCGACCAGAAGGACTTTGTGTCCTGCCAAGCTACCGGTAAAAAGTCGGTCAACGAGTCAGCCGGTGTTGCCTTGACTTTCAAACATCAACTTTCCCAGATCGAGATCAAGGCCAAGAACGACCAGGATGCTTACCGTTACAAGGTGGTGGCCGTGCGTATCGGACAGCCGGTATCGAAGGGGACATTCGATTTCGGTACTGAAAGCTGGAACTTGGAAACGGATAAGGTCAACTATACAGTGCCTGATTTCGGTGAAATAACGCTGAACGGAACGCCCGAATCGCTTATGGGAATGGGAGGCAGCGCCATGCTGATCCCGCAGCAGCTTACAGCATGGGATGCTGCCGGGGATAAGCCCAATGCGGGCAAGGGTGCTTACCTGGCCGTAAAACTCCAGATAACCACCAAAGCCGGTGCCCGTGTCTATCCGGCTGAAATTGTCGGTGACTACGACTGGGCTGCCGTGCCTATCAACACGAATTGGGAGGCCGGCAAGAAATACGTTTACACACTCGATTTCACAAGCGGTGCCGGCAAGGTTGATCCCGAAAAAGGAGATCCTTCTGACCCGACCGATCCGTTCAAGCCTGGCGATGACATCCTGGGAAATAACGCCATCAAGTTTACGGTTCAGGTAACAGAGTGGGTAGAAGAAACGAAGGATGTTGACATGTAAAGAATCGGACGGCCGCATGGCGGCCGGATGAAACAGGCCGGGCGGGGTTGGACCGGTATCCGATATCTTCATAGGCATCACGGTGTCTTTGCCTTGAAGATTCGTCGGGGAGCCGAAACCGGGGTGAAAGCCGGTTTCCGGCTCTGTCCCTTCCCGGTCACAAACAAGCGTGCAAGGGCCTCCCGTGCACGTGAAAAACAAGAAACGATGATATAAATGACACGAATATGGAAATGAACAAGAATTTATGCCGGAGGCTCGGAAACTTGAGCCTGCCGGTATTGCTTTCGGTCGTCCTGCTCGCCTCGTGCCGGGATGAGATTGAGACGGGCGCGTACACGGGACCCTATATCCGCTTTTCGGTATCCGAGGGGTCGGAGTGGCATAGCACGCGGGCGGCGGGCGGCCCGGCAGAAAAGGCGGTCCCACGGGATTCCGTGCAGCCCCTGCACGGCGGAGATGGCAATACTCCCCTTTACCTGCACACGCTTTACACCGACAGTATCGCTTCCCCCTCTTCGGACATTTGTCCGGACACGGCCGTCCTTACCCGTGCCACGCCCGTAAAAACGGCGACTCTCTACGAATCGATCGGAGTGTTGGCTGCTGCGTTTAATGAACCGTGGAGCGAGACCTCGTACCGGCCGGATTACATGTACGATGTCGAGGTCACGAAAGCATCGAGCTGGACCACCTCCTATCATTGGCCGACTCTCACGGGAGGCATAAGATTCTTCGCCTACGCGCCCTACCACGGGGAAGGAATCGTCCTTTCGAACAAGACGAAGGCAGGAAGCCCGACAATCACCTACACGGTCCCGGCAGACGTCGCCGACCAGAAAGACCTTCTTTTTGCAAATTCGATTTATACTACTCCGACAGGTACTCTGAAAAACGCTAATAATGCCGCGCCGCTTACTTTCAACCATGCCCTGACAGCCGTCAGGTTCGTGTGCGGGAATGACATGCAGGGAGGTACCGTAAAGAGCGTCAGTCTGAAAAATGTCTGTTCCAAGGGGATTTTGAACTATGGAACACATAGCTGGAGCGGTGTAGATACTCCCGCCGATTTCTCGCAGACATTGGATAAATCCACTACGGGAACCCCGGACGAAGCCCTTACTACCGATGCGCAGACCTTCATGATGATTCCGCAGACGCTTCCCGACGGCGCACAAATTGAAGTCGTATTCACCGACAAATCCAACGTCGATCACACGCTGACCGCTGACATCAAAGGCACAGTCTGGCCTATTGGAAAGACTGTCACTTATAAAATCTCCAGCAGCTCCATAAACTGGACATACGAGCTTAGCGTCAACATGCCAGGGGACTTCACCTATAGCGGCGGTACACAACAATACAGTGTCACAAGCTACAAGCATAACTCCAGAGGGGAAAAGCAATCCGTCCCATGGACGGCAGAGTTTTCGGAGGACGACGGAGTATCATGGAAAAATACCCCACTCGATTGGGTGACCGGTTTCACCACAGCCGGTCCCGGTGGAGAGACTCCACAATCATACAATGCAACTGTCGGCGCACAGATCGGTACGAGTAGTGACCCCCATGCGCAAAAGTTAAGGGATAACCCATCACACGGTGGTGTAATTTATCACCATAACCTCGCCAACCAGACTGATGGTGGTTCAACGGTTCAGAACACCGCCAACTGCTATGTTGTCAGTGCTCCGGGATACTACTGTTTCCCTTTAGTATATGGAAATGCCATCAAAAATGGTACGACCAACACTCCTGCATATACCTCCAATAAAACAGGAAGTGATATTCTGACACCTTTCATCAACCATACGGGTAATCCAATCACCAGCCCTTACATAAAAGAGAATGCCGGTTGTGTTCCTGCCAAGGCCGAATTGTTATGGCAGGACGCGCCGGGTTTGATTTCCAATGTACAATACAATAATTCCCAAATGCAACTATTCGTTAATCCCGAGAATTACATATCCTTCCAAGTGTATGCTCGGACTATCCGGCAGGGTAATGCCGTCATCGCCATCAAGGATGCCGGCGACAACGTCCTCTGGTCCTGGCATATCTGGGTGACCGATGAAAATATCGGCCAAACCATCGAGGTAACCAATCACCAAAGCCAAAAATATAAATTTATGCCCGTTAATCTCGGCTGGTGCGATGGTCGTACCGAAACTTATGCAGAGCGTAGTTGCAAGGTGAGATTCACTGCCGGAGACGCAAGCAAGGAAGTGATCATCAAACAAGTTTCGGCTTCAATCACAACAGGTGGCAATCATCCTTATTATGAGTGGGGTCGTAAAGATCCGTTCCCACCTTCGAACGGATTGGCCAATACCAATAAAATCTGGTACGACAAAGACGGCAATGCTCACACGGAAAGTCCTAAAACGGAGAACTTTTCTACCGGCGCCACTTGTATCATGAATTATATTCTCAAACCGGATGTGATGCAGAGTCAATATTATGGCGATAATACATATGCAAATCTATGGAGTGCCGATAACAATGTTTATACTGCCAATGACGAAAATGTCATAAAAACGATTTATGATCCCTCTCCTGTGGGCTTCAAACTTCCTCCCGGTAATGTTTTCACTGGATTCACAACAACCGGAGGCAGTACAAGTACGTCTTCTGAAATCAACGGAACGTGGAGCAGCAGTTCCTTGAAGGGATGGAATTTCTACACTGATTCTTCAAAGAGTAAAACCATCTTCTTCCCTGCGTCGGGGTTTCGCGGCTGTTCCAGTGGCGGGGCGAGCAGCGTTGGCAGCTACGGCTGCTGTTGGTCGGCGGTTCCGCTCAGCCAGAGCCGCGGTCGCGGCCTGGGCTTCTTCTCGTCGCCCGTGAACCCGTCGGGCAGCTACAGTCGGGCGTACGGGTTTGGGGTGCGTTCTTCCCAAGAATAGGGAGCGTAGCGACCGTATCCGTTTCATTGGATTATTTTCCCTACGGCTTTAAGGCCGTAGGGATAGTACCGGCGAAGCCGGTCGATTTTTATAGATATTAAAATTAAATAATTATGACCAGCAAGGATTTTATAGAAGCTGAAGCAGGTAATAACGGAAGTATCATTCTTTATCGTGAGGGGCTTTTCTGGAAAGCTTATGAAAAGTCTGCTTACGCTGTCTGTACGCAGATCAAGCCTTTGAAGGCTATAAAAAGAAGGTTAAAGTCACTCGGTGGCGGTGAGATAGTTTCAGTGGGATTTCCATGTAAGCATGAACAAAAGTATATAGGTTCTTTGGAGCATATGGAGACTATGCCTGACCGTCTTGTGTTGCGAACGCTAAAACCTATAGACGGACAGAGGTTTGAAGAATGGAAACAGGAACTTTCATCGGAGCATTCAGTTGTAGGGAGGAGAGATGCGTGTGTGCAGAATCTGTCACGGAGTAATATTCCGCATGGAGAGTTAATCATGCGAATCCGGATGTTCAATCTGGCGGAAAGTACTCCGATGGATTGTATGTTATTTGTAAATGAGTTGAAAAAGATGCTCTAATATACAATGAATGAGAAGTGGCAGTTTATGATAATTTGCCTGTGTATAAGGCTGCATATGATTTGTTAAGGAGTGTGTATGAGAAGACGGGAAAGATTCCCCGTGATGTGAAATATACACTGGTGGAGGTGTTGAAAAAGGATCTGACCGAGATTATGGTAATGATATACAGGGCTAATGCTACGACTGGAAAACTTCCGTATATTGAACGGGCAAGAGATCTGGTTGTAGGAGTCAAGGTCCGTTTAAGACTGTTGCAAGATATGCGGCATATCAGTGTGAAGCAGTATGCGGCGTTTGCCCAACAGGTGGAGTTGCTGTCGAAGCAATTGTCGGCTTGGCATGATTATGCACGGAGACAGGACGCAAAGAGTCAAGAAAAAATATAAACAAGAAAAGATATAAATAAAAAGGATTCCTTTGCCTACACAAAACAGGATAAGGCCAGCATTTCGTATAGCCAAGACTTGCGAGAGAGTGCCAGATAAATTCAGTAACCCACTGTCCGTGTAAAAACGGTCATGGCGGATAGATGTATCCGAAGCCATGTTGCGGGCAGTAATGGACAGTTTTATATCGGGGTTCCGAAAGGTCCTCCGATATATACAATAAGTGGTTATATTTCCCTGCGTCGGGGTATCGCAACTATTCCAATGGCGGGGCGAACAACGTTGGCAGCTACGGCTACTGTTGGTCGGCGGTTCCGAACAACCAGAACAACGGTCGCAACCTGAACTTCAACTCGTCGAACGTGAACCCGTTGAACAACAACAATCGGGCGTACGGGTTTGGGGTGCGTTCTTCCCAAGAATTTATCCTTGTACGAGGCAGGGAATCCTTTGAATGTAAATTACAGAAATGGCTGAATGTTATAAGAGACAGGATTTGCTTACGGATCTTTTTCAGGCCTATTACGAGGCGAGGAAGAAGAAAAGAAATACTGCGAGCCAGCTTGCGTTTGAGATTGATCTGGAACATAATCTTATGGAGTTGTATGAACAGATAAGGGATAGGAACTACACTCCTTCACCTGGGGTATGTTTCGTGGTTAACAGGCCAGTGAAGCGAGAAATTTTTGCCTCGGATTTCAGGGACAGGGTAGTGCATCATCTGTTGTATAATTATATTTCTCCTATGTTTGAGGGCAGAATGATTTTTGACAGTTATTCATGTCGCCGAGGAAAGGGGACAAGTCAGGGAATAGCACGCCTGGAACACCACATACGCAGTTGTACGCAAAATTATCGTTATAGTGCCTATATATTAAAACTGGACTTAAGGGGGTATTTCATGAGTATCAGGAAGGATCGTCTGTACGATCTTATCTGCAAGGGACTGGAACGATATAGAAGAAGCCGGAAACAAAAAGAATGCCCGGATATGGAACTGATAGATTTCCTGCTAAGACAGATTATATTCAGAAATCCCCAGCGGGATTGCCGGATACGGGGTAGCGCGGAAGATTGGGAAGGACTTCCACCCACGAAAAGTTTGTTCAATTCTCCGGAAGGTGTGGGACTTCCCATAGGAGATTTGACATCCCAGCTGTTCAGTAACATCTATTTGGGGGAGTTGGATGGATATGTGAAGCGTGTTTTACGCTGTAAACATTACGGGCGTTATGTGGATGATTTTTTTATTGTCCATCCAAGCAAACGCTATCTAAAGGAACTGATTCCATGGATACGGGAATTCTTGAAGGAAGAATTGGAGTTGGAGTTGCATCCGGATAAAATCGAATTGCAGCATTACAGTCGTGGTGTGGCTTTTCTGGGAGCGTATGTGAGACCGTACAGGAAATATCCGTCAAAACGTACCGCAGGATTTTTTCGGGAAGCGGTACACAGGCTGGAAAAAGAGAGTTCCAAAGGAAAACCCGCTCCGGAAAGACTGCGAAAGATGTTGGCTGTGCTAAACTCCTACCAGGGGCATTTGAAGCATTTCAGATCATACGCTCTGCTGGATAGGTTCTTGCGTAATTCACCTTTGAAAGAATATTTCTATTTTACGGGAGGTTATAGAAAAGCCGGTATTAGGAGTCGTTTTCTGATCCCTATAAAAGATACGTACGGGAGAGGAAAAGAACCCGAAACTTTTCCTGAAACCGGGGGGCGGATTATGGATAATAGCGTACATCGTGAAGATAGCGGGGGCAGGAATAGTAAATAAGCACCAGTATATGTATGAAATGTATGCCTATGAAACTGAAAGTACGAATATTTGAGGGAAAATCTCCCGAACTTTATCTGGCCGTAGGGCACTTTGTACTTAGTCCTGCATGTCTGCGGGAGAATAACAACTACCCTTATAAATCCTCCCGGATGTTTACCTGGCATGTTCTCTACCATGAAGACCAGGTAGTGGCTTTCATGCCTGTTGAGAGAAAACTCGATGGTGGTTATAAAATTGATAATTATTATGCCACTCCCGATAGGGAGAGGGGGAACCAGTTGCTGAAGCTGTTGAAAAGCGTGATCAAGGAGTCGGGCGATGAGACTTCCCCTTTGCGGGCGACCGTTCAGAAACGGGATGTCGGAATTTTCAAATACATGAATTTCATCACGATCCGGGAAACCAAGTTATATGTTATGATGGAATTGGTACGTATGGGTTCCGACAGTGGGAAACAGGATGGCTGAAAGAGAATGGGAGGAACTCGGATGAATGTATATCAGGCGTTGCGGGAGAGGATCAGAAGAATCTTCGGCGAGTATGATTATGTGTACCTTTCTTTTTCGGGGGGTAAGGACAGCGGTGTGCTGCTGAATGCCTGTGTGGAGCATATCAGGCAATATGGAGGTCGGATGGGAGTATTCCATATGGATTACGAAGTGCAGTATTCCCTGACCACGGAGTATGTGGATGAGATGCTGTCTTCGAACCGGGATATTCTGGATGTTTACCGCTGTTGCGTGCCTTTCAAGGTCGGTTCGGCTGCATCCATGTACCAGAGATTCTGGCGGCCCTGGGACCCTTGTGTCCGTTGGGTCAGGGAGATGCCTGTGGAATACCTGGGTACGGAAGCATTTGATTTTTATACTCCGCAGATGTGGGATTACGAGTTCCAGGAATGTTTTTCCTTTTGGCTCCGCAAGCAACTTGGAGTGCAAAAAGTGGCATGTCTGGTTGGAATACGTACCCAGGAAAGCTTTAACCGTTGGAGAACGATCTATCGTAGCACTCCGGGCCCTTCAGCCGACTGGATATGTCCTGTCGATGAGGGCATAGACAACGTGTATCCGTTGTATGACTGGCATACTACGGATATATGGACTGCCAATGGCCGTTTCCGTTGGAAATACAACAGGTTGTATGACCTCTATTATCAGGCGGGTGTTCCTCTGAACAGCCAGCGTGTTGCGAGCCCGTTCATTTCCCAGGCCATCCCGTCGCTGCATCTGTACAGGGTGATCGAGCCGGAGATGTGGGGCAAGATGCTGGGACGTGTGAACGGTGTTAATTTTGCCGGGGGTTACGGTAACTCTGTAGCGATGGGATGGCGGGGTGTCAGGCTGCCTGAGGGAATGACCTGGAAAAAATATCTTTTTTTCCTTCTGGACACCCTTCCTGAGGATGCCAGGAACAACTATCTGGATAAACTGGAGGTAAGCGTGCGGTTCTGGCGGGAGAAGGGCGGCTGTCTGGCAAAAGAAACGATCATGAAACTCAAGAGGTTGAATATCCCTTTCAAACTTGGCGGGACATCGGGATACAGGACGCACAAGCTCCCGGTCAGGATGGAATACCTTGATGACATAGACCTGCCTGAATTCCGTGAATTGCCCTCGTACAAGCGGATGTGCATCTGTATCCTGAAAAACGGCCACTGTTGCAAGTACATGGGCTTTTCACCAAATAAACAGGAACAGGAAAGAAGACGGAAGATGATGGATGAATATAGATCTTATTTTAATGAATGAAAAGATGGACAATGAATTTACCAGTCCCGTGTATGGCGTCAAGGCTGTACCGGTGGAAAGGATCAGGGCGAATTCCTATAATCCCAACGTGACGGCCCCTCCTGAGATGCGGCTTTTGGAACTCTCGATTTGGGAGGATGGGTACACGATGCCGTGCGTGTGTTATTACATTGAGAAAGAGGATGTGTACGAGCTTGTGGACGGCTATCACAGGTATAAGGTCATGATGACCTCGCCCAGAATATACAAGCGGGAGAACGGACTGTTACCCGTTACCGTCATCCGTAAGGATCTGGCCGAGCGTATGGCCTCTACCATCCGCCATAACCGTGCCCGTGGAATGCATAAGATCGAGCTTATGACACGGCTTGTCGGGGAACTTACGAGGTCGGGCATGTCGGATTCGTGGATACGCAGGAACCTGGGTATGGACAAGGATGAGTTGCTGCGCCTGAAGCAGATATCGGGACTGGCGGAGCTTTTTGCGGATAAGGAATTCCGTAAGGCCGTAGAATAGGATATTTGGCATAAAACCGAAAATTCGTATGCTCGGAGTATTCGGGAAGTAAGGAAAAAATGTAAAAATATTATAAAATGTGCAAGATGGAGATAACAGATCTGATCAAGGGAATGGAAAGTGCAAATGTGTCGGATATTTACATTTTTCTTCACGAGGACGGCCCTGTGGCTTTTGACGCCTCTGCCGCCCATCTTCTGTGTTACTTTCCTGAAATGGAGATGGAAAGTGTGTTTTGTAGTGACAGCAAACGTCACAGAATTATACAGGGATTTGCATTGGAACCGGTGCTGGAACGACTGGCGCAATACCCGTGTCTGGTTGATGACGATTGTATCAGAATAATGTGTGTGCTGTGAATGATAAGGCACGGTATGAAGTAAACGGGTATGGGCGGGAATGGCGGAGCCTGATCTTCTGGAACTGTTCAGAAAGCATGCGCAGGATGGGCAGAAAGAGATGGTCAGCCTGTTTTGCAATGATGTGAGAAGACTCTCCCGGACGAAGAAGATAAAGAGGCTGCTCGTGTTGGGAAGGTACGCAGGGAACTCTGAACTTTGCGGGCATGTACTCCGTGTGCTGGAGATGCTGCCGGAACTCCCCGGCATGGCTTGTCCTGCATACAGGGGCGTTCTGGTATTGCTCTTCCTTTCACGGGACAGGGATGTTTTGTGCAGGTTGCGGGAGAATGTCGTCCTGCCATGCCGCAAGAGGGGACGTACGGAGGAAATGCTTTGGCTTTGTGAGATTTTGTATGCTATAGGCCCATCTGTTTCCCTGTATGATATTTACAGGGAGGTTTGTCTGTACTTCTATCTGGAACGGAGGAAACAACTCCGGGGATATTCCACTTGTGTCAGTGAACTGGACTTTCAGTTCGCAGAAAGGCGGTTGAGGATATTGTCCGTCGCCGTATTTCGTCTGAAAGTTATTTTTTACAGCCCCGGCGTGTATTCCGTCGGTACACTCTCCCTGCTGTGCCGTATGAGTTATTCGGCCTTCAGAAACAGGTTTCTGTCTGTTTACGGGTTGCCCCCGGGACGTTGGCTAAGGAATCGGCGAATAAAACGCATATGTCTGGATATAAAATATAATCATGGACTTTCACTGGGAGAAATATCGGAGAGGAACGGATTTTCATCAGCAAGCCGTCTGTGTGAATTCTGTAAAAGAAACATGGGATGCACTCCGGGGAGGCTGAAGCAGGCACTGGCTCACCGGTGGCGGAGCAAATAAAAATTCATCAGGCTTGATGTAGAGCTTATTTCAAATAAAAAGCGTAACGGCTATCAGTGCTCGTTTCGCTATCTTGCCGGTGTTTAATTAAAATCCCGAACAGCATGGAACTGTTTACTTTTATCCCTTATTTCCTGTTACTGGAGCGAGAAGAGAGTGACAGGAATACACTGGCAAACGCCAACACCGAGTTCATCCGTGAGGTCTATGAGCTGCAACGTGTGGAAAAGGATGTTACGCTCGTCTTTTTCCAGCTGCAATATCTAAGTTGCAAACTGGTCATTCTGCGTGAGCATTACCGCACAGCACAAAAAGAGCACTTGCCCTGCTATGCCTATATCATTGGTACGCTGGAGTACCTGAAAGGTCTGCTGGACAGATGCAGGTTCATTCATAAGTCCGGTTCCGCCATTGCTCCGGCAGGTCTGCCGACTACAGAGGGTGATCCCCCCGTCTGCTGGACGGCAGAGGTCATCTGCCTGATGGAACTGCTGTATGCCTGCCACGAGCTGAAGATGTTCAACGGCGGTGAGGTGACACTCGGGCGTGTGGTGGAATACGTCTGTCATGTGCTGGGGGTGAACGTGAAGAATGCTTCGAGCTACTACGCGCGGATGCGGCGGCGTAAGGCGGGAGACAGAACCTACTTCATCGACCGCCTGCGTGAAGTTCTGCTCAAACGGATGGAAGACGATGACGAGGGGCACAGGAGACGCAACCGATGAAATGCGGACCCTTTCACACACGGTTCTCCACGTGTGTGAAGGCCTTGCATTTACGGTTATTTGTTCAGTTCCAGAAGATGTCTGAGGTTGGGATCTGCGGCGATGCGCTCCAGCTCGTCGGCCACGATCCGTCTGACATCCTCCTTGATCCGGTTGTAGTTTTCCTGTACCATTTCCTTCATGTGATTCACCCCTTCATCGTCCACGAAGCCGGTGATAACGGGTATCTTCTGATATGCCTTTTCCTCTTCGGCTATTTTTTTGGCATCGACGACAATCTCGCAGTGGAAGATTTTCTGCTCAATCCTCTCCCCGAAGTTGTCGGCTACGGAGCCGACGAACATCCCCTGTGTCAGTCCGCTGATCTTGCTGGGTGGAATGAGACTGTCCATTTGGGTGGATATGGAGGTGGAAACGTCCTGCCGGTTGATGGAGATGGAGTGGCGTTTCTGAAGTATCTTGCCGAACCTCTCGCTGAGGGTTTTGGCCGTTTCCCCCACGACCTGTCCCGAAAATATGTTGCCTACCGTGTTGATGATCACCTTTGCCTCCTTGTCGGTATAGTCACGGATAAGCTGGCTGAAATCCTGAAAGCCGAGCAGCACGGCGACCTTGTTGCTGCGTGCGGTGGCTATCAGGTTGTCCAGTCCCTTGATGAAGATGGTGGGCAGCTCGTCGATGATGATGGAGCTTTTCAACCTGTCCTTCTTGTTGACAATCTTTACAATACGGCTGTTGTACAGTCCGAGCGCAGCACCGTAGATCGCCTGCCGGTCGGGATTGTTGCCTATGCAGAGGATTTTCGGCTCGTCGGGATTGTTGATGTCCAAAGAGAACTCGTCGGCGGACATCACCCAATAGAGTGCCGGCGAGATCATGCGGGACAGGGGTATCTTCGCACTGGCGATCTGGCCCATGAGCTGGTCGGCAGCTCCCGCCAGCCACGCATCGAGGAAGGGGCTGAGGTAGTTCTCCAGTTCGGGATAGGAGGACATGATGGGAAAAATCTGCTCGTAGGGCTTGTTAAGGAACTCGACGGCATGGGGGAAGGTACAATACCTGCCGTCCTTATACACCCGCAGGAACCAGATAATGGCGGCAAAGAGAATGGTGGGCGACTCGACGAAGAAATCGCCCTGCTTCGCCGCCCACGACCGGTTGAGGTTGAGCATGATGCTGTATGAACTCTCGTAAGCATCGGAGATGTCGGTCATGAACTTCGGATTGAGGGGATTGCAGCGGTGACTGCGTGAGGGATCGTCGAAGTTTATGACATAGAACTTCGGCGGCACTTTATACCCCTCCAAATGACCGATCAGGTGGTTGTAAGCAATGGTGGAGAGGTCGGGAAACTTGAAATCGTAGATATAGGCGGCATAGCCTTTCTCTATCTGCTGTTTGATGTAGGAGTTCACCACCGCAAAGGACTTGCCCGAACCGGGCGTTCCCAGCACGATGGAGGCACGGAAAGGGTTCACGACATTGATCCATCCGTCGTTCCACTTCTTGCCATAATAGAACCGTGTCGGCAGATTTACGGAATATTCATTTTCGATAAGCCTTGTTTCCTGCATGAAACTTTCGTTCTCGTTGTTGAACACATCGTCCATGAGATTCTGTTTGAGCAGGCGGGAGATCCATACACCGGCAGCGAGCAGGCAGAGGTAGCCGACGGCAAGAGTGAATATATAAAAGGCGGTGCGTGCCAATAACGGTACGGGCAGGCAGAGCAGCCACCAGTTGAAAAAGAAGAGGACGACACCTGCGCAAAGGGCTGTCCAGATATGCACCCATTTGATTTTTTCCTCCTTTACACCCTTCGTGCCCAGACACGAGAGGGCAAGGAAGGTAACGGAGAAAAGCTTTGTCCAAAGGATGGAGCCGAACAATCCGGTCGTGCGCTGGAAGTTCAGCAGAATCCTGTCCACCACTCCGATATTGACGTTCCATTCCCGGATGGACGGATAGCAGAACCAATAGATATTGACAACTACGAATAATACGCTGAGGGCACGCATAAAGTCCATGACTTTCGCCAGTCCCCTGAGATCATCTTCTTGTGACATAAGTAAGCATTCGATAAACTCCCCCTTTCATTCTAAAAATGTGATATTACTTTTGTA
>OHYH01000258.1_pt1 | contig 26031 bp, 15 predicted proteins | sample 1580211 | NCBI WGS metagenome assembly OHYH01 (sample SAMEA3882528, study PRJEB24775) | human gut metagenome | biome: human-associated habitat; feature: intestine environment; material: feces | place: Netherlands | collected 2009/2010 | reverse complement strand
GGCGCCCGGATGTTCGGCATTCCAGCCGCATTCGCAATAAATGCAATCGAAGCTACACAACTTCGATTGAGTGGGTAACAGATTGACACCCAATGACAGACCCAATCTGCGGGAATGGATCGGGCCGAAAATAATATCGCTATACAGTGCAGTCATATTGACAAAATTAGAAAATATTCTCTTCTTTGCACAAATATTGCTCCCTTTTTATACGTTAATAGAAAAACGGCATGCAACGGGACCTCCGAAAAACGAATTCGGTCCGAATCGGGAACACGATCGGCCCAAGGCCCCGACGCATGAATCGTCCAACCGAAAACCAATGAAACGACACCTTATGAAGCATAAATTCGGCTTACTTCCCAAAGTGCTCCTGGCTATCGCGCTGGGCATCGTATTCGGCCTCTTCGTTCCCGAGTGGTTCACCCGAATCGCATTGACCTTCAACAACATTTTCGGCAATTTTCTGAACTTCGTCATCCCGCTGCTGATCCTGGGCCTCGTGGCTCCGGGCATCGCCGACCTGGGCAGCAAGGCAGGACGGCTGCTGGTAATCACCGCAGCCCTGGCCTATGCCTTTACCCTGTTTTCGGGATTCGGAACTTTCTTCACAAGCCTCGGGGTCTTACCCCGGCTGCTAGGCGGCACGGAGATGAGCGCCCCGGGAGAAACCGCCGCAACACCCATGCAACCGTTCTTCACGGTCGAAATGCCCCCGTTGATGGGCGTGATGACCGCCCTCATTCTCGCCTTCGTGCTGGGACTGGGCATGGCTTACATCCACAGCGACAAGCTCAAGGGCATGATGGATGATTTCAAACTCATCATCGAGCGCGTCATCTCGAAGGTCATCATCCCGCTGCTGCCCTTCTACATCTTCGGCATCTTCCTCTCGATGACTCAGTCGGGGCAGGTATCGGGTATTCTGGGCATTTTCCTCAAGTTGATCGTGATTATCTTCGTGATGACGGTCGTCCTGCTGCTGATCCAGTTCTCGATCGCAGGCCTCGTGGCAAGGCAGAATCCGTTGAAGATGCTCCGCACGATGATGACCGCCTACATGACGGCCCTCGGTACGCAATCGTCGGCAGCCACGATCCCCGTGACGCTGGCACAGACGGTCAAAATCGGCGTCCGCCCCGAAGTGGCGGGATTCGTCGTCCCGCTCTGCGCCACGATCCACCTCTCGGGTTCGATGATGAAGATCGTCGCCTGCTCGCTCGCGGTGATGATGCTCTCCGGACTGGACGTTTCGATGGGCACCTACTCGGGTTTCATCCTGCTGCTGGGCATTACGATGATCGCCGCACCGGGCGTACCGGGCGGAGCCATCATGGCTGCGATCGGATTGCTGGAGTCGATGCTCGGGTTCGACGAAAATATGATCGGACTGATGATCGCCACCTACATTGCCATGGACAGTTTCGGTACGGCGACCAACGTAACGGGCGACGGTGCGATCGCGGTGATCGTAAACGCCATCGACAGCCGAATGATTCGCCGGGAAAAACGATAAACCTACTGTTAATATTTTCACATTCGAAAAAAAATCTTTAACTTTGCGAGCATCGTTCATAAACGAACAACCGCTGTCAAGTGAAATAAGAGGATTAATTTAAATCAATAATTATGGCTAAAATCAATTTGAAACAGTACGGCATCACGGGTACTACGGAAGTAATCTACAACCCGTCGTACGACGAACTCTACCGCGAGGAGACCCGCAAGGGCCTGCGCGGTTATGAAAAGGGTCAGGTAACCGAAATGGGTGCCGTGAACGTGATGACCGGCGTTTACACGGGTCGTTCCCCGAAAGACAAGTTCTTCGTCATGGACGAAACCACCAAAGATACTATTTGGTGGACCTCGCCCGAATACAAGAACGACAACAAACCGGTGACGAAGAAGACCTGGAAGGAGCTGAAAAAGATCGCTGTCGAAGAGTTGTCGAACAAGAAGCTCTTCGTCGTGGACACGTTCTGCGGAGCCAACGAGAACACCCGTCTGAAGATCCGCTTCATCATGGAGGTCGCCTGGCAGGCGCATTTCGTGAAAAACATGTTCATCCGCCCGACGGACGAGGAGCTGGAGAAGTACGGCGAACCCGATTTCGTGGTGCTGAACGCCTCGAAAGCCAAAGTCAAGAACTACAAGGAACTCGGACTCAACTCGGAAACGGCGGTCGTGTTCAACCTCACCGAAAAAATGCAGGTAATCATCAACACCTGGTACGGCGGCGAAATGAAGAAGGGTATGTTCTCCTACATGAACTACCTGCTGCCGCTGAAGGGCATCGCGTCGATGCACTGCTCGGCCAACACCGACAAGGAGGGCAAGAACACCGCCATCTTCTTCGGTCTGTCGGGAACGGGCAAAACCACCCTTTCGACCGACCCGAAGCGCGAGCTGATCGGCGACGACGAGCACGGTTGGGACGACGACGGCGTCTTCAACTTCGAGGGCGGATGCTATGCCAAAGTCATCAACCTCTCGAAAGAGAACGAGCCCGATATCTGGAACGCGATCCGCCCCAACGCCCTGCTGGAGAACGTTACGGTGGACAAGAAAGGTAAGATCGACTTCGCGGACAAGTCCGTGACGGAGAACACCCGCGTATCGTACCCGATCTTCCACATCGATAACATCGTGAAGCCCGTATCGAAGGCCCCGGCTGCCAAGAAGGTGATCTTCCTTTCGGCCGACGCCTTCGGCGTACTGCCCCCGGTTTCGATCCTGACGCCGGAACAGACCAAATACTACTTCCTCTCGGGCTTCACCGCCAAGTTGGCCGGTACCGAGCGCGGTATCACCGAGCCGACGCCGACCTTCTCGGCTTGCTTCGGTGCGGCGTTCCTCTCGCTGCATCCGACCAAGTACGGTGAGGAATTGGTAAAACGCATGAAGCAATCGGGCGCTACGGCTTACCTCGTCAATACGGGCTGGAACGGTACGGGCAAACGTATCTCGATCAAGGATACGCGCGGCATCATCGACGCCATCCTGGACGGTTCGATCGACAAGGCTCCGACCAAGACGCTGCCGGTATTCGATTTCAAGATCCCGACCGCACTTCCGGGCGTGGATCCCAAGATTCTCGATCCGCGCGACACGTACAAGAACGCGAAGGAGTGGGACGAGAAGGCGGCAGATCTGGCCGGTCGTTTCGTCAAGAACTTCGAGAAGTTCACCGGCAACGCCGAAGGCAAGAAACTCGTAGCTGCAGGTCCGCACCTCAAATAAGACGACGAGCCGACAAGCTATTTTCACAAAGAGAACGGTCCGGGGCTAACGCCCGGACCGTTCTCTTTGTCGCTCGACCGCACGATCACTCCCCTTCGGCAACCTATATTCGGACAGCCCTGCCCTACAAGCGGTATCGTGGAACACTATTTGCAACACCTTCTTATAATCAATCCATTATATTATGAAAAAAGTAATCCACAGAGCCGGCACACGAGGTCATTCCGACCACGGTTGGCTCGACAGCTACCATACGTTCAGTTTTGCTGACTACCACGATCCCGAGCGCATCCATTTCGGCGCATTGCGCGTACTCAACGACGATACCGTAGCCGGAGGAGAGGGTTTCGGCGCACATCCCCACGACAACATGGAGATCGTCTCCATCCCGCTCGAGGGCGAACTACGACATCAGGACAGCATGGGACATACTTCGGTGCTGCGCACCGGGGAAATCCAGGTGATGACGGCCGGAACGGGAATCATCCACAGCGAATTCAACAACAGCCCCGACCGTCCCGTCAAATTCCTCCAGATATGGGTATTCCCGGATCGACGCGGACTTCCGACCCGTTACGAGGAGATCACGCTCGCTCCGGCACGCACCAATGAGCTGCGCACGATCGTGGCTCCCGAAGGCAATGGTTCCGAGCATACGGCCTGGATTCATCAGTCGGCCTGGTTCCACACCCTGAACCTGGAGAAAGATACCTATGAATACGCTATGCGCCGGGAAGGGAACGGTCTTTACGTCTTCGTCCTTGAAGGCGACGTAACGGTCGAGAACGAAAAGCTGGCCTCCCGGGACGGCATGGGCATTTGGGAGCAGAACGACATCACCCTCCATACGGACGGAAAAGCCAGCCTACTTCTGATCGAGGTACCGATGCGGTAATTACCCCAACCTTTCCCAAGAAAAAGAGCGGCACTTAACAATCAGCCTTTTAGAAAGAATATAAAGATATATAATCTATACCACTAATAAATACTCCGTTGTAGTACAAAACTATAACGGAGTATTTTACAAAATAATTGGAATAACTATTTTGTGAAGGTTTCTATGTAGTCTGAATTAATACCAATTTGTGCATAAAGGCATCTATCAGAAAATAGAGGTATTCTAGAAACATACACCTCAATAAAATTTGATACATTATAATCAAAATGCAACATTTGATGTAGATCAATCGTCTTTCTCATAAAAAAATTATACCTTAGTAAACAATATAAATTTATTGATCAATAATTAATACAAAAAGGATAAGTAATAAATAGCACATAATATATGACAGAAAAAATTCGTGCAAAAAGAAATAGGACACTGACTATTTCAGAGAGTGAGATACCAATTTTGGAGAAGTTTATCCTCTCTGCAAATGATATTAAATCTTCGTTTGTTGATGACTGCGTGATTAATGCAGACCTATTTGATTGTATTGACCATATTCCAAATAAATATTTTAATTTGATAATCATAGATCCTCCATATAATATGGATAAGGATTTTCATGGGAGAAAATTTTCTAGCATGGAATCTAATGTTTATGAAGATTATCTAAGAAGTTGGTTTAACAAGGTTTGTGATAAACTTGCATCCAATGGGACCCTTTATATGTGCGGAGATTGGAAGTGTACATCGTCTATGCAAAGAGTAATAGAGGAACGTCTTACTGTCATTAATCGTATTACTTGGCAAAGAGAGAAAGGAAGGGGGGCAAAATCGAACTGGAAAAACTCTATGGAAGATATTTGGTTCGCAGTAAATAATGTAAAAGATTATTATTTTGATGTTGAACCAGTTAAAATTAAACGCAAGGTGATTGCACCATATAAAATGGATGGTAAACCAAAGGATTGGGAAGAATCAGATTCTGGCAACTTCCGTATAACTTATCCCTCTAATTTTTGGGATGATATAAGTATTCCTTTTTGGTCAATGCCAGAGAATACAGATCATCCAACTCAGAAACCAGAAAAGTTGTATGCAAAACTTGTGCTTGCATCTACTAAACCAGGAGATAAGATATTCGACCCATTTTTAGGAAGTGGAACTGCAGCGGTTGTTGCACGAAAACTTGGAAGAAGTTATTGTGGTGTAGAAATCAATCGACAATATTGTTATTGGGCAGCAAAGAGATTAATAAATGCTATTGATGATAAAACAATCCAAGGATATATTGATGGCGTTTTTTGGGAGCGTAACACATTGTGTGATCAAAAAAATAAAACTAAAGTTCAATCTAAATTATTCTAGATTATGAATCAGATTGTCCAGGATTTTGTTAAATTCGTAGAGAATCATAAAGAGATTAACACAAAAGAGGAAATGATAGAAATTGTTCGTAAACGCTTTGCCTTGGTAAAAGATGGAAGAGCTGTCTACCATACAGATTTTTTTGCAGTCGTTTTTTGTTATAGCAAGAATAACTCTTTCAGCAATGTAGTGTTATCCCTGTCCAAGCTAGAAAAATACGATCGTATTCCTTGTTTTGTGGTTTTAGTAAAAAAGGATTTAGACAATATTATATATTTAATTAACACGACATTCCTCGATAAAATAAGCCATAGTTCACAAGATTTAAGAGTGGATAATATCAGAGGTAGTTTTCTTGGGAGTAATATCCGCAAGGAGCTTGAGGAAATAAACAAAAGCAACAAACCTGACGATTTCGATGAGTTGTTCTCATATCATCAAGGTTTTACCTGGCAAGAGAATATTGAAAGATTAGTAGAACGTACTAATAATATTAAGCCTAATAAGACAAAAGAAGTATTAAATGATACCGAAATAGAAAATCTTTTTAAGGCTCCAAGTAGAGCCATAAAATTTGTTGATTCAGATGATTATAATATTCTTCTTCACGATTTACGTAATCGCTGTGAAGAGGTAAAGGATGCTATTATAGTGGCATCACATATTGATAATGTTAATATCCGAGGCAGACTTATTGAGGTTTTAATAACCGCAGACCCAGAAACGCGTAGTCAATTGTTAAATAATATAGCCAACATAGAGCATCTTCTTCCTACATACTATACTAAGAATGACATAGGAGATTATTTTAGAAAATTTGACAAATCAGATTCATACACAGACATTAAAACGAAAGTCCTATATCTCAATTCAAATCCTAAAGCTTATAATATAGATAAATTTCTTAAGCGTATGGGCGAGGACAAATCTGTGTTTATGCTCTTCTTCGTTGGCATTGATGAAACTGGACTTATAAATACTATATTAGTATCTGTATTTCATGACAAGTTACAGAAGACTACACTATTACAACATCATTGGGCCGGTAAAAGTACAAGAGGCACTGCTCAATTCAACGGCAAAACTATAAACAAATTACTAAAAGAGAATCCATTTATTAATAGGATAGACACCAATGAGTCTAAACGATTTTTAACAAAACTCTTAGATAGATAATTACGATTATTACCTCATTAAAGATTAAAATTATAAATATAACTAGATAAGCATATGAAGAAACTACATCATTTCTTACATATGCTACTTTTCTACATCACATTACATCTTTGGAGGATTTAGTTTTAGGATCTTTCTTTCAAAAGATTTATATACACTTTATACTTATAATTAGTTGATTTAATGACGGCCTTCATATAGAATTTCGTGATTTTTGTAAAGGGCAACACTGAAAACCAATCCATTACAAATTAAAAGATAGCGGCACGTTAAGTGCCGCTATCTTTTAATCCATCGCCCATTCGGATCAGAAAAACTTGACTTCCCGGCCTTCGATAGCCGTAAGCAGATTATTGGCCGCCGACGAAGCTCCGATACGGAACAATTCGGGCGTAAGCCACTCCTTACCCAGAATCTCCTCGACGATCGTATAATACAATGCAGCATCTTCGGCACTCCGGACACCGCCGGCCGGCTTGAAGCCCACCTTACGTCCCGTTTTCCGATAGTAATCCCGGATCGCCTGGCACATCACCACAGCCGCTTCGGGCGTGGCGGACACGTCGATCTTGCCGGTCGAAGTCTTGACGAAATCGGCCCCGGCGAACATCGAAAGCAACGAAGCCTTGCGGATCAGATCGGGGGTTTTCAAAGCTCCGGACTCGATAATGACCTTTAGCACGACCTCGGGACTCATCTCGGCACGAATCACCTCGACCTCGTTAGCGACTTCGTCGTAATGCCCTTCCAACATCTTACCCACGTTCAGGACGATATCGATCTCGTCGGCTCCGTTCTCAACGGCCATAGCCACTTCGAGTACCTTCACCTCGAGAAACGTCTGCGAAGAAGGAAATCCGCCCGCAACGCTCGTGATACGCATATCCGTACCATCGACCACCACACCGACCGTTTCGACGAACGGCGGATAGATGCAGATCGACGCCACGTTGGGAAGATGGGGAAACTGTTGGTAAAACTTGACGGCTTTGCCGGCAAATTCCGTAACCGACTCCACGGAGTCCGTACACGACAGCGTGGTTAAATCCACCGCCGAATAACAGAGCTTGTAAACTTCCGGAGTATGGTTTCGTACCGCAGCTTTGCGGATACGATCCACTTCCTCGGCCACCTGAGCCTCGCTCATTGCCGGCGCATATTCTTTCAAATGATTCGCGTATTCCATAACTTTCCTATTATTTACACAGACGGTTCGCCTTCAAAGCGCAAAACAAAAAGTCAATATCGAACCGTCCCCACATACATAAAATCCATAACAAGCCTCGTGCAAAACGCAACCTTCCGTCGGTAAAAACACGACCGTTACCCGTTGTAAAATATCATTTCAGCCCAGAAAGGCCCGTTTCCCAAACGATCAAAAGTGCTGCAAAGACAAACAAATAGAGCCGACACCGATTCGCTTTCGACAAAAATATAAAAAATTTAGATCTTTTTCATATTTCTTCCAATATACCGCAAATTTCGTGCGCATCCGATCCTACCCGGACGATCCGCGTCTGAAAATGGCCATCCCATCTTCAGGAACTCCCCGTTTCGGACTCCGAAATCCGACGACCATCGCTTTAAGTCGCAAGCCGTATTTACGAACCGCCCCTTCCCAGAATCCTGTTCGAGAGGAGGCAATCGAACTTTACCAATCCGGAAAAGACGACCATCGCTCATGTAAGATCGAGCGATCTATCATCGCAAAATCCGATTATGTATCACAATTACCGATCCGATGCCGACCGACTTTCCTCAAAACCACCCAAAGGGAAAGGCGCAAGGTAGGGGCAAGCATTGAATAACGGCCCGCAAAGCTGTGAGCCGCCGCCGAAATCGACAAGAAAAACGATCTTGATACACGAAAGTATAAACTCCAAAAAAATGCAATTATATACTTTTGGGGAGCGTAGTTTTCCAAATCCCCTTCCCGGTAAAAGGATTCAGGGATGGTCAGCATTACAGACGCAGCCACGGACTGCGAACAAGCGTCCCCGGGTTCGATGCTTCAACCGTCGGACAAGGGGTACATGGAAAGACAAAAAATATCCGCACCGGAAACGGTGCGGATATTTTTCATCGAATCCGAACGGATTAGAACTTCAGACCCTCTTCGAAAAGTTTCTTGAAGTGGATATCCTTCATGGCTTTCTTCGCCATCTTCTCATCCTTCTTCACGGCGCTCTTCAACTGTGCCTCTGCCGTTCTCATATCGCCCTCTTCCGAAGCGATCACGGCACGCAGGTAATCGGCCTCTGCGCTCATATCCTTAGCGATAGCACGCTTTGCAGCCGCATAGTCCTTGTTCATCGTGTTAGCGATAGCGGCATTCATACCGTCGAGCTGCTTGGCAGCGTCGTTGTAGTTGCCCTGTGCTGCATTGACCAGGCTCTTCGCCTTTGCATCAGCGCCCTTGGCATACTTCTGAGCCTCTGCCATATTGCCGTTCGCCAGGTTGGCAAGAGCCAGGTTGGTGTTCAGCGCCTCGGAAGCCTCGCCCAACTGAGCGGCCTTCTGGAAGCATTTCAAAGCATCAGCCGTGCGGCCTTCCTCCGTAAGAACGATACCCAGGTTGTTGTAAGCGCGGGCGTCGTTATACTTCTCGGCAGCATAAGCCAATACGATGTTCTTGGTAGCGTTGTCCTGTGCGATCGACTCCGCAACGAAGAGCAGCTCGTTCAGGTTGAGCTGATCCAGCTTGCCAGCCTCGACAAGCGCCATCATCTCGGCGTCGGTCTTGCCCTCCAGATCGATGGTGTTCACGATCACCGAACGACGGAGCTGCGGCAGAATGTCTTTCTTCAGCTCGTTGAATACGGAAGACATGTTCTTGATCTCATCCTCGCGCTGCGTCGAAGAGGAGTACATGCTCAAAACTTGGAGAATCAGATCCTTGTCTTTGATGTTCGACTTCGAAACCAGCTCCTTGAAACCTTCCCAGTCCTCACCGTAAGCGGCAACGTCGATATCCAGACCCGAATTTTTCAGCAGTTTCGCAAGAACTTTGTCGCCCGATTCGCTACGCTCCTTCGACAGCGTGTCGTTGAACTTCACGGGACCGTCGGGAGAAGCATAACCCTTCACGGCAACATGCTGGGTAGCACGGTCGTTTTTCAGGTTCTCATCCACATTCGCCTGGAATGCCTCCAGATCGGCGTCTTTCAGCGCTTTCTTGGTTACGTTAGCCTTGTTGATCGCATAGAGGATCTCGGTCTTGTCCACGCTGGTAGTCACGCGTTTGTAGTCGCTCGGCAGAGCTGCCATCGCATCGGCGTAAGCCAGATCCTGCTGCAGGGTATTCACACCCTCGGCAACGACCAGACCGCACTCGCGTACGATTGCGGGGTTAGCCTCGAGCTCCTTGGCCTTCACGACCTTGCCCGTATTGGCATTAACCAGCGTAAACTCGTCGCTACCCGGACATTTAGCCTCGACACGCAACTGGAGTTCGGAAATCTGCATACGCTCATCGTAGGGGAACTCGACATGCATGGTGAACACACCGCCCGTCTTCTTATCAACGACCGTATAGTTCTCTTTCACTTTCGAACCCTGGAAGAATTTCGGAGTACCGGCAACTTCTCCGCCCTCGAATACCATCACCGGAGTAACCTTCACGATAGCTTTGGGGTTGAAGTACTTCACGGGGAACTGTGCCGTAATGTCGGCGGCAACCACACCGTTATTCAGTACCAGCACTTCAGGTGCACACGTCAGCGATACATCATCGCTGTTCTTTGCCATCTTCTTGAAGCAATTACAGCTCGAAAACGTCAAAGCAACGACCACGAGCAGCAAGCTCAATTTCATCAGCTTTTTCATAAACTAATCTTTTAAAAATTAAATGTTTGAATCCTTTCTTTTTCTATTTATTGCCTGTTTCGTCCGCTCCGCAACAACTACGGAGTAATGCAAATATAAAAATTATCTACAAAACATCATACAATATTCCGGCCAAAATTTTCGAACAGAACCGAAACCATCTCCGTAGCAGCGACCGGGATCCGCAGAGTTCTACTCCTTGTGCTCCGAACGGCGGCGCGGACGATCGCCGCGCTCGCGGGGACGGCGCTCCGGCTCCGTCCAGCCTTCGGGCTGCGGAATCAGCACGCGGTGCGACAGCTTGAGCTTGTTGGTCTTGGGATCGATGCCGATGACTTTCACCTCGATCATATCCCCCTCTTTCAGGCCGGTCTCCTCCATCGTTTCGAAACGCTTGTAGTCGATCTCCGAGATGTGCAGCAGGGCGTCCTTGCCCGGCATGATCTCGACGAACGCACCGAACGGCATGATCGAACGAACCTTGCCGTTATATACATCGCCGACCTCGGGCTGCGCCACGATGCTCTTGATGCGGGACAGGGCCGCGTCCATCGCCTCCTTGTCCAGACCGAAGATATCCACGACGCCCTTGTTGTCGGTTTCGGTGATGGTGATGGTCGTACCCGTCGTCTTCTGAATATCCTGGATCACCTTGCCGCCTGGACCGATCACGGCACCGATCATATCCTGCGGGATGGTGATCTGTACGATACGCGGCACGAACGGACGGTAGTCCGCACGCGGCTCGGCGATACACTCCGTCAGCTTACCCAGAATGTGCATACGGCCCACGCGAGCCTGTTCCAGCGCCTTGGCCAGCACCTCGTACGAAAGGCCATCGACCTTGATATCCATCTGGGTAGCCGTGATACCGTCCTTGGTACCCGTCACCTTGAAGTCCATGTCACCCAGGTGGTCCTCATCGCCCAGGATGTCGGAAAGCACCGCCCAACGACCGGTAGCGGAATCCGAAATCAGACCCATGGCGATACCCGAAACGGGTTTCTTGAGTTTCACGCCGGCATCCATCAGCGCCAGCGTACCGGCACAAACCGTCGCCATCGACGACGAGCCGTTCGACTCGAGAATATCCGACACCACACGCACGGCATAAGGATTTTCCTCTCCGACGGGAACCATCGGCTTCAGCGCGCGCCAAGCCAGGTGACCGTGGCCGATCTCGCGGCGGCTCAGGCCGCGGGCGGCTTTGGCCTCGCCTGTCGAGAAAGGCGGGAAATTATAGTGCAGCACGAATTGCTCGGTACCCTGTACCAGCACTTCGTCCTTGACCTTCTCATCCATCTTCGTACCGAGGGTCACCGTAGTCAGCGACTGCGTTTCACCGCGCGTGAAGATCGCCGAACCGTGAGCGGCGGGCAGGTAGCCCACCTCGCACCAGATGGGGCGGATTTCGTCCGTGCGGCGGCCGTCCAAGCGCTTGCCCTCGTCGAGGATCATGTTGCGCATGGCCTTCTTCTGCACGTCGTCGTGGAAATATTTGTGAATCAGCGGCGCCTTCTCGACCAGCTCCTCTTCCGAGAAACGGGCGGCGAACTCGGCCTCCAGCGCATTGAAGGCATCTTCGCGCTCATGCTTCATCGTACCGCTGGTGGCGATGGCGTAAGCCTTGTCGTAAAGCTCCCGAATGATGGTCTGACGCAACTCTTCGTCATTCACTTCGTGGCAATAGGTCCGTTTCACGTCCTTGCCCAGCTCCTTCGAAAGCTCGATCTGTACGGCACAGTGTTTCTTAATCTCTTCGTGCGCGAACTTGATGGCTCCGAGCATCACCTCCTCGGAAACCTCCTTCATCTCGCCCTCGACCATCAGGATATTGTCGATGGTGCCGCCGACCATGATGTCCAGATCGACGTCCTGCATCTGCGAGAAGGTCGGGTTGATGACGTACTGGCCGCCGATACGGGCCACACGCACCTCCGAAATCGGACCGCCGAACGGGATGTCCGAAACGGCCAGTGCAGCCGATGCGGTCAGTCCGGCCAGAGCATCGGGCTGAATATCTTTGTCCGCCGAAATCAGGTTTACGGTCACATATACCTCGGCGTGATAGTCCGACGGGAACAGGGGGCGCAGCGCACGGTCGATCAGACGGGCTACGAGGATCTCGCTGTCGTTAGCCTTGCCCTCACGCTTCATGAAACCGCCGGGATAGCGACCGCAAGCGGCATATTTCTCCTTATACTCCACCTGGAGCGGCATAAAATCAGTGTCGGGTTTCGCGTCCTTGGCGGCTACCACCGTTCCCAGGAGCATCGTATCTCCCATCTTCACCACGACGGAGCCGTCGGCCTGCTTGGCCAGTTTGCCCGTTTCGATCATGATTTCGCGGCCGTCTGCCAGTGTGATCGTCTTCCGGACTGCATTGTACAACTTCTTTTCTTCCATAGATATTTTTACGTCAAAATGTATGTTCCAAATTACAAATGGGGCTGCCAAAAGAAACTTTGGCCAACCCCATTTTTCTGCCTCCGGGACTATTTACGGAGATTGAGCGTCTTGATGATTGCTCGGTAGCGCTCGATATCGACCTCTTTCAAATACTCCAGCAACTGGCGGCGCTTGCCGACCAGACGCAGCAACGCACGCTGTGTACCGAAGTCGTGTTTGTTGCTACGAAGGTGTTCCGTAAGGTGGTTGATACGGAACGAGAACAGCGCGATCTGGCTCTCGGGAGAACCCGTGTCGGTGTTGGACTTTCCGTACTTACCGAAAAGCTCCTGCTTTTTTTCAGCTGATAAATAACCCATTTTCAAAAGTTTATTTAGTTCCACTCTACGACGCATTCCCCTTACCGTGAATAACGCCAGAGCGTGGCGCAAAGGTACGAACTTAATTCACAATAACCAACTTAAACGAATACAATTTTTTAGCTGAAGAGCCCTCTTTTTTTGCAAACCGGAGCGAAAAACACTATTTTTGCCAAAAAAGAAGACACATAGAACATGAAAAAGATCGCCCTGCTGCTCTACACCGTTATCGTTCTGGTCCTTGCAGCGAGCTGCGACCGCCGCGCAGAGTACCTTACGGCAAGCGGCGCGATGCTGGGTACGACTTTCCAGGCAACGGGCGACATCACGGACTGCACCGCACAGGAACTCTACCGGGCCATTATGCAAATCGACGCCGAAGCCAAGGCTTCGATGTCGATTTTCGACTCCACCTCCCTGCTGAGCCGCATCAACCGGGGAGAAACCGATTCGCTCGACGAACATATCATCTACAACCTCCGTCTGGCCGAACGGTTCAGCCGCTTGAGCGAAGGTCACTACGACGTGACGGTCAAGCCGCTGGTCGATGCCTGGGGATTCGCCGGACACGAGGCGGAACGCACCCCGAACCTCGATTCGCTCCTGCAATTCGTAGGCTACCGGCGTGTCCATATCCGGGACGGCAGGCTCGTGAAGGACGATCCCCGCGTACAGCTCGATTTCAACTCGATCGCCAAGGGCTATACGGTCGATCTGGTCGCGGCCCTCATGGAGCGCTGCGGCGCGAAGAACTATCTGGTGGAGATCGGCGGCGAATGCCGCTGCCAGGGTGTCAGCAGCAAAGGCATTCCCTGGCGGATCGGCATAGAAACTCCCTTCGACGGCAATATGTCCGACGGCGCCTATCTCACCGGACGTATCCGCATGAGCGAAGGAGGCCTGGCCACTTCGGGCAACTACCGCCGCTTCTACCGCGACGCCGCAGGCAATAAGATATCCCACACGATCGACCCGACAACGGGCCGCAGCGTCACGTCACGATTGCTTTCCGCCACCGTGGTCGCGGACAACTGCGCCGAAGCCGACGCCATGGCGACCATGTATTTGAGCCTGGGCGCGAACAAGGCCATCGCCCTCTCCCGGAAAATTCCCGACGCGAAGGTCTATTTTATCCTCGACGACGGGAAAGACGGCTACGAAATTTACTGCTCGCCGGCGATGCAAGAAATGATGATTCCAGAATAATCCCATTGCGTACGAATGAAACAAGTTCTATTTCTCTATAACCCCCAGTCGGGAAAAGGAAAAATCGAAAAAGATTCCCAAGCCATCGGCGAAATGTTCCGGCAGGCCGGCTACTCGATCGTAGACGGCCCGATCGATTTCAGCCGCAACCCTTTCAATGGACACGAAACGGTCGATCTGGTGGTCGTGGCGGGCGGCGACGGCACGGTCAATTACGTGGTCAATCGGATGAAGGAGAAGCACCTCGACCTGCTGCTGGGCATCATCCCGGCAGGTACGGCCAACGACTTCGCCGGAGCGCTCGGCATGGAGAAAAACCCGGTCAAGGCGGCGGCGCAACTCCTCGGCGGCACGGAAGAGCGGGTCGATTGCGGACGCGTGAACGACCACTATTTCGTTAATATCTTCAGTTTCGGCATCTTCACCACCACGTCCCAGCGCACGCCGGACAAACGCAAGCACCAGATCGGCAAGCTGGCCTACCTGATCGAGGGCGTGAAGGAGTTCCGCTCGGTACACGGCATTCCGCTGCAAATTCTCGCCGACGGCAAAGCCTTCGACCTCGAATCGCTCATGGCCTTGATATTCAACGGAGAAACGGCCGGAGGATTCCACCTTGCCCCCCGCTCGAGCATTAAGGACGGTATGTTCGACTGTCTGTTGCTGCAAAGGCGCAACATGCTCTTCTCGGTCGTATCGATGCTCCGTCACCTGCTGGGCGGTCGGCCCTCGCAGGTAAAACATTTCCGAGCCCGCACGCTCGACATCACCTCGCCGATCAACGAACCTACCGACGTGGACGGACAGAAGGGGGCCGATTTCCCGCTGCACATCGAATGTCTGCACAACGAGCTCCGCGTCGTCTGCCCGCTGTCGGAGGCACCCCGCCGGGGCCGGTTCGCCTATTTCAAGAATCTGATCAGCAAACTGGCATGGTGGCGGACGAGATAACCCTGCAAAAAGTTTCGATCTCCCGCATCAAGCAGGAGATGCGGGACGTTTATTACCTGTCGGACGACCTGGTGATCGCTTCGTTCGACATCCACCGCGATACGCTGGGCAACTACCCCGCCCTGATCGACGGCTTCTCGGCGATCATCATGGCCAGCGGTTCGGCCGTCGTAGCGATCGATACGGAAGAGTACGAAGTCGTGCCCGACACGATCGTCTTCTTCAGCCCCGACCGCGTGATCCGCACGGTGGCCAGCACCAGCGATGCGGCGGCCTATTTCGTCGCCTGTTCCAAATCGTTCATCAACGAGATCCAGATAGACCTTTCGGCCTCGCTGCCCGTCTATATGCGTTTCGGCAAACAGCCCTGCCTGCGGGTGACACCCCAGGACACGCACGAGATCCGACAGGTGTTCCAACTCATCAAGACGATTCTTGCCAGCGACAAGGAACATTACAGACAGGAGATCATCCGCTGCCTGTTCACCGCAGTCTTCTACATCATCACCGAGCTGAACATGCGCGAGCAGAAAAACACGGTCAAGTTGGGGCGCGGCGAGGTGATCTTCGAAGAGTTCATGGAATTAGTCCGGCAATACAGCAAACAGGAGAGGAACGTCCGGTTCTATGCCCGCCGCCTCAACATCACCCCCAAATACCTTTCGACCGTTTCCAAGGACGTGAGCGGCAAAACCGCCGCCCGGTGGATCGACGAAGCGGTGATCCTCGAGGCAAAAAGCCTGCTGCGCTATTCGGGCATGAGCATCCAGGAGATCGCCTATCACCTCAACTTCTCGACCCAGTCGTTCTTCGGCAAATATTTCAAACAACACACGGGCTACAGCCCGTCGCGGTTCAAGCGCAAGGGCAGCTGACGGACCGAGGCATCCCGGAATAAAAAAGGGACGTGTCAAATCGAGAAATTCGGCGCATCCCTTTTCAGGTATGTAAAAACAGGTAAAATACAAGGCATCGAGGTTCACGGCGAAGAGTGTGTACCGACGCACATGATCGAGCCGTGACACCGATAATAACGAAGCAGTTTGCCTGTTATGACGCACCGCCTTTTTCGACCGAAAGATTATCGCACCCCGGCTTTCTCCCGATCGGAACCCTTTTTCCTCGGCGACGGTTTGGTCTTGCGGACCGGCGGCTTCCGGTCGAACGCCTTCTCCACTTCGATCTCGAAATCCGAAAGCACGTTCATATAGTTGATAAAGGCATCGTAGGACGATTCGTAAGGATTGAAATAGGCATGTACGTCCCCGTCCGACAACCACTTGGTCGCCATATAATAGAAATGATCCGAAGCCTGCATGAAGTTCCACACGTGGTCGAAATCGGGATCCTTCAGCCGGGCGATCTTATCCCGCAGGGCATACAGTTTTCCGAAAGCTTCGTTCTGCAATTCGTTGCCCAGCCACGCCGTGATGTCACGTTCCTCGTCCGCCCAAGACATCACGTGCGGACAATGGAGTACGGCGACGGGCTGGTATTTCGCAGCGGCTTCGCTCACCGTAGCGAACTCCAACCCCTCCCGCTTCAGAACAGCCGGAACGAGCGCCTTCATAAAGTCGAAAATACCCGTATCGGCACGCTGGTGCTCGCCGAAGGTTTCGTAATCCATGAAGAGATTGACCACATCCCCCTCCAGCTCGTCCGAAGCGAGCCACCCCGTGTATTTTTCCGCCGTGAGAGGCCATTGGTCCCACCCTCGGTTGGAGAAACGGAACGCGATGTCGTCCGAGAGCTTGTAATTGCGCAGCAACAGCCTCAAGCGCTGGTCGAGCGCATTGGCATAAACATAGCCGGGCGACTTCCATCCCAGTACGTGTCGGGCTCCCTCGGCCAACATGGTCTTGAAACCCATCTCGGCCACATCGGAGCCGATCCGGTCGGAATAGATCAGTTCGGTATTGCGAAAGGCGGTCGGCGCAACGCCGAACTCCTTTTTCATCAGTTCGGTATGGAGCGCAACCTGCTGCATGAAATCCTCCTTCGACGAAAGCGAAGCCAGCGAATGGGAGTAAGTTTCGGCCAGGAACTCCACGCAGCCCGTCCGGGCCAGGCGGCGGAACGAATCGAGCACCTCGGGCGCATACGCCCGCATCTGTTCGACGGCCAGCCCCGTCAGCGAAAAGGTACAGCGGAAACGCCCCTCGCTCTGCCGGATCAGATTGAACAGCAAGGCATTCATCGGCAGATAGCACTCACGCGCGACCTTCTGCATGATCGAGCGATTGGTCAGGTCGTCCAGGTAGTTGTGGTCACGGCCCATATCGAAGAAACGGTAACGCTTCAGCCGCCAGGGCTGGTGTACCTGAAAATAGAAACAAATCGTTTTCATACTCCGCAAATATTTTAATTGTTCGCCTCCGCGACGACAGTTTCGTAAACCGTCTTGATCTTCGCTGCGGCATTGGTCCATTTGAGTCCGGTCACCTCTTCCAGCCCTTTCGAAGCGAACATCCTACCCAGAGCCGGATAAGTAAGAAGCCCGTAAATGGCATCGGCCAGAGCATCCACGTCCCAGTAATTCACTTTAATGGCGTAATCCAGCACCTCCGCCACACCGCTTTGCCGCGAGATAATCACGGGAACGCCCGAACGCATGGCCTCGAGCGGCGAAATACCGAACGGCTCCGACACCGAAGGCATGACATAGACATCCGACAGACGGAACATCCGCTGCACCTCCCCGCCCTTGAGGAACCCCGTGAAATGGAAGCGGTCGGCGATCCCCAACTGGGCCACGCGCCGCACCACATGGTTCATCAGATCGCCCGAGCCGGCCATGACGAAACGCACGTCCGGAACCCGCTGCAGCACCTTGGCCGCAGCCTCGACGAAATAATCGGGACCTTTCTGGTAGGTGATGCGTCCCAGAAAGGTGACGACCTTATCCTTGACCGCCCGCTCCGGCGCAGCCTCCTCCGACTCGCCGAAACGCACGGCGTTATGCACTGTCACGACCTTCTCGGCCGGAATGCCGTACTTGCCGATGACGATGCGGCGCGTCAGCTCCGACACCGCGATCACCCGGTCGGCAGCCTGCATACCCGCCTTTTCGATGGCATAGACCCGACGGTTGATATTCTCGCCGCTGCGGTCGAACTCCGTGGCGTGCATGTGCACCACCAGCGGCTTGCCCGAAACCCGCTTGGCCGCAATTCCGGCGAAATAGGTCAGCCAGTCGTGGGCATGGATCACGTCGAACTGCCCTTCGAGGTCTTTGGCCACCTGCGCCGCCACCATTGCATACCGGGCGACCTCCTCCATCAGGTTGGCGCCGTATTTTCCGGAGAAGGTGTAGCGCTGTTTCCATACGTCGGTCCACTCGTGTGTCCGGCCGCTGCGAACGAACTCGTCGTGGTAGGCGGCATACTCCTCCGGAGAGATGTAGGGCAACATGTTCGAATCGATGTGGATGAACGAAACCTTCTCGAGCAGCTCTTCGGAAAACTCATGATCGCGCGTACCGATCGTTTCCACGTCGCTCGCATTCACCACGCGGACGAAGCGCTGGTCCTCGTCGCCATAGGCACGCGGCATGACGAAAACGACCTCCACACCGTTGCGTGCAAGACCGCGCGTCATACCGTAGCAGGCCGTACCCAGCCCGCCGGCGATATGGGGAGGAAACTCCCAACCGAACATCAACACTCTCATTTGTATTCTATTTTTTTATTCTAACAATTATATCTTTCCATGTACCCTTATCCGACGGTCGCAGCATCGAATCCGAGGAGTGCTTATTCGCGGCCCGAAACCGTGTCCGCCATGCACCCTTCCCCTAAATCCGCTTCTCGGAGGGAATTTGGGACACTGCGCCCCCGAAAAGGTACACTCAAAGTATATAATCACGTTTCATTTCGTAACTTATTCGACTTCGCGAAACACCGGTCGCCCCTCCCGGCAACCTCCATCCCGGCCTGCCCGGGCCGACAGAAAAAATTTCGGACACCTTACGCGGCGGCAAGTTCTTTTCCTTCGCATCCTTTAGCGCTTTTTCCGAAGACCCGGCAACAACCCGTGTCCCCGGCGACGACGCCAGCGTTCGGTCGTTTCACGGATCATCAACACCGCCCCGACACTCCACGCCTGCGACACGGCGCCCCAAGGCGCATGCGGAGGATCGCCGTCGAATAGCTCGTTGATCGATCCGATACCGTAACTCTGAATCTCCTCGCCGAAACGGGCGAGCAGCTCCTCCGCCCGAGGCAGAAACTCACGGCCACCGAGGTCGAACGAAGCCTTGACATAAAACCAAAGCGGCCAAACCCATACGGAGCCGTTCATCGAAGCCTCCGCACGAACGGCTTCATCGCCCTCGCAGCGGTTCTTATAGCGAGGATTGCGGGGCGAAAGCGAACGCAGCCCTTTGGGTGTCAGCAAATGCTGCCCCACGATCCGAAGCACCGAAGCCTGCTGCTCCTCATCGAGCATCTTGTAATCCAAACCGCACGCCACCACCATATTCGGACGAATCCACCGATTCGGCCCTTCAGGACCTACGAAATCGGCCAGATACCCGTCGTCGCCGCTCCAGAACATCTCCCGAAAAGCGTTCCGAATCCGCTCGGGCCACGCTTTCCACTCGCCGACGAACTCCTCCTCGCCGAAACGGGAAGCCAGCTCAAGGGCATAACACACGGCGTTGTACCAAAGTGCGTTGATTTCGACCGGATACCCGTCCCGCGACACGACGGGGACACCACCCGCCAGCGCATTCATCCAGGTGAGGGCTTTGTCGGGCGCCGAGGCCCACACCAAACCGTTATCGTGCACGGCCACGCCGCCGACGCCCCGGCGATAAGCCGCCAGCAGCTCTTTCATCACGATACCGTAGCGCTTCCATATCTCCTCCTCACCCAGCGTCCGCTGCAACTGCTGAAGCACCCAGAAAAACCAAAGCGGAGCATCCGCAGCCTCGGCAGCCGAGAAAGAACCCGTAAACATACCGTCCCGGCGTCCGCGCACGACCGTATCGAGCACATCCAGGCAATCCTCCGTGCGTCCCTGCTCCAGCGCGATGCCGGGCAGCGCTACGAGCGTCTGACGTCCGATCTGCCCATACCAGGGATACCCGGCCAGCACCTCGGCCCGCCCGTCCCGGCGGCGGACGACGAACTGCCGGGCAGAGTGGCGCAGGCAGCTCAGAAAATCGACCTTGCGGCTGCGGGCGCTCAGAGCCTCCGCAAACATTCCGCCGATGGCCGCAGGATCGGGAATGGCTTCGACGGACGCAGAGAAAATCACGCTTTGCCGCCGACCGAGACTGAGTTCGAAATAACCCGTCGTAAGCAGATCCTCATCTCCCTCGTATCCTCGCTCGATCTCTCTGGCGTATTCGAAATTATAGTACCAGTCGGGAGCCGGCACGAACTCCGCATCCCGACAATCGGTTTGCAGGTACAGCCAGGGAAAATCGGAATACAACCGACACTTCACCCCGCCCGGAATCGGCCGGGAACGTCCGTCGGCCTCCATATTGGCATGCGTGAGCGCATGTTTGTCCCGGAAGGCGAAGAAAGGCCGGAGCCTAAGCCGGACGTCGGACGGCGCCTCCAGCAGCGTATAGCGGATCATCAACTGCGTGCGGTTGTGTATCCAGAGCAGCTCTTTCCGCAACACGATGCTTCCCACGCGGTAGGTGATCGTCGGTGTCGGCGTATATTCGAAATCGGTGATGTACTTATGCCCCCGAGGTTCATAGGTTCCCGGGAAACGGTGCAGCGCCAGGTTGAAGGATTGCCCGTCGTGCACGACGGTTTCATCCACCGACGAGAGCAGCACGTAAGCGCGGTCGCTGTCGTCGATGGGTGCCACCATCAGACCATGGTACTTGCGCGTGTTGCAGCAAACGATGGTCGTGCTCATATAGCCGCCTCTGCGATCCGTAGCCAGCATTTCGCGCTGCAACGAATACTCCAGATTTCCCAGTTCCTTCTTATCAAATGTAAGTACCGACATAACTGTTTGTTCTTTATGTTCATTTCCGACAGAGCGGAACGGCAAAATCAGCCCGTACTCCTGCCGGACCCGTCGAATCGTTTATTTCGTTTTCTCCGCCGACCGGATCAGAAAAAGTTCCGGTCCGCTTGAACGATCTTTTCTGAAAGATACTCTTTTTTTCGCAGACCATCAAGTCCAAACCGTGCGAAAAATCAAAAATTATCAGAAAACGACCTTTTTTTCAACAATCATTTCATGCCCACTTCACCAATGCGAAATCCATACGATGCGGCAACATCGGATTCTGCGGGAAAATGCGCAGCGCCATATCGAACATCCCGGCCTGTTCGGGAACATAGTCCAAGGCGAAAGTCACCTGGCTGCCCGAAACCTGCACCTGGCTGAGCGGCACGGTACGGATGACCTCCACGACCCGGTCCGGCTCCACGGGACGGGCCACGACCAGTTCGGCCCCCACGTCCTCCGGAGCGAGTCCGGCCAGGTCGAGCGTAAGCTCGAAATGGTAACTGCGTCCTATGAAGATCGGCTTGTCGCCGACCCGGGCACGCTGCACGTCCACGATCTTCACGGCAGGCCACGCAGCCAGCACCTTGTGCTTCCAGGCGACGATCTCGCGCGCAACGGCGAAGTCGTTCTCCGACAGTTCCCGCTTGCGGGCCGCCAGCCGGTTGTAGAAACGCACCTCATAGTCGCGCAGCATCCGGTTGGTCGTGAAGTTCGAAGCGATTTCGGCAATACATTTTTTCACCGAAGCCATCCACGCACGGGGAATACCGTCGGCATCCCGGTCGTAGTATTTCGGCACGATCTCCTCTTCGATCGTATTGTAAATCATCTCGGCGTCGAGTTCGTTCTGATACTGCGGATCGGAAAAGACCGTCTCCATCGGCAGTGCCCAACCGGCACCCTCCTTATATCCCTCGACCCACCAGCCGTCGAGCACCGAAAACTGCAGCACGCCGTTCATCACGCACTTTTCACCCGACGTACCCGACGCCTCGAGCGGACGAGTCGGGGTATTGAGCCACACGTCCACCCCCTGCACCAGACGACGCGCCAGCTCCATATCGTAATTCTGCAGGAAGATGATCTTGCCGGAGAACTGCGGCATGGCTGCGACTTCGATGATTCGCTTGATCAGATCCTGCCCCGGCTTGTCGTTGGGATGCGCCTTGCCCGCGAAGATAAACTGCACGGGACGCTCCTTGTTATTGACAATGGCCGCCAGGCGATCCAAATCGGTGAAGAGCAGCAACGCTCGTTTGTAAGTGGCGAACCGGCGTGCGAAACCGATCTTCAGCACGTCGGGCCTGATCCCTTCGAGTACCTGCATGACCTGATGGGGCGAATCCATGCGCACCTGCCCGGGATCGCAGTAGCGGCGGCGGATCAGGCGAACGAGCTTCTCTTTGAGCACCATGCGCTCCTGCCAAAGGTCTTCGTCCGGGATGTCGTACACCTTCTTCCACTCGGAAATACGATATTCGTGCCCCTCGAACCCTTCGGGAAAATAGCGGGCATACAGACGACGCAGGCGCATAGCCGTCCAGGTCGGGAAGTGCACACCGTTGGTCACGTAACCGATATGCAGCTCGTTTTTGAAGTAGCCCGGCCATAAATTCCCCAAAATTTCTTTGGAAACCTCGCCGTGCAGCCACGACACCCCATTGACCTCCTGCGAAAGGTTGCAGGCGAGCACCGACATCGAGAATTTCTCGTTCGGATCCTCCGGATCGACACGTCCCAGACCGATGAACTGCGCCCAGCCGATCCCCAGTTCCTCGGGATAATGAGACAGATACTGCCGGATCATCGCCTCGGGAAAGGCATCGTGTCCCGCAGGAACGGGTGTATGGGTCGTAAACAGCGACGAAGAGCGGACAATCTCCAGCGCTTCGGAGAAAGTCAGGCGGCGGCGCAGCACCAAATTGCGGATACGTTCCAGGCCGAGGAACGCCGCATGTCCTTCGTTGCAATGGGAAATATCCTGCGCAATATGCAGCGACTGAAGCGCCCGCACCCCGCCGATACCCAGCAGAATTTCCTGTTTGAGACGGTTTTCCCAGTCTCCGCCGTACAGGTAGTGAGTCACCCGGCGATCCTCCTCGAGATTGGCCTCGTAATCGGCGTCGAGCAGGTACAAGTCGGTACGTCCCACCCGGCAAAGCCAGATGCGGGCCGTGAGCGTACGTCCCGGCAGGGGAATCGACACGGTCGCCCAGTTGCCCACCGCATCGCGCACGGGCTGGATCGGCAGCTTCGAGAAGTTCTGTGCTTCGTAAGTCGCCTGCTGAGCCCCCTGAGCGGAGAGTTTTTGAGTAAAATAACCGTACCGGTACAGCAATCCGACCGCGACCATCGGCACGTTCTTGTCGGACGCCTCCTTCAGATAGTCGCCGGCCAGGATGCCCAAACCGCCCGAATAGATCTTCAGCGAAGCATGCAAGCCGTATTCCATCGAGAAATAGGCGATCTTCGGTGTCGCCGGATCGGGTTTTTCGGACATGTAGCTCTTGAACTGCGCATATACCGCATCAAGCGAAGCCAGGAACGACTCGTCCCGCTCCAACTCTTTCAGCCGGTTTATGGTCAGCAGATCGAGAAAAGCGATCGGATTACGTTCGCTTCGGTTCCAAAGGTCGGGATCGATCTCCTCGAACAGATCCCAGGCGCCGGGATTCCAGCACCACCAAAGGTTGTGGGCCAGCTCCTCGAGCGGACGGAGCCGTTCGGGAAGGTTCTTCTCCACCATCATCCGGTTCCACTCCGGACGCTCCGGACGAAGCGCCTGATGCACGAGCTTGACCTGCTGCTCGGGCAGCGGCGTCGCATTCGAAGCCACATGGTTCATCCGCACGTCGGCATTATCGAGCGCCAGCGCGTAAGCCTCTTCGTACGCCTCGAAAAGCCGGCTCCAGAGCGCCTCTTTCGACAGCACGCCCGCAGCACGACGCATCTCCTCCACACGAGCGGCATCCAACTGCGAAAACCGCAGCACGGCATCGGCCAGCGCAGAGGCCACTTCGTCGTCGTTGCCATCCTCGCGGCAAAGTACCGCTACGCCGGGATGCTCCTCCCGCCGGTCGATCCAAAGACCGAATCCGGCGAGGGTCGTGGTGACGGTCGGCACGGAAAAGGCGATCGACTCGAGCGGTGTATAGCCCCAGGGTTCATAATACGACGGAAACAGGGTCAGATCCATGCCCACGAGCAACTCGTAATAGCTCTTGTCGAAAATACCGTCCCGGTCATCCAAATACGAAGGCACGAAAATCACATGCACTTTGGATGCAGGATCGGCCAGCGGACTGCCGTCGATCGCCCGCACGATCGGATCCCACTGCATATTCTCCAGATAATGGGTCGCCCAAGGCCATTGCGAGCCGTCGATCGGCTGCGATGGATCCTGCAGGTGCTTCTGCAAGTCGGCACGGGCTCCCCGGTTGGCGGCAGGCACCATGACATACAACACGACCTCCCGATCCAGGCGTTCCAGCCCGGCCAGCCGCTTCATACCCTCCAGCAGCACATCCAGCCCCTTATTGCGGAATTCGTATCGGCCGCTCGTGCCGACGATCAGCGGATTATCCTGCAACTTGCGGCCCAGGCAAGCCTCCGCCACAGCGATCAGAGCCGCACGAGCCTCTTCACGTTTGATCCGATAGTCGTCGTCCTGCCAAACGAAATCGTCCTCAAAACCGTTGGGCGTCACGACATCTACCTCGTGCCCCAGCAAATAGCGACATTCGGTAGCCGTAATTCCGCTCACGGTCAGGAAAGCGTCGCTGTTGGCCGCCGCCTTCTTCTCGATCGAATGCTTGGCCGTCACGCCGAAACGACGGGCCAGGTCGTCCGCATTGTACGTAGTCAGATCCCTATAAAGCGGCATTCCGTTTCCGGCGATGCTGCGTCCCAGCACGGTAGCGTGCGTAGTGAACAACGTGGCCACGTAAGGCGACTCCCGACGCAGATAAAGTCCTCCGGCGGCGGTCATCCACTCGTGGAAATGAGCCGCGACCCGGTTTGCGGACTTACAGAAAGTTTCGACGTAGGAAGCTACGACCAGTCCGGCGGCATAGCCGAACAGCACCGGCTCGATGTAATCCCACTGGCCCGAAATCGAATCCACACGGTAGCTCTCCCAAAGGAACTTCAAGATGTCGTCCTTGCGGGGAATCAGCGAGGAGAAATCGACCAGGATCACCTGCGGCCGCCCGACGATGCGCCAACGGCCCACTCGGACACGGATCCCCTTTTCATACAGGGTCTGCCGCCACCCCTTGAGCAGCGCCGGATCCTCCTCGAACTCCCGGTCAGCCCCCTGCCCCAGATCGGGACCGATCGTAAAATAGCGGTCGCCGTACTTTACGATCGGTCCCGAATACGGTCCGGGCCTTGGTCGCTATCACGGTGTTGATACCGCCCACTTTATTGCATACCTCCCAACTGATCTCGAAGAGAAAGTCGGGTTTCAGTTTCATATCGTTCATATTTCAATGATTTGATTATTCAACAATCAGTCGTCCGCTTCGAACAACGCGCCGATCACGGCATCCGACACCAGGAACTTCTCCGCCGGAATCGCCAGTCGGCCGGCCGCGAAACACAGCTCTCCGATCCCCATGAAAGGCTCCG
>OHYH01000185.1_pt1 | contig 34785 bp, 24 predicted proteins | sample 1580211 | NCBI WGS metagenome assembly OHYH01 (sample SAMEA3882528, study PRJEB24775) | human gut metagenome | biome: human-associated habitat; feature: intestine environment; material: feces | place: Netherlands | collected 2009/2010 | reverse complement strand
ACCTGAACGAACTGAAACGAGGAGGGGGTTCTCCTTGTCGCCGAACTTCTTGCCTGTGATCTCTTCCATCTTCTCGATGTACTCGTTAATCTGAGCCTGAATTTCAGCGTTGATTTCTTTGCCGTCCTCATAATACTGAGTACAAGCTTCTGTTGTAATTGTGAAGCCCTGTGGTACAGGAAGTCCAAGACCTGTCATTTCTGCAAGGTTGGCACCCTTACCGCCGAGGAGCTCACGCATGTTAGCATTACCTTCTGTAAAAAGGTAAACCCATTTGTTTGCCATAACTGGTAATCCTCCTAAAAATAAATTAAGATATACGGCTGTGGCAGACTTACCCCTTGGTAAAACCTGCCTGCTTGTATAAGCCTATCGAATATTATAACAAACTTTGGTCAAAATAGCTATATTTTTTTCAAACTTTTTTCTTATAAAAAACAGGTTTTATTTTCGACAATATTGTATAAATCGTTTAAAATGCCTTTTTTTGCCCGATTTTTGTAATTTTCTCTTGAAATTTGTGATTTTTGTGAGATAATATTATGGTATGAACGAGTGTCTTGTGACAGGACTGTCTGCATCTTTGTTGTTTTGTCACAGATAAAAGGAGAAAAAATGAAGAATTGTGCCGTTATCCTCGCAGGCGGCGAGGGCAAAAGAATGAAATCCGACAAGCCGAAAACATTGTCGGAGGTACTCGGCAAGCCGATGCTCTGTTGGGTTATGTCGGCTTTAAGAAAAGCCGGCATTGACGACATCTGTGTGGTCAAGGGCTTTAAAAAAGAGTGTGTCGAAGAGTATCTTTCAACCCTCGATTTTTCCGTTGAAAGCGTGTTTCAGGCTGAGAGACTCGGAACAGGTCACGCTGTGATGACGGCAAAGGATTTTCTTAAAAAGCACAGCGGCAATGTTGTTATTCTCAACGGCGATGCTCCGTTTATGGACAGCAAGACCATTGAGAAATCTTTGAAGGCTCACATTGAAAACGGCTGTGCCGCAACGGTTATTTCCGCAAGGGTTGACGATCCGACAGGTTACGGCAGAATTGTCCGTGACGAAAACGGAAATCTGCGTGCAATTGTTGAGCAGAAGGACGCTGACGAGGAAACTCTCAAAATAAATGAGGTAAACTCGGGTGGTTTCTGGTTTGATTGTCAGCTTCTTCTTTCGGTTCTCGACAGAATCAAGTCGGATAACAGCGCAAAGGAATATTATCTTCCCGACGCAATCAAGCTTTTGCTTGAGGACGGAAGAAAGGTCGGAGCATTCACGGCTCAGTGCAGCGATACGGTTCTGGGTGCAAATGATCCGGCTCAGCTTGAACAGCTTAACGAAATTGCAAGGACAAAGGGTTACAGCTGTTAATTGCTCGGTTAATCATTGGTAAACATATACTACACACATTAAAATTCAAAGGAGTTATTGCAATGAATTTTCACGGTAAGGACATTAAAATTTTCACCGGCAGTTCAAATGTTGATGTAGCTCAGGGAATTGCAGGCTGTCTTGGTCTGCCGCTTGGTAAGAGTGACTGTACACAGTTCTCGGACGGCGAAATCTCTGTTTCTCTTCACGAATCTGTTCGTGGCAGCGACTGCTTTATTGTTCAGTCAACCTGCGCTCCCGTCAACGACAATCTTATGGAAATGCTCATAATGATTGATGCCATGAAGCGTGCGTCTGCTGCAAGAATCACAGTTGTTATGCCATACTTCGGTTATGCAAGACAGGACAGAAAAGCTAAGGCAAGAGATCCGATCTCGGCCAAGCTTTGTGCAGACATCATCACCTGTGCAGGTGCTGACCGTGTGCTTACAATGGATCTTCACGCAAATCAGATTCAGGGCTTCTTCAACATTCCTGTTGACCACCTTCAGGGTGCGTCACTTCTTGCCAACCATATGAGAGAGAAAATCGGCGGCAACAATGATGATTATATCGTTGTTTCTCCTGACCTCGGTTCTGTAACTCGTTCAAGAAACTTCGCTTCAAAAATCGGCACAGGTCTTGCTATTATCGACAAGAGAAGACCGAAGGCTAATGTTTGTGAGGTTATGAATATCATCGGTGACGCAAGGGGTAAGAAGGTTATCCTCGTTGACGATATGATCGACACAGCAGGTACTCTCTGCAATGCCGCTAACGCTATTGTTGAAAAGGGCGGTGCAACAGAGGTTTACGCTTGTGCTACTCATGCAGTTCTTTCCGGTCCTGCAATCGAGAGAATCCAGAACAGCGCAATCAAAGAAGTTGTTCTTCTTGACACAATTCCTGTTCCGAAGGAAAAGATGATTGACAAGTTCACAATTCTTCCTGTTGCTCCTACATTTGCAGAGGCTATCGCAAGAATCTACAACGACAAGCCGTTCACGGCCGCTTTCGGATGATAGGCGAACAACAGGCAATTTAATCATATAAATTGAGGCGGGTTTTAACTAACCCGCCATTTCGCTGTTTTACTGCAAATTTTTCAGGAATAAAACGGTACAATATGTGAGGGTGATTTAATTTTGTTTGGTATAGTTTACGGCTCCGATTCAGATAACAAAATAATGAACCGCTTTGTCGATGAGTACGAATTGTGGTGCAATGAGGGCAAAAATCCGGATATTGCGTCAATCGACCTCGACTTTGCGCTTGACCTACAGAAGAAAAGACTTGACGAAAAGGGTGTAAAGATTCAGACCGCTTTTACTGATAAGGAAACGGTGAAGAATGAAGTCCCCGTAAATGCTTGTACTGCCTACGATATGGGCGAATGTAAGAGTAACATTGCGTCAAAGACATATGAGGTTACGGAGAAATACTTTAAAGACGGAAAGAAAAAGAAAAAAATCAAGGACAGATTTTTCTTTTACACAATGATTACAAGGCTTGAAAACCGAAATTCCGAGGTTGCGTGTTCGTGTCCGAACTGCGGTGCGGTAAGCAGTGTAAGAGAGCTTCTCAACGGTTGTAAAAACTGCAAAACTCGCTTTATTATGGACGATTTGTTCCCGAAGGTTACAAACTTCTACTTTGTAAAAACCTATTCGCTTGCGAACAAGTCAACGAAAAAAGTGCTTGCTCCGTACCTTCTCGGCGGAATTGCCGCCGTTGCGGCATTTACGGTATGGACGGTTGTAAAAGACGGAACCTTTGATCCCGCAACCGCAAATATGCTTTATGAAATCGGCATCAGAGTAATCCCCGTACTGCTCGGCGGACTTTTGGCGGGGTACCTTGTATGGGCATTAAAAACGCTTTTCGGACTTTTTGTCGGTGCGGCAAAGAGCATTCCTATGATAGGTCCGCACTTCAATTGTCAGAAAAGACTTCCGTGGCTTATGAAAGAGGTTAATCCCAACTTCTCATATGAATACTTTATCGGCAAGGTGCTTGCTTTGCTCAAGATTATGATTTTCAGCGATGATTACACAAACCTCGCAGTTTATGAGGGCGCTCCGACGGAAAATCCTTTCGGAGATATTGTTGATATCAAGTACAGAGGTGTGTCAAAGCTTAATTCGTTCAATGTCACAAACGGCTGTTGCTATGTTGATATGACCGTTTACGCAACAACCGTGAAGAACAAAAATTCTTCATTTAGGGTTAAAAACGAAAAGTTCAGGCTTACCGTTTGCAGAAGTGTGAACGCCATGGATGACGGAGTTTTCACAATGAAAAAAGTAACCTGTAAAAGCTGTGGCGCAAGCTTTGATGCAACAAGAGAACGCAACTGCCCGTATTGCGGAAATCCTTATCATCTCGGCAACGATGACTGGGTTGTTGTAAGCTTCGGAAAAGGTTAATTTAAATTTCAGAATACATATAATATAAATAAGAGGGAAACTGATATGTTCGGAAAAAACAAATCAACAGGGTCGGTTGAGTACATTGTAGTCGGACTCGGCAATCCCGACAGAAAATACGAAAACACCCGTCACAACGCAGGCTGGCTTGCAATTGACAGCATCGCCGACAAACTCGGTTGTGAGGTAAACAGGATAAAATACAAAAGCTTTATCGGCACTTGTACCATAAACGGTGCAAAGGTTATGCTGATGAAGCCCACAACATATATGAACAACAGCGGTCAGGCAGTTGTTGAGGCGATGAACTTCTACAAAATTCCTCCCGAAAATGTCATTGTAATTTTTGATGACATTTCGCTTGATGTCGGAAAAATGCGTATCCGTTCAAAGGGCAGTGACGGCGGTCAAAGAGGAATGCGCAGTATCATCTATCTCAGCGGCAGTGACAAGTTTCCGCGCATCAAGGTTGGTATAGGTGCAAAGCCAAATCCCGACTGGGACCTTGCCGACTGGGTGCTTTCAAGGTTCACTCCAGATGAAATGAAAAAGCTTGATGAAATTTTTGACAATGCCGAAAAAGCAATCGAGCTGATTATTGACGGCAAAACCGACCGTGCTATGAATTTGTTCAACTGAAAAGGGACAAAGAAATGAATAATCTCAACTTTCTTGTTGATGTTCTGAAAGACTCGCCCGTTTTCAAAACACTTGAAAAGAATGTCAAGCCAGGCAGAACGGTCTGTGCTTCGGGACTTTCAACAATCAACAAATCAAATATCATCTATGCGCTGTGCCGCCTCAAGGGCGTCACGGCATTTTGTCTTGCCTCCGATGAAAAAGAGGCGCAAACCCTGTGTAACGACCTTTCGTGCATGGGACTTCGTGCCTATGTTTATCCTGTGCGTGACTTCAACTTTCTTGACTTTCAGAGCCGTTCGCACGAGTACGAGCACGCAAGACTTAAAGTTTTGCTCAAGCTTCTCAACCACGAATGCGATGTTGCAATTGCGTGTGTTGATGCGGCGGCACAGCTTACCGTTCCGAGAAATGTGCTTGAACAGTCGGTTATTGAATTTGAAGAGGGCAGGGAGCTCTCGCTTGAAAAGGCGACAAAGGCACTTACTCTGCTCGGCTACGAACGCTTTGATGCGGTAGAGGGCAGCGGTCAGTTTTCACTCAGGGGCGGTATTCTCGACTTCTTTATGCCCGACAGTGACTATCCCGTGAGATGTGAATTTTGGGGCGATGAAATTACCGACCTCAGCTATTTTGATATTGAAACTCAGAGAAGATTCAAAAAGGCTGACAAAATTACACTTTCGCCCTCAACCGAAATCGTAATTGAGGACAGAGCCGCCCTTGCAGACAAAATTGAACACAAGGCAAAGCTTCTGCGTTCCAAGAACAGCGCAAAGGCCAAGGAAAAACTTTTCTCCGAGGCAGAGCTTATCCGCAGCGGTGCAATGATTGCCAATGCGGACAAATTTATCAATCAGATTTACGATAAGCCCGAGTCGCTTTTTGATTATCTCGACAGAAATACCCTCGTTTTTGCGTCTGAATTTACTGCAATTCAGGAACGGGGAAAGTCAATGGACTTTATCAGCAATGAAACCCTTATGCAAGGCTTTGAAGACGGAACTCTTTGCAGAGGTTTTGACCGCTTTGCGCTCACATTCAACGAATGTACCGAGTTTTTGCAAAGTCACGGAACAATCGTGCTTGAAAACTTTGTTCACGGAAGTATGCCTATCAAGCTGTCGGAAATCATAAGCTTTTCAACAAAACAGCTCTCGGCATGGGGCGGTTCGTATAAACAGCTAAAAGAGGATGTTGACGGACTTTTCACCCCCGAAAGCAGGGGCGTTATCTTTGCGGGAACGGAAAGAGCCGCCAAAAATCTTTGCGACACCTTTAACTCAGACGGCATAAACGCTGTTTACAGCGAGGGTGCGGATAAGATTTCAAAGGGCGAATTGCTTGTTATGCAGGGTGCTTTGAGTGCAGGCTTTGAGTATCCGTCACAAAAGTTTTTTGCAATAACTTACAGTCAGGTTTCATACCGTCCCGAAAAGTCCAAAAAGAAGAAGAAAAAGACGGGACAGGAAATTTACAGCCTTTCAGAGCTTGCCCCAGGTGATTATGTTGTACACAATGTTCACGGTATCGGTGTGTTCGGCGGTATAAGAAAAATTGATACTCACGGAGTTATAAAGGACTATATCAAGATTGACTACGCAAAGGGCGATGTGCTTTATGTGCCTGTCACACAGCTTGATATGGTTGCAAAATATATAGGTCCGAAAGAGGATTCAAGGGTTAAGCTTAGCCGACTCGGTTCGGGCGACTGGCAAAAGGCAAAGGCAAGGGTTAAAACCTCTGTCAAGGACATTGCCAAGGAGCTTATTGAGCTTTACTCACAGCGTATGAAAGCCAAGGGCTATGCCTTTTCGGCAGATAACGAGTGGCAGAGAGATTTTGAACTCAGCTTTGAATATGACGAAACTCCCGACCAGCTGCGTTGTTGTGAGGAAATCAAGCATGACATGATGCGTTCGTCGCCGATGGACAGACTTCTCTGCGGTGATGTCGGATTCGGCAAAACAGAGGTTGCACTCCGTGCCGCCTTTAAGTGTATTGCAGATTCAAAGCAATGCGCATTGCTCTGCCCCACAACAATTCTCGCATGGCAGCATTATCAGACGATAATCAAGCGTTTTGAGGGCTATCCCGTTCGTGTGGAACTGCTTTCAAGATTCCGTACCGCAAAACAGCAGAAAGAAATTCTCCAAAAGCTAAAGCGAGGAGAAATTGATATGATTGTCGGAACTCACAGACTGGTGCAGAAGGATGTTGAATTTCGTGACCTCGGACTTGCAATCATAGATGAGGAACAGCGTTTCGGTGTTGCTCAAAAGGAGAGGTTCAAGGAACTGTGCAAAAATGTAGATGTGCTTACGCTTTCGGCTACGCCTATTCCGAGAACCCTCAATATGGCAATGAGCGGTCTGCGTGATATGAGCGTTATCGAAGAAGCTCCGACAAACCGTCAGCCTGTTCAGACCTATGTGCTTGAACACGATGATGCGGTTATCAACGAGGCAATCCGCCGTGAGCTCCGCCGTGGCGGTCAGGTGTTCTATCTTCACAACAATGTTGAAACAATTTCATCATGTGCCGCAAAAATACGGGAGGCAATTCCAGAGGCAAAAATTGCAATCGGTCACGGCAAAATGAAAGAGGGTGAGCTCAGCGAGGTTTGGCGGCAGATGCTTGAACAGGAGATTGATGTGCTTGTCTGTACAACAATTATCGAAACGGGCGTTGATTTGCCGAATGCCAACACCCTTATCATAGAAAATGCCGACTGTATGGGACTTTCACAGTTGCATCAGCTCAGAGGCCGTGTGGGCAGAAGTTCACGAAGGGCATATGCCTACTTTACCTTCAGACGGAACAAGGTTCTCACGGAGATTCAGCAGAAAAGGCTTGCCGCAATCAGGGAATTTACAGAATTCGGCAGCGGCTTCCGCATTGCAATGCGTGACCTTGAGCTGCGAGGTGCGGGCAATATTATGGGCGCTCAGCAGCACGGTCATATGGAGTCGGTCGGCTACGATATGTATCTCAAGCTTCTTGATGAGGCAGTAAGCGAGGAAAAGGGCGAGAAAAATACTGCCAAGGATCTTGACTGTCTTATTGACATTTCGGTTGACTCTCACATTCCCGAAAGCTATGTCGAAAGCCTTACGCTCCGCCTTGATGTTTACCGCAGAATTGCTGATATTCGCAGTAATGAGGATGCAGACGATGTTATCGACGAGCTTCAGGACAGATTCGGCAAGATTCCAAACTCGGTTCTCGGACTTATCGACATTGCCCTTGTGCGTAACCGTGCTTACTCAATGGGTGTGTATGAAATCAGACAGAACGGCACAATGCTTATGCTCTATGTAAACGAGCTTAAATCACCGCAGGTTGCCGATCTGCTCATCGCTTTGGGCGGAAAAGCAAAGCTTGTTGCAGGAGCAAAACCGTGTGTTGCGGTTGAGTGCAAAAACAGTTCCGCTCCGCTTGAAACGCTCACCAAAATTTTCGGTGTGCAGTAATTTAACGGTATGAAGCCGTAATTTGTTAAGAAAAAACCTCCCGAAAGTACAAAAATGCTGTTTTTCGGTGGAAATTCTCAACAAAATTTTATAAAAATGTAGACAATGACAAATTTTTTGTGTATAATCGTAAGGTACATTATCCTGCGGAAGTGTGTTTTGCAGGACACTCAGCATTTAATTTTTTAAAAGGACGGTAAAAAACTATGAAGCCTAATATCAAGGTCGGTTCATTTTTACTTGCAATTGTTATGATGTTCTCAGTTTTTGCAATTGCAGGTTGTACACCCACAACTCTTAACAAAGAATGGTCGTATAAGACAAGCGATAACGAGCTTGCCATCGGCGCTTATATCTACTCACTCAATGCAGCTTACAGTCAGGCTGAAAGCTATGCCAAGAAGCTTGACGATTATGATTCGACATCGGACAAGTGGCTTGATGAAAAAATCAAGGACGATGACGGCAACGAGCAGGTTGCAAGAGAGTGGATTAAGGATCAGGCTAAGAAAATGTGCCTCAGCTACCTCGTAGTTGACGAACAGCTTAAAAAGGAAAATGTAAACATCGGTCAGGCAACTCTTGACTCTGCAACAAGTCAGGCTGAAACATACTGGAATGTTGGTCCGTATGCGTCACAGGGTTATGTAATGCCGATGAAGAATCAGTATGAAAAGTACGGCGTTTCACTCGACAGCTTTGCATATTGCACAACTCTCTACAACACAAAGTATGAGGCTCTCTTCAAAGCAGTTTACGGCAAGGGCGGTTCAAAGGAAGTTTCCGACGCCGACCTTACAAAGTATTTCAAGGAAAACTATACGGACTACTCATATCTTCCCGTGAACCTTTACACATCAACAAAAGATGAGGCAGGTTCATCAAAGAATGTTGCAATGAGCGACAAGGAAATCAAGAAGGTTGAGGATCAGCTTAACGGTTACAAGAATGACCTTAACAAGGGCGGTTCTTTTGATGATGTTATTGCATCATACAAGAAGTCAAGCGGTTCGGAAACAGATTCTTCTGTTTCAAATGTAGAAGTTCTCGACAAGAGCTCAATCGGTGACGAGCTTAAAAAGGCTATCGGCAAGCTTAAAACAGGCAAGGCTGAAACTCTCAAGGTCGGCAGCGGCGACAGCGCAATCTACTATCTCGTTTATAAGAAAGACGTCAGCAAGGATGTTGACAGCTATATCGGCAACGAATCAAACAGAGCCGGTGTACTTGCGTCAATGAAGTCAGACGAATTTTCAAAGTACATTGAAGGTCTTGCAGAAAAACTCAAGTATGAAGAAAACACTTCGGTTATTGACAAGTACAAGCCCGAACTCTTCTTCGTTGCGGTTGAGCCTACAACAGCGGCGTCAACAACAACCGCATCTGATAAAAGCTCAAAGTAATTGATATCGGACATACAACAGACGCACTTTTAGATTATTCTGAAGAAAGGAGCTTTTATGAAAAAACATTCAAAGCTTTGCGCAATTTTTCTTACAGCACTTTTGAGCATTTCGGCTGTAAGCTATTCTGTATCGGCAGTCGGTGAGGATGTTGATTCAGGCGGAGATTCAAGCGTTATTGTTGATCCGGTAGAGCCGGAACCCGATCCTGCCCCTGAGCCGGAACCTGCACCTGAACCGGAGCCGGATCCGGAGCCGCAGCCCGACCCCGTGTATCCGGATTCTTCGGACGATTCATCATATGTAGATCCCGGCTATTCGTCAAGTGATTCGTCATATGACAGCAGCTATAGCTACGACAGCAGCTATGACTACAACAACAATAACGATTATAACAATAGCTACAGCAGCAGTCAGACTTACTACTACTCTGAGCCGTCATATGTAGGCGGCGGTCAGTCATATGTTGCTCCGTCAAATACTGCTCCGTCAGCGTCGCTTATCAAGTCTGACGATAACATTGACGAAAAGACTCTTTCAAGCGGCGACTGGTCTGATATCGCAAAAAATCTTAAAAATACCGACACAGCGGGTTCTGACGGTGATGACTTTAGCTTCATCAAGAACAATAACAGCAAGGGTGACAACGGTCATTGGATGTTCTATGTTTCAATTGTTCTTCTTGCTCTCGGTGTTGCCGGCATCGCATACTTTGTGATTTCGATTGTCCTTAACAAAAAGAAGAGAGTCGCAGTCGGCGGCAAAAGTAATGCCCCAAAGGGCAAATCTGCACAGCCGCAGCGTTACAGCAGTAACGATGACTATGCCGATGATTACTCATCTTCAGGCAGAAAGTCAGAAAGACGCAGTAAGTACGATACTGCTGAAATCAAACTCCCCAAGAACAACTCAAAGGGCGGAAGAAGATACAAGTAATTAAATAACTTTATAAAATAAAAGCAGTTCCAAAATCGGAACTGCTTTTTTGTTTGGCTGTGTAATTGGATTTTTATATGACCTTTGTTCGATTATTAAAATCAGTTCTTGTCATACGGCTTTTTGTATGCCTCTTTGAACGGTTTTACAGTGCCGTCCTTTTCCTCAACGCTTACATTGTCAAGTGTTGCATTGAATTGGGTGCGGATTTCGCCGAGATAAATTTTGTACAGCTCTTTCTGCTCTTTTTGCTCAGCCTCGGTGAGTCCGTGTTCTTTTTTCTTTTTTGCAAGCTCGTTAATTCTTTCGAGCATCTTTTTATCCATAAGTCAATCCCCCTGACTGCAATTATAAATTTATGAGCCTCTGCTCAACAATTATAATATCACACAAGAGGATAAAGTGCAAATTTTTAAATTGCCAATTGAAAACGAAAAAAATTTGTGCTATCATTCATTTGAAGCCGTTATACGGCAATTTTTTTCGGCGGTGAATTATGGAAAATTTCAGCTTATTACACCCGACAAATTCAAATGCAGCCTATAGAACTCTCAACAAAGAGGCACTGAATGATTTGTCGGTTGATTTTATATGTGACGCTCTCACAAAAGAGCAGTATGAACGCAACAGCATAAAGCAGCTGCTGATAAATATTACGGATGACGAGGAAGTTATAAAATATCGTTGCGATGTTTTTGAGGATTTTCTTCGTTTTCCGAAACTTCGTGATGATCTATCCGCACTTCTTGTAAAGCTGAATGATTTGCGTGAAATTGAGCGCTTTCAAAAGGATACCGAGGCATCTTCCTTGTGGCAGCTTGTAAACCGACTTCGTGAAATGGACGGCTATGTCGATTGCATTACAAGAATAAAAAACACGCTTGAAACAATTGAAGTAAAGTCGCAGGGTCTGCTTGAGCTCAAGAAAAATGTTCAGTCAATTTACAATGACAGCGGTTTTCCCGAACTAAAAAAGGATATAATAGATACGCTTGCAAAGGCTCAAAAGCTCAAGAGCATTACCCTCGGTGTGAATCTTGACGATTTGCTCCGCCCAAAGAGTGTGGGTGTAATCTCACTCAATGACAAAGAATTTACCGACAGCGGTATCCTCAAAAGATTTATGAAGTTTACAAACCGTGACAGCGAACTGCATCACGGCAACGATGTTTCGGGATTTTTAAGCTTTCATCCGTCCAATCCGTCAACCTCTCAGTTCGGACTTGGACAGTTCGTTGTGGGCGCACAACAGGATGTAAACCACACAATGAGCAGTTCTCTCACAGGAGCCGACCCAATGTCGGACGCCCTCAAAAATGTTGTAACCGATATTCTCCGCAGAATCGTCAATGATATAAAATCAATGCTCAACAGATATGTCAATGTCAACGGCTACTCGTTCGTTTCGCTTATGCCCGAAATCATTTTCTATATCCGTTTTGCAGAGCTTTGCGACAGGATGAAGAAGAAAAATCTTCCGCTGTGCAAGGCAGAAGTTTTGCCGAAAGAGGACAGAAACTGCTGCCTTAGAGATGTTTATAACCTAAAACTCGGCATAAAATCGGCAAACGGTGAGAATTTGGATATTGTCACAAACGATATTGATTTTAACGATGACAGGCGAATTTACATTCTGACAGGTCCGAATCGTGGCGGTAAAACCACGATTACTCAGGCGGTCGGACTTGCATTTTTGCTTGCTCAGAACGGAATATATGTTCCTGCAACGCAGATGAAATTCAGCCCATGCGACAGCATTTTTACGCATTTTCCTGCCGATGAAAACGATACCGTTGACCTTGGCAGACTCGGTGAAGAAAGCAAAAGACTTGCCGAAATTTTCTCTTCTGCAAGCCGTTACAGCCTGCTTTTGCTCAACGAAAGCCTTGCAACAACCAATGTTGCCGAGGGCTTGTACATAGCCCGTGATGTTGTCAAATCAATGCGGTATCTCGGCACAAGGGCGATTTTTAATACCCATATGCACGATTTGGCTCGCAATCTTGACGAGGTGAACACAACCGTAAAGGGCGACAGCAAGGTTGAAAGTCTGGTAACAGGTGTTGAAAACGGACAGCGTTCGTTCAAGGTTTTCATCGCTCCGCCTCAAGGTGTAAGCTATGCCAAAGATATTGCCGAAAAATACGGCGTAACCTTTGACAAAATCAAAAAACAGATTGATCGGCGAGCCGATGGCGGTGTGTCACTGTAACCTTATTAGTGAAGATAGTTTGCAATATTAAAAGCAGATTATGCCCGAGCGTAGTATTGTAATTGTTCGCACAATTCTGTAGGGGCGTTCATTGGACGCCCGCACGGCGAGCCGCCGTTCCCAATTCGTGCAGATAGTTTGTAAATGTCAAAAAGCATATTATGCCCGAGCGGAAGTTTTTTTAAAATTGAAAATGGAAAATTGAAAATTACGGTCGGGCAGACAGTTTGCAAAATGCAAATCATTGTCGCCCGACTGTTTTTGTATATATAGAAGTTGCGTTTAAATGTATGGGTGGATGCTACGGTGTTGCAATTATTTTGTTATATTCAGAAAATTCGTATATTCGTATAAAAGAAAACGGAGTGCATTATGCACTCCGTTTTCTTATGCCCACAAAATAATAAAAAAAGAAGGAAATAGCTGTTTAATAAAGCAACAGTTTAACCTTGCAGGATTTCAAGCTATTTCCTACAAACTGTTACCCTATGCGAGTATTCTAACACTAACAGTAATAAAAGTCAAGACTGTTATGCTATTTTTTGTTATTGATAGTAATAATATCGTTTAACTTTACACATTGAATAAATCATGTGTCTGAAATTTGTGCAGATTATCAAAAGAAACCTGCCTGTCTGAAGAAGAAAATCCACAAAAACATCGTGAAACACGCTAAAACCGAAGTGAACACAACCGCCGCACCTGCAAGTTTGAAGTCGCTGTCCATTTGCTGAGCCATTGTGAATGATGAAACCGCACACGGCGATGCAAAAAGTCCGATAAGCGACACAAAGTCAACTCCTCTGATTCCTATAAGCGCCGCCGTACCCAGACAAAGTGCCGGCACAACAACAAGTCTTGCGATTATGCAGATTATGAGGTTTCGTGAACAGCCTTTTATGCTGTCAAATGTGACAGACGCACCGAGTACAATCAGCGCAAGCGGAGTTGCAACCGCCGCAATATCCGAAACCGTTTTGTCAATTGTTTCCGGAAGGCTTATATTGAACGCAACAGACAAAAGTCCGAGTACAGAGCCGATAATCAGCGGATTTTTGGCAATGCCTTTTAAAATTTTCAGCACATTTATCTTTTGCCCTCTGAAAATTTCAAGCGTGATTACGGCAAGCATATTGTAAATCGGCACAATTACTGCAACAAGAACAGCGGTCATACCAAGCTTATCCTTACCGAAAATATTTGCCGCAATCGGAAGTCCCATAAGGACAAAATTACTGCGGTAAATCGCCTGAATCATCGCACCACGGCTGTAATTTGACTTTTCAACAAGGAGTGTAAACCCGATTGACAAAAAGTAAATCGTGAACACGCCAATAACCGCAAAGGCAAGCAGCTTCGGGCTGAAAACGCTTGAAAAATCTGAGCCGTAGATGTTATTGAACATCAGAAAAGGAAAAAATACATTGAAAACAATTTTGTTAAGCTGAGGCAGAAAGCTGTCCTGCAAAATTTTTAATTTTCTCACAAGAAAACCGATGAAAAGCATTATGAACATCGGCAGAACCGCATTAAGCGCAACGAAAAAACTCTCCATAAAATCACCTCTTTTCAGCATACCACATTGCAAAAATTTTTTCAACAAAGCATATACCCGAAAATGTGCATTTATTCAAGTTGAAATATGTCGGTTTGTGTGTTAAAATATTTCGTGAACGATTTAAAATGAAACAACGAGGTGTGTCCATGAAAAAATGTGAATTCTGCGGAAAACAGATATCGTATTTTGACCAGTATTGTGATGATGAGTGTCATATTAAAGCAAATAAATTTTACGAAAAGGGCGAGCGTTTCGGCAAGCTGTTTGCGGTAATCAATATGATTTGTGTGTTCGGAATTCCAATCGGACTTTTTATGCTCTCGTTTGCAAGAGAGGTCGGTCTTACCGTCGCACTTGCAAGCTGTGTAATTCTCGGAATTATGCTCATTATTCTTCCGTTTCCCACGGAAAATATGATTTCAAAATTCAAAATTCGGAAAGCCGTAAAAATCACAAGAATGATCGGCGGTGCGGTAATTTTTCTCGGAGGGCTGATTTTGCTCCTTGCATTGTTAATTAAATTCTGATTTTAAATAAAACGAATAAAACGAAAAATTGCGTCAATACTATTTTCAGCAAATACAAAGGAGGACTTTGAATGCTCGATAAAATAGCATTGACGCTTCTTATTATCGGCGGACTCAACTGGGGAAGTGTCGGCATTTTTCAGTTTGATCTTGTTGCGTGGATTTGCGGCGGACAGACAGGAATCATAAGCCGTATTGTTTACATCCTTGTCGGACTTTCCGCAATCTGGTGCATTACACTTTTATTCAGGGACACAAGCGACACCGTGACGGACGGAACAGTTGCGGATTCGTAGCTTTTGCAGTAGGTTTAGCCTTGCGGGCGGATGATATCCGCCCATACAAAATTGTGAAGACAATTACAATATTACGCTCGGGCATAATATGTTTTTTACATTGCAAACTGTCTACACGAAAGGGGAACGGCGGCTCGCCGTAATTTTCAACTTTCAATTTTAAAAAACTTTCGCTCGGGCATAATATGTTTTTACATTGCAAACTGTCTACACGAAAGGGGAACGGCGGCTCGCCGTATTGTACAATAAAATAATCAATAAACAAAAAACAGGCTGTCATATGACAACCTGTTTTCCTATGTAATATTTACTGCGTGGCAGATTTATTTCAATTAAAGTGCCTCAACAATGGCTCTTGTATCTCTTGCAATAACCATTTCTTCGTCGGTTGCAATGAGTTCAACTCTGATTGCCGAATCAGGAGTTGAGAGTGTGCCTGTAACACCGCATGTGGCCTGCTTGTTAAATTCCTTATCCAGCTTAACGCCAAGGCATTCAAGATAGTCGCAAACCTTTTCACGGAGCATAGGCTGGTTTTCACCGATACCTGCCGTGAATACGATGCCGTCACAACCGCCGAGTGCTACATAATAGCTGCCGATGTACTTTGCAATCTGGTAGTAAAGCATTTCGTGGGCAAGGTGAGCTCTCATATTGCCGTCTGCTTCGGCTGCACAAACATCACGGTCGTCAGACGAAACGCCCGAAATGCCCAAAAGACCCGATTCCTTGTTGAGAATCTTTGACATTTCCTCGGGAGTGAGATGCTCTTTTTCAGCGATAAATGTGATAACAGACGGATCAAGTGAACCTGAACGCGTACCCATCATAAAACCGCCGAGAGGAGTAAGTCCCATTGTTGTGTCGATAACCTTGCCGCCCTTTACGGCTGTGATTGAAGAACCGTTGCCGATGTGGCAGGTGATGAGCTTAAGCTCTTCCTTTTTTCTGCCCATAAGGTCAGCCATTTTTTCGGAAACATAACGGTGAGATGTGCCGTGAAAGCCGTACTTTCTTACACCGAACTTTTCATAATATTTGTAAGGTACTGCATACATAAATGCTTTTTCGGGCATTGTCTGGTGAAAAGCAGTATCAAAAACCGCAACCTGCGGAACTTTCGGACCGAAAACTCTTGTACAGGCCTCAATGCCCTGAAGGTGTGCAAGGTTGTGAAGAGGTGCAAGAGGAGCAAGCTCTCTGATTTTGTTGATTACCGAGTTATCTACAAGCACCGACTTGTCAAAGTACGAACCGCCCTGCACAACTCTGTGACCTACAGCGGAAACCTCAGACAAATCGCTGATTGCACCGTATTCGGGATCTAAGAGTGCATTTTTAACAGCCTCAAAAGCCTGTGTGTGGTTAAGCATCTGTGTTTTGCGTTCAATTTTTTTTCCGTCCGGTGTTTTAAAACCAATGAAAGCACCGTCCTGACCGATTCTTTCACAGTTACCCTTTGCGAGAACTGCCTCGTTGTCAGTATCAATGAGCTGGTACTTAAGCGAGGAACTGCCTGCGTTGATTACGAGAATTTTCATTACAATCGTCCCCTTTGGTAGTTATTTTCAGTTTTAAGTGAAGAAATATATTTGCCTGCCGCCATATTTTATACTATAATGTAAATCAGAAAATGTCTTTTCAAAATCGACAGGTCACACATACATATGATACTCCAATTTATGTGTGTTTTCAAGTGTTTTTTACAATATGTATGCGAATATGAGCTTTGGGGGAGAAATTATGGCAACTGCCGTTATCTGTGAATTTAATCCGTTTCACAACGGTCATAAATATTTGCTCGAAAGTGCAAAAAAAGTGCTTAAAGAGCCGATTATAGCGATTATGAGCGGAAGCTTTACCCAGCGCGGTGAGGTTGCTGTATGCGACAAATTTGTCCGTGCAAAATCTGCCCTTGAAAACGGTGCGGATTTGGTGCTTGAACTGCCTGTTGTGTTCTCACTTTCGGGGGCTGAGGGCTTTGCAAAGGCAGGTGCTGCGATTGCGTCGGCTTTTGACTGCACAAATCATCTTGCCTTCGGCAGTGAAAGCGGTGACTGCGAACTGCTCAAAAAATCCGCAAACGCTGTTTGTGATGAAAGGGTACAGGCTCTTGTGCGTGACGGAATGAAAAACGGCGGATACTACCCCCGTGAGCTTGAAAGTGCCGTCAAAGCGGTTTTTGGTGACAAGGTTTCATCGGTACTTTGCAAACCGAATAATATTCTTGCCGTTGAGTATATCAAGGCATTGAGCGGTACATCTGTTGAACCGTTCTCGGTTGCAAGAACAGGTGTTACACACGACAGCCGAATTGCGGGCGAGGGCTTTGCGTCTGCGTCACACATAAGAGAAATGCTACGCAACGGTGAAAATGCGAAGAAATATGCACCATATGTTCCCGATGAAATCACATTTTCCGAAAATCTTGACAGACCGTTGCTGTACCGTTTGCGTACTATGACAAGAGAGGAGATTTCTAAGCTGCCCGATGTGGGTGAGGGACTTGAAAACAGAATAGCCGATGCGGCAATGCAATGCAGTACCTCGGCGGAAATTGCCGATTTTGTAAAAACAAAACGCTACACTCATGCACGCATACGGAGAATACTCGCCTGTGCATTGCTCGGAATTGAAAAAGCTCATACGCAGATTCCGATTGAATATGTCCGTGTGTTAGGATTTACGAAAGACGGTGCAGAGCTTTTAAAGGATTGCAGATTAAATGTTGTCACTTCTGCAATTGCCGGTCTTAAAATCGGCGGCAGTACAAAAGCATTGCTTGAAAAGGACATTTCCGCTTATAATATTTCGGCTCTTGCTTACCGCGTTCCGAAAAAAGGAGGTCTTGATTTTACTACACAGATTGTAAAAATATGACGCCGAGCGATTGGCTCTTCAATGATATGACAGATTGGCACGGTTACAAAGGCTTTAATTACATTTTTTACTGCAAAAAAAGGCGATTTTTACGGGAATTTTATCTTTTTTGTGAGAAGTGCAACAATAACTGTGTAATCTTTTTGTAATTATTATTGAACCCGATAAAAGTAGAAAAATGGTCAAAAAAACATTGACAATTATTTAACAAAGATGATAAAATAGAGTCAATCGATGATTGGCTAATTCTAAAACAACGATTGAGAGGATCCAAAAAATGAAGAAAATTCTATGCTTTTTAATGGCATGTGCAATGTGCCTGACAGCAGCAGTAGGTCTTTCCGGATGCGGTTGTGACGACAACAAATCCCAGAAAAACAAACCCGGCTACAAGGTTGAGCCGACAGAGCCTGATTTTACAAACGGCGAATTCGGATTTTTTATCATCAATCAGGAAGAACTTATGGTTACTAAGTACACAGGTTCAGACAAGGTTGTTAAAGTTCCCGAAAGCTACAAGAACTACAAGGTTACCGTAATCGGTCCGAGTGTGTTCAACGACTCAAAAATCACTGAGGTTACAATCCCGTCAAGCATCAAACAGATTGAAGATTATGCTTTTGCAAACTGCCACAGTCTTACAAAGGTAAACTTCAACGAAGGACTTGAAATTCTTGACAGCAGCGTGTTCTTTAACTGTTCGGAGCTCAGAGAAATTAAGCTTCCAAATTCACTTAGGCAGATTGGCGTAAGAGCTTTTTCGGGTGCGTCCGTAAACAATGTGGTTCTTCCCGACAACGGAAATCTCACAAAAATCGGTGAATTTGCGTTTTATCAGTCGCGTGAGCTTACAGACATTACAATTCCTGCGTGTGTGACGAGTATCCCTGACAATGCTTTCTCGGAGTGTGCCAAAGAGGTTACAATTCACGGAGGCAAAGGAACATATGCCCAGAACTACGCGCAGAAAAATAATTTGAAGTTCGTGGCTGAATAAGCCTTGAAATAAAAAGTAAGATATTCATTTTCAGCTTTGCTGAATCTAATATAATTATGCAAGATAAGAGGTAGATTAAATGAGTACAAAAGAGTATCCTATCGTAGATAACGCAGAAAGCTTTGAAGCTGCCCTTGCAAGAGTAAGAGAAGCTCAGAAAATTTTTGCTACCTACACACAGGAACAGGTTGACAAGATTTTCCTTGCTGCCGCAACTGCTGCTAACCAGATGAGAATTCCGCTCGCTAAGATGGCTGTTGAAGAAACAGGCATGGGCGTTGCAGAAGATAAGGTTATCAAGAACCACTTCGCTTCTGAGTATATTTACAATGCTTACAGAAATGTTAAGACTTGCGGCGTTCTTGAGGAAGACAAGGCTTACGGCATCAAGAAGATTGCTGAGCCAATCGGCGTAATCGCTGCCGTTATCCCAACAACAAACCCAACTTCAACCGCTATCTTCAAGACACTCGTTTGTCTTAAGACAAGAAACGGTATCATCATCAGCCCGCATCCCCGTGCTAAGAAGAGCACAATTGAGGCTGCCAAGGTTGTTCTTGAAGCTGCTGTTAAGGCAGGCGCTCCGGAGGGTATCATCGGCTGGATTGATATTCCTTCACTCGAACTCACAAACACACTTATGCAGGAAGCTGACTGCATCCTCGCAACAGGCGGCCCCGGCATGGTTAAGGCTGCTTATTCATCAGGTAAGCCTGCACTCGGTGTTGGCGCCGGTAACACACCTGCTGTCATTGATGAAACAGCTGACATTTTACTCGCAGTTAACTCAATTATCCACTCAAAGACATTTGATAACGGTATGATCTGTGCTTCAGAGCAGTCTGTTATCGTTGAAAAGAAGATTTACAGCAAAGTTAAGAAGGAATTTAAGGCTCGTGGCTGCTACTTCCTTAACGAGGAAGAGACAGAGAAGGTTAGAAAGACTATCATCATCAACGGCGCTCTTAACGCTAAGATTGTTGGTCAGAAGCCTGTTACAATCGCAGCTCTTGCAGGTGTAACAATTCCTGAGGAAACAAAGGTTCTTATCGGTGAGGTAGAATCAGTTGACATCAGCGAAGAATTTGCTCACGAGAAGCTTTCTCCTGTACTCGCTATGTACAAGGCTGAAGATTTTGAAGATGCTATTGCAAAGGCTGAGCATCTTATTGCTGACGGCGGTTACGGTCACACATCTTCACTTTATGTTGACGCTGTAAACGAAAGAGCAAAGATCGACGAGTTTGCTTCAAGAATGAAAACTTGCCGTATCCTTGTAAACACACCTTCTTCACAGGGTGGTATCGGTGACCTTTACAACTTCAAGCTTACTCCTTCACTCACACTCGGCTGTGGTTCATGGGGCGGCAACTCTGTTTCTGAGAATGTTGGTTGCAAGCACCTTATCAATATTAAGACAGTTGCCGAGAGGAGAGAAAATATGCTTTGGTTCAGAGCACCTGAAAAGGTTTATATCAAGAAGGGCTGTATGCCTGTAGCTCTTCAGGAACTTAAGGATGTAATGGGTAAGAAGAGAGCATTCATCGTTACCGACTCATTCCTTTATAAGAATGGCTACACAAAGCCAATCACAGACAAGCTCAATGAAATGGGCATCACATATACAACATTCGCAGATGTTGAGCCTGACCCATCACTTATTTCAGCTCAGAAGGGTGCAGAGGCTATGCGTAAGTTTGAGCCTGACTGCATTATCGCACTCGGCGGCGGTTCAGCAATGGATGCCGGCAAGATTATGTGGGTTCTCTATGAGCATCCGGAAGTTGACTTCCAGGATATGGCTATGCGTTTCTGCGATATCCGTAAGAGAGTTTACACATTCCCGAAGATGGGTGAGAAGGCATACTTCATTGCTATCCCAACATCATCAGGTACAGGTTCTGAGGTTACTCCTTTCGCAGTTATCACAGACCAGAATACAGGCGTTAAGTATCCGCTTGCTGACTATCAGCTTATGCCTAAAATGGCAATCGTTGATGCTAACAACATGATGAGCGGTCCTAAGGGACTTACAGCTGCATCAGGTATCGATGCTGTTTCTCACGCACTTGAGGCTTACGCTTCAATGATGGCTACAGATTTCACAGACGGTCTTGCACTCCGTTCACTCAAGCTTATCTTCGAGTATCTCCCTGCTTGCTATGACAACGGTATGAACGAGCCTGTTGCTCGTGAGAAGGTTGCTCACGCTGCTACAATGGCAGGTATGGCATTCGCTAACGCATTCCTCGGTGTTTGTCACTCAATGGCTCATAAGCTCGGTGCTTTCCATCATGTACCGCACGGTATTGCTAACGCACTTATGCTTGAGCAGGTAATCAGATTCAACTCAGCAGAAGTTCCTGCTAAGATGGGTACATTCCCACAGTATGATCACCCGCACACACTTGCTCGTTATGCTGAAGTAGCTCGTTACCTCGGCCTCGGCGGCAAGAACGATACAGAGAGCGTTGAAAACCTTATCAAGGCTGTAAACGACCTCAAGGCAAGAGTTGGCATCAAGAGCTCTATCAAGGATTATGTTCCGGACGAAGAGGACTTCCTCAACCGTCTTGACGCTATGACAGAGCAGGCATTTGATGACCAGTGCACAGGTGCAAACCCAAGATATCCGCTCTTCAAGGAAATCAAGCAGATGTACCTCAATGCTTACTATGGCAACAACAGCGAGACTGTTTAATCTATCTCGTAAAGCATAATTATAAAACACCCTGCCCACACGGCAGGGTGTTTTGTTATTTTTTCAGTGATTTTCCCTTACAGCCCTAACAAAACATCTGCTAATGCGTTGCCTAAGAGAGTGCCTGAATAAACCGCCTCGTCAATCGAGTTTGACTCTGTGCCTACTTCAATTAACAGGGAACCGTTGCAGACATATTCGTTGTACGCAAAGTAGTCGAAGTTCAGCGGTCGGGTCATATCGGGGTAGAGGGTTTCGGTTTTGTCCTGAATTTTCAGGGCAAAATTTAGATTTTCTTCCCAGCAGTCAAAGCCCCGTTCGCCCTCAGAGTCGCAGCCTGCAAGAATCATAATTTGCGCACCTTTTTTGCCGTTGTATGTAAATACAGGCTTAACCTTGTTCTCATCTGTTCCTATTGCGTCACGGTGCAGGTCGATTACAACCTTGATGTCAGGATATTTTTCGAGATTTTTATACACAGTGTCAACACTTCGGTCGTACGAACCGTTGTAGGATTCATCGTGAATTGTCGTGTCGTGAACCGTTTTTATTCCACGCTTGTTGAGCTGTTCGGTGAGTGCGTCACCGACTGCCACAACATTGAAATCATTGTTGTTTGTGCGTGAATAAAAGCTGTCATAGAAAAAGTCAACATCTTCGTCAAGGTATGCCTCGCTTGTGTGGGTGTGGTAGATTAGAACCTGCGGTGAGTTTATGCCCTTGTCAATTGAGAACGGCAGTTTTGCCGAGAGCAGACCGTCAAAGTCAAGCGACAGTCCTGTTTTGTTTTTGACAAAGCAGTTGTCAACCTGAGTTCCCGTGTCGCCTATGTTGCGTTCCTCAACCGTATATTTATTTTCACCGTCATGAATGCCGTAGGAATCGTAATAGGTGCTTTTGTCACGCTTGTGTTTTTTTTGTACTATGGGTTCTGTGTCGGCTGATTCGGTGGGCTTTTGGCCGGAATCCGTCGGTTTTTTCGCCTTTGAATTTTCAAGCCTGTATTCTCCGTTTGTGAGGGTAAAGGCGGCAGCGGCAAGAGCTGCCGGATTTTGAGAGTCAAAACATAGGGGAAATCTGTATATAACGCTTAAAACAGCCGTTGACAATAATACAACGGCTGTGCTGATTTTTATGGCTTTTTTAAATTTATTTTTTGATTTTCCTTCACTTTTCACAAAATCACCTGCAATCCGTACATATGTGGGCTAACGGTTTCTAAATAAAATATATGCGGTGCTGTGCGTGAATATGCATAAATTTACATTAACGATATGAGGTCGGGCAAATCAAACTCATTTTGCAATGCTCCGTTGAGCGCAAAGGCTATCAGCCGTGAGGCTCTTTCCGTGAGCAGGTCAATTTCTCTGGGAATTACAACAAGCTGTCTGCCCTGCGGCATAAGCATTTTTTGGGTTTTGCGGTTGCAGTCGCTGCCGAGAATATCAATCGCAAGCGTCTGTGCATCAACAACCGTAGGTACTCCGATTGCAATAACAGGTACTCCTACGGTTTCTTTGGTGATTTTGGTGCGATGGTTGCCGACTCCTGCTCCCGGTGAAATTCCCGTGTCGCTTATCTGCAGTGTACAGCCGAGCCTTTCCGGTCTGCGTGAGGCGAGTGCATCAATTGCAACAACGGCTGTAGGTCTTATCCGCCGTACAATGCTGAGAATATATTCGCCTGTTTCAATGCCGGTTTGACCTGTAACGCCTGTTTGCATAACCGCAACGGGACGAAGTCTGTCAAGCCCTGTTGAGCGGGCAATTTCTCCGCTTATGTGACGGGTGGCAAGCACTCTGCTGCTTGTTTTCGGACCGAGCGAGTCGGGAGTAATTTCCATGTTGCCGAGCCCTGCCACAAGCACAAGTCCGTTCACGGGCAAAAGCCTCTTTATTTCATTGCCCACGGTTTCAAGCCGCTTGTCGGTTTCTGTAAAATTGTCTGTGAGTGACGGCAGCTCAATCGTAATATATGTTCCGATTTCTTTGCCGAGTGCCTGCTTTGCCTTTTGAGTTTTAACGGTGAGCCGTGAGATTTCAAGGCCGTTTTCGCTGTACCTTTTAAATTCAACACCGCCTGTGTTTTCTCCTGCAATTTCTCTTGCTTCAATTGCAAGGTCGGTTCTGAACTGCAAAATAATCCCCCGTTTCGCAAATTTGTGTTTGTATAGTTATTATTGTGCAATTTTGCATGATGTATGCTATTTACATTCTAAATGTGTTCTGTTATAATCCAATTATAGCTTACATCTGCCACAATTTCCGTTCCGTTGCAGCTCAGACGAAAATTGTTTGATTTGATTTTTTGTTATAAAGAAAATGTTTAAAATTTTTGTATAGGTGATTTTATGAATAGAAAGTTTGCTAAAAAATTCATTGCTCTTTTTTCGGCTTCGTGTATGCTTTCAATAGGTACTGCAGCTGTAAATGCTGCTGAAATAGACGATGGCTTTGAGTCGGTAACAAAGAATATGGATTTTTCCGATTCATCTTTTCCGTCGGCATATTCTGCAATCGGCTGTACGCTTGTTGACGAAAACGGACTTCCGAGTGATTTCAGCTCAAAAAAACTCGGCTTTGTAACACCTATCAAGGCTCAGCAGTATAACGATTGCTGGGCGGTTGCAGGTACAGAAGGCTTTGAAACAAAGCTTTTGAAGCTTGGCTATCCCGTTACCGAGATGTCACATGACCACGCAAACGCAAGTTCCACAACCCAGACAAACGGTAAGGGCTGGCAGAGAAAATACCGTGACGGCGGATTTACAAATATTTATCCCGGCTATCTCACCTCATGGCAGGGCGGTGCAGAGATTGCCGATGTCGGTAAGATTGATTTTTCAAAAAATATTCACGGCGATGATATGACAGCCGACAAGACTAAATACGGCACAACAAAACTGCGTTATCTTGACGGCGTTGATTCAAACGAAATCAAGCAGGCAATTATGGATAACGGTGCGGTTACTGCATCATATGCAACAACAAACAGGTGCTTTAACAATGCAGGCACAGCCTATTTTATGCCACAGTCGTATGACGGCGATTATACAGGCCACACAATCAGCATTGTGGGTTGGAACGATAATTTTAACAAATACAAGTTTGCTAACAATACAGGCGTACTGCCCCAAAATAACGGTGCATGGCTTGTGCGCAACAGCTGGGGCGATAACAACACAATGGGCGGTTATTTCTGGCTTTCATATGAGGATAAGTATATTTTCGGCGAAAAGTATTCTCCTAATTTTACGATTGACGAAGTTGTTGAAATTTCCGATGATATGACCCTGCTGCAGAATGAACGCTACGGTGCTACATACAGCTTTGATTATGTTGATAGCAACGACATCACCTTTATCAATTGCTTTGATTTTGATGAAAACAGCCGCACACTTAACAATGTGATTTTTGAAACCAAGAGCAACGGTGCTGATTATGAGGTTTACTATATACCTGTTGATAACGGCACGCCTGCGAATGATGAAAGCAAGTGGAAGCTCATTTCATCGGGTAAGGTTACATACAGCGGCTATCAGTCAGTTGATACAAACGGCTATGTTGCGCCGTTGGGCAGAGGCGCAATCGGCATAAGAATTATAACTGAATCAGGTGAATCAAGTCAGCTTGGCGTTGGCGAATGGCTTACCAATTCAACAAAAAAGACTTTTATAAATGATTCAAGATACGGCGACAGCTACATTAAGTATGACGGCACAACATCAGATTTACTTGATTGGTACAAGCTGAACAATAATGACCTTCTCGGCGGTACCTTTGTCATAAAGGCTGTTGCACTTGAGAATGACAATATAATGAAAGGCGATACAAATTTTGACAAAGTGATTTCTGTTGTTGATTCAACACTCGTTCAGAAGTATATTATAGGTAATACCGATTTTGACGGAACTCAGATTTATAATGCCGATTATGACGGTGACGGCATAATTACAGTTGCCGATGCAACCGAAATTCAGAAAAAGGTTGTAGGTATGCAAAAGTCAAATTAAAGAATTAAAAATTAAAACAAAAACAGTTGTCGGATGAAGATTTGCAAAACGCAAAGTATAATCATCCGACTTTTGTTTTATACAAAAGTAACCGTTAATTTAATATGGACATCTGCCGTGCATTCGTGTTAAAATGTAAAATATAAGGATATGCACGGTTGAACGGGAGGTGAATCGGGTATGAATAATGCGGAAAAATCTGCTGATAAAATAAAAGTAAAAAAGTCGATTTTCAAGAGGCTTTTCGTTCGTGTGCTTGTGCTGTTTATTTTGGCGGTGATTGTTTCGGGTACGCTCAATTGCATTGAAAACATTCAGCGCACAAGGCGGTTTACACGACAGCTGACCGAAAGTGCGTCAAAGGTTGCAACGGAAACTTTTGAACGCAGCGATATAAACGCATTGCTTGATAATCCCGATTCCGAAGAATATCGAAAAGCCGTTAAGACCTTGAGGTGGATTTGTCAGACGAACCACCTTGAATATATGTACATTTACATTCCGAATTTTGACGAAAACAAGGTTACATATGTTATGACTGTTGCCGATGATGACAGCGAAAACGAGAATGTTTTGAAGGTGAGAAGTGCAGGCGCAGAGGTTGACCACAGCTTGTGGGACGCTGAAAAAGAGGCGTGGGAAAATCCTAACCTTGTCACGGCTTACGAATATCAGAACGACAGCTTCGGCAGCTTTTACACGGCATTTTCAGCGATTCAAGGCAATGACGGCAAGCCTGTTGCATTAATCGGTGCGGACTATTCGCTGACGCAGATTTATACGGAAATTATTTTCTATACTGCAATGCGAGTTCTTGCGTTGTTTGTTGTGCTGGCAATTGTATTCTTACTTGTAATGCGGTTTGTCAGAAAAAAGATGTATAATCCGATACTTTTGATTTTTGAAAAAATTCGAGGATACTTTTCCGACAAGGCTGATGGCACAAATACAAAGAAAGCGTTTGTGCCGATAAAACTCGGCTCTGACGATGAAATTCAGCTTTTGGCTGATTATTTCAACGATATGGCTCACGATGTAGAAACTTATGTTGAAAAAAATTCCGCCCTTGCGAGTGAAAAGGCTAAGAATGAAACCGAGCTTGAGGTTGCAAGGCGGATTCAGTACGGAATAATTGCGAGAGAAAAGAATGTTGTCTTTGCCGATTGTTTTGATGTTTCGGCAAGAATGGAGTCTGCAAGACAGGTAGGCGGCGATTTTTACGATTGCTTTGCATTGCCTGACGGCAGAATGTGTGCCGTAGTCGGTGATGTGTCGGGCAAGGGCGTTGCGGCGGCAATGTTTATGGCTTTTGCAAAAACTCTTATCCACGAAAAAATGACCGAAAATGCAGAACCCGACAGGGCATTTGAAGAAATCAACAAGGAACTCTGTTCGTCAAATCCCGAGGGAATGTTTGTAACTGCATTCGCCGTGATTTTTGACAAAAACAGCGACAGCTTTTTGTACATAAATGCAGGTCATAACAAGCCTGTTGCGGTGAGCAACGGCAAGGCTGAATTTTTAGAATGTAAGCCGTGTATAATGCTCGGTGTGTTTGATGATGCAAGATATGTTGTGAACAGCGCTGAATTTGGAAACGGCGATGTAATTTGCCTTTACACCGACGGTGTGAATGAGGCAACAAATGCGGATAATGAATTTTTCGGCAACGATAGACTTGTGTCTGCCTGTCAAAATGCCGAACAGACTGCAAAAGGTGTGTGTGACGGAGTTTATGACGCTTTGACGGACTTTACCGAAAATGCGGAGCAATTTGACGATATAACAATTGTTGCAATAAAAAACAGCAAAAACAGAGATTGAAGGGTTATGAATGTTTAAATCGGAAAACAATCAGATTACAATAGAACAGGTGAGAAAGCTTGACGAGGAATATACTCTTGTTGATATCCGAGATGAAATTTCGTTTGAATACGGTCACATTGACGGTGCAAAGAATATTCCGCTTGCAAAAATCAAAGAGGATAATTCACTTTTGCCAAAAGACAAGCTTGTTGTCCTCTGTTGCAAAAGCGGTCAGGTAAGTGACGAGCTTGCAGAAAATCTGCGTGATGACGGATTCAATGCCGTGAATCTTGAGGGCGGTTATTACAGTTGGTTGAGAGGTCAATTCGAGAATGAGGACTATGCAACCGATGTTGAAAAGAGCATCCGCAAAAAGTTCAGCAAAACGATTTGGAGCAGATTTACTGCGGCGATAATCGAGTACAAGCTTGTTGAGCCGAACGATAAAATTGCCGTCTGCATTTCGGGCGGTAAGGATTCAATGCTGATGGCAAAGCTTTTTCAGGAGTTGAAAAGGCACAATAAATTTCCGTTTGAGCTTGTTTTTCTTGTAATGGACCCGGGCTACAGCGTTGAAAATCGTGATGTAATCGAGAGCAACGCCCGCAGACTGAACATTCCGATAACTGTTTTTGAAACAGATATTTTTAATTCTGTTTACAATGTTGACAAATATCCCTGCTACCTTTGTGCAAGAATGAGGAGAGGTTATCTCTACAAAAAGGCAAAGCAGCTCGGCTGTAACAAAATTGCACTCGGTCATCACTATGACGATGTTATAGAAACTATCCTTATGGGTATGCTCTACGGTGGTCAGGTTCAGACGATGATGCCGAAGCTCCACAGCACAAACTATGAAGGAATGGAACTTATCCGCCCTCTCTACCTCGTTCGTGAGGCTGAAATCAAGCATTGGCGAGATTACAACAAGCTGAATTTCATTCAATGTGCGTGCCGTTTTACGGACACCTGCACAACCTGTTCCCCAAACAGCAACACAGGCTCAAAACGACAGGAAATAAAACAGCTTATAGCAAATCTGAAGAAAATCAATCCCCAGATTGAAAGTAACATTTTCCACAGCGTTGAAAATGTCAACCTCGATACGATTATTTCATATAAACAGGGTGATAACAAAGTTTCGTTTCTGGACAGATATGATGATATGGGGATGGGCAAGTAATTAAAAATTGAAAATGGAAAATGGAAAATGAATGTCGGGAAGACAGTTTGCAAAATGCAAAGCAATGTCTTCCCGACTGTTTTTGTTTGTGTAAAAGCTGTTGTTTAAGCACGGCGAGCCGCCGTTCCCAATTCGTGCAGTCAGTTTTATAATATCTAAAACATATCATGCCCGAGCGTAGCATTGTGATTGTTTTCGTAATTTTGTAGGGGCAGAAAATTTATGATGAAAATAAACTGTATAAATGAGATACAGTTACCGAAATAATGTAGGGGAGAACCGTGTTCTCCCGTCTGAAATATAGTCGCAATGCGTTGCACATAAATATACTGTAATATCGCACTTTAGGCAGTACATCCCTTGTACTGCCTTTTATTTTGCAAAATCATTATGTAAAACGCATAAATTCAATTCATCCGCACACACTTTTACAAAGGAAGTGTGCAGATGAAACGCAAAGTACCCGATTACAAAAAGATTTTAACACCAAGTGATTTAGAGCTTAACACCTGTTCAAATCAGGATTGCACAGGGCTAATCCCAACAGCAGTAAAAAATCCCGCCGAAGCAGATTCATACGAAGAACTCTACCCATATATAACCGGTGTGTCGCCGACTTTACAAGATAATCCGAATAAAATTAACGCCGACACCCAAAAAAGAAACCGATTATAAAATACAAAAAGCAGAGTATATTGACCTACAATCCCATAAATCGGAATTAACGAAAAACGGGAATTAAGTTAAATATACTCTGCTTTAATTTCACGAAAAAGTTACTAAATGAAATTTTCTGAACAAGCTAACCATAAAATATAATCAACTTCAGCGGGGCGTTTTCTGATAAGCTCTGCTGTTTCTGAAATAATGTCAAACACCTCGTAATCGGGAACTTCTTTTTTTTCGGAAAATCCCAATCCGTTACAACCCAAAACGTTCTTCATATAGGTATTAGGATTTGCTATATCATAGCCTACATTTCTGAGATATTCGGCAACAAGCGAAACTGCCATTTGAGTCATCTTATCTTCACTTTTACCGTCAGCAAGATTACTAACAAGGCTTTTGAGGGAAGTATCCTTTTCAACAAATGTATTGTAGTAATTATCAATACTGCCGTACTCTTTTTCAAACTTAAGCAATTTCGGTATATTATCAAATACCAAAGCATTCATCTGAGCTCCGACAGATTTATTTCCAAGGGTAAAACCCATGATATTATTAGCCAAATCGTCAGGATTACAGCTAAGAATATAGTCAGGATTGTAGCCGTGGAAAATTTTATCAACTGCTGTTATTTCGCCTGTATCAATATCAAAATATTCCATGAATTTACTCCATCTGCCGCCGTTGCTGAGCATTGAGTAAACCATAGCCTTTATGTGTTCCTCGGTAGTAAAATGTTTGCCCTTTTCTCTGTTAACAATCTGATGTTTGATATATGTATTTTTCCAAAACATTATTTTGCAGTCATCACCGTACTTTTCTTTCATAGCCGTACGAGTAAGGCTGTCAATTGCATTTATGGCAAAACTCATAACATTTTTTGAATCGAAATTCATAACTCTCACCTTTATTTCTTTACATACTCCCATTCGTTATATAAATATGATGAATATGGATTATAACTAAAATAGTTCGTATTAAACTCCTTTGCTGCTTGTTCCGGATCACTGAAACTGTTTATATCAATTGAGTGCCAATTAGCATCTGGTGTCTTCCATTTATAATTATAATTCATTTTCCATCCTGTTGGGTCTTCAAAATAAACATATTGCCAATTATCGTAATTTCCCAGCCTTCCCACACGGGTTACACTTTTAGGAATATTGATACTTGTTAAGTTATTACAATCATGGAACGCATTAGCTCCAATATCTTCAACGCCATCAGGCAAAACAATACTGTCTATTTTTTTACATCTGGTAAAAGCACTATCACCAATACTTTTCAGTGATTTCGATAAACTGAAAGTTTTTAGATTTTCACAGCCAGTAAATGCATACTTACCTATGCTGACTACGCCGTCTCCCATATTAAGATAAGTTAAATCAGTTCCACGAAAAGCAGAATTTCCTATTTGGGTTACGGTATTTGGAATTGTGACATTCTTTAAATATTTACAATTGTAAAATGCCTTTTCTGCTATAACAGTTACCTTTCTGCCGTTGTATGTACTTGGAATGACAACTTTTTCAATACTGTTTTGATAGTCAGATTTAACGGATACACTTAAAGTTCCGTCATCAAGAATAGTAAATGTCAACATAGATGTATAGTCGGTTACATCTCCGCCAATACTTCCTAAATTATCACTTGTACCGTCAGTGTAGGTGATAACAAGTTCACCGTTAACAAGTTCTGTTTTTGCAATACCTCTGCCGTCTTTTCCGTCTTTACCGTCTGCACCCTTATCGCCTTTTTCACCTTTTTCGCCCTTGTCGCCTTTTTCGCCCTTGATATTGCCAAGGTTGCATACGGTGTTATCGGTCAAAAGAATACTGAGATTTCCGTCAGACGAAAGGGTAACTGTTTTAATACCGATACCGTCCTTGCCGTCTGTTCCGTTATTTCCGTTAGAACCTACGACTACACCGAGATTTTCTTTGTTGCCGTTTGTGTATGTAAGTATCAGCTCTCCGTTTGAGTTAATTTCTGACTTTGTTATGCCAATTCCGTCTGCACCCTTAATATTGCCGAGATTAAGTACAGTTCCGTTTGTAAGTTCAACACTTAATGCACCCTCCGAAGATACAGTTACATTTACAATACCTGTACCGTCTTTGCCGTCAACACCGTTTTTACCGTCAGTGCCGTCTTTTCCTGCAACTTTTCCAAGATTGGTAGATTGACCGTTTGTATATGTCAGTACAAGTTCACCGTCTGAATTAACCTCCGACTTTGTAATGCCAATGCCGTCTGCACCTTTGATATTACCTAATTCAAGATTTGTACCGTTTGTAAGTTCAACAGTGAGTACACCCGCATCGGATACAGAAACATTTGATATGCCTACACCGTCTTTACCGTCAGTACCGTTTGCACCGTCTTTTCCGTCAACACCGTTTTTGCCGTTAGTACCGTCTTTGCCGTCCTGACCGTCCTTGCCGACAATACAGCCGAGATTGATATTTGATAAATCGGAGAAAGTAAGTTCCAGTTCGCCGTTTGAATTTATAACTACATCAGAAATGCCAATGCCGTCTTTACCGTCCTGACCGTCGGCACCATTGGCACCGTCCTTGCCATCTTTACCGTTTATACCGTCAGCACCGTTTTTACCGTCTTTACCGATTACAACACCGAGATTTGTAGATGTCCCGTCTGAATAAGTTACTACTAATTCTCCGTCGGCATTGATTTCAGATTTTGCAACACCAATACCGTCCTTGCCGTTAGTACCGTCTTTACCATTCTTACCGTCAGTTCCGTTTGTACCGTCTTTACCGTTCTTACCGTCAGAACCTACTACCGTACCGAGATTTGCAGACGTTCCATCTGAATACTGAATAACAAGTTCCCCAACGGAATTTATTGCTGTTTTGGTAATTCCGATACCGTCCTTACCGTCAGAACCATTAGTACCGTCTTTACCGTTGGTACCATCGGCACCCTTAATATTTCCGAGGTTTAATTTTGCACCGCTTGTCAGCATGATTTCGAGTTCGTTATCTGAGTTAATTATTATATTCTGAATACCGACTCCGTCATGACCGTCAGCACCGTTAATGCCGTCTTTGCCGTTCTTACCGTCAAGACCGTTTATACCATTTGTGCCGTCCTTGCCGTCAGCTCCATTTTTACCGTCTTTACCGTTTGCACCCACTACAACACCGAGATTGGAAACAGTGTTATCAGAATAGGTCAAAACAAGTTCACCCTTTGAGTTAATTTCGGATTTAATAACACTGATACCGTCAATACCGTTAGCACCGTCTTTACCGTCAGTACCGTTGATTCCGTCCTTTCCGTTCTTGCCGTCAAGTCCGTTTGCTCCTATTACATTTCCAAGATTTGAACGCTGTCCGTTAGAGTAGGAAAGCACAAGTTCGCCGTTTGAATTGATTTCTGCATTAGATACACTAATACCGTCCTTGCCGTTTGTACCGTTAGAACCGTCTTTGCCGTTTGCACCTACCACAATACCGAGGTTAGCAACTGCATTGTCAGAGAAAGTTAAAACTAATTCGCCCTTAGAGTTAATTTCTGACTTTACAATACTGATACCGTCAATACCATTAGCACCGTCTTTACCGTCAACACCGTTTATACCGTCTTTTCCGTTCTTACCGTCAAGCCCGTTAGTGCCGTCTTTGCCGTTTGCACCGACAACCACACCAAGATTAGAACTCTGTCCGTTTGAATATGTTAAAACCAATTCACCGTCAGAATTTATTTCAGAATTTGTTATGCTGACGCCGTCAGCTCCGTTCATTCCGACAACCTTGTCAAGATTAACGGTTTTTCCGTCTGAAAAGTTAAGAACAAGCTGACCGTCAGAATTGATACTTGCATTAGAAATTCCTATACCGTCATTACCGTTTGTACCGTCTTTGCCGTTTTGACCGTTTATACCGTTCTTTCCGTTCGCACCATCTTTACCATTAGTTCCGTCAGTACCGTTTTTGCCGTCAATGCCATTCTTACCGTTTGCACCGTTGGTTCCGTTTTTACCGTTAATGCCGTTTGCACCGTTGACACCGTTTGAGCCATTTTTGCCGTCAGAACCGTTTTTACCGTCAGAGCCTACCGCTTTGCCGAGGTTTAAAACAGAATTGTCGGACAGGGTTATAAGTAATTCGCCGTTTGATGAGAAAGAAGCTGTCTTGATGCTTGCACCATCCTGTTTTGATGCAGTCTCAAGTGCAGATGCCCATTCTTTTTCAGTACCCGAATAGCCGTTATCCACCGCAATATCATAGGCAGATTTGCCTGAAAGAGAATCAAGCCATTCCTGCACAGTGCCTTCGTAGCCGTATTTCACAGCAAGCTCGTAAGCAGAAAGTCCGTTTTCAACTTTTTGATTTCCTTTATAAATAGTTACTCCAATCATACCGAGCAGCAGTAACAAGATTAGACATACACATAAAATCTTGTAAAATTTACCGTCTTTTTTCTCTGATTTTTGAGTATTAACAGTATTTTGCTCCATAGTTCTACCCCCAATTAAAATACAATAATGTTTTTACTTCATTTTACGACGGTATTCTCGTTTTGTCAACTAGTATTTAGTATTTTTAACCATTATTGCGTATCTTCCATTAAAATAATTATGGGTGATTACTATGAAATTCAGCGAAAAATTACGCTTGCTTATAGATGAGTTTGACATTACACAAAAGCAATTTGCAAATGACCTTAATATTGCCCCGTCAACAATAGGTGGATATGTACAAGGTGTAAGCGAGCCTGATTTTGAAACCTTAAAAAGAATAGCCTTATATTTTAATGTGTCGGCAGACTATCTTTTGGGCATACAGGAAAACAAAACAAATAGTCTTGCGGAAGTAGAGTTACTTCGTGTATTCCGCTCAATGACAAATGAACAGCAACAATTGTTCATTGAACAAGGCAAAGTATTTACTAAAGCAAATAATAAACTAAAGGCAAGAAAAATGACAAAATCATCTTAATTGATTTTCGGAAGTAAATTGAAAGTAACAGAAAAACAAAAACAGCGAAAGCAAAGAGAAAATCTCTGCTTTCGCTGTTTTAATATACAATAAATATATGGATAAAAGGCAACAAAAAAGCACCACATTATGTGGTGCTGAAAGTTCAAATGAACCACCGATTACTCGGTGTATATAAAAGGGTAAACACCCTGAAAACTGAATAAAGGAAAGAAGATTAAGAAGAAAGATTAGTTAAATTCATATTGGAATGACCAATCGGGTTAAAGTATATACTACACAGCTGACCAAAGAAATCTTGTGGTCAAGCCCTCGACCTATTAGTACTGCCAAGCTGAATGCCTCACGGCACTTACACACGCAGCCTATCAACCTCGTAGTCTTCAAGGGGTCTTACTCGTTATACGATGGGATATCTAATCTTGGAGTCGGCTTCACGCTTAGATGCTTTCAGCGTTTATCCGTTCCGTACATAGCTGCCCAGCCGTGCCATTGGCATGACAACTGGTGCACCAGAGGTACGTCCATCCCGGTCCTCTCGTACTAAGGACAGAGCTCCTCAAATATCCTGCGCCCACGACAGATAGGGACCGAACTGTCTCGCGACGTTCTGAACCCAGCTCGCGTACCACTTTAATCGGCGAACAGCCGAACCCTTGGGACCGAATACAGCCCCAGGATGTGATGAGCCGACATCGAGGTGCCAAACCTCCCCGTCGATGTGGACTCTTGGGGGAG
>OHYH01000183.1_pt1 | contig 35133 bp, 28 predicted proteins | sample 1580211 | NCBI WGS metagenome assembly OHYH01 (sample SAMEA3882528, study PRJEB24775) | human gut metagenome | biome: human-associated habitat; feature: intestine environment; material: feces | place: Netherlands | collected 2009/2010 | reverse complement strand
CAAAGTCATTACGGGTTTCTTTACATTATCTCGTTGTTCAATTTTCAAGGTCCTACGCACTTTCAAGGCTTGTTTGCTTTCTTCATTTGAAGTCGCACACCTCAGCAGTGCAAGAGCTATTATACTACACTGTTTTGATTTTGTCAAGCTCTTTTTAAAAGTTTTTTAAAAAGTTTTTTCAGCTTTTAAGATCAAAACCGAGCAACACTTTTGATTACTTTCTGAATGTTGACTCTCCACTTCCGTGCGTTCTACACTCTTTCACCGTCCGTGTTTTCTCTTGTCTGCCTCGCCTCTCAGCGCAACAGTTGATATTATATCAGCACTTCACTCTTTTGTAAACCCTTTTTTTACAATTTTTTTATCTTTTTTACATTATCGGCAAATTTTCCATATTATTGTTTATTCTATCTGATTTTTAATGCCTTTTCACTATTATTCTGCTTTTTACATGCTGAATCCCTCTTCATATACATATATATGTAAAAAGAAATTTGTTCTTATCCTTTAAATGTAATTTCACACCCAATTATATTGTGCATTTATATAATTTGGATAAGACTTATTTGTTTATTTTATACAAATTTCGTAAAATTTGTTTTTACAGACTGGACTTTTCGCAAAAATGTGTTATTATAGTATATGTAAAGCGATATAGTTTTGACATTTAGCTACTTAATGTTGCTGCTGTACAACTTTACAAATTGCAAATACCGGGAGGTTTAGTTATGAGTTTTGATAAAATTATTGCCATCACAAGACAGTATGGTTCCGGCGGACACGATATTGGTAAAGCTCTTGCCGAGAGGCTTGGCATATCGTTTTATGATAAGGAGCTCATTTCTATTGCCGCTAAAGAGAGCGGTGTTTCTCCTGAGGTGTTTAAGCACGCTGACGAAAGAGCTACCAACAGTCTTTTGTATTCATTGTCTGTGGGACTGTACAATTACGGTAACAACTTTTCTTCAGTTGGTGACCTGCCGGTTAATGACCGTCTTTATATTTTACAGCACAAGATTATCAAGCAGCTTGCAGAAAAGGAAAATTTCGTTGTTGTCGGTAGATGCGCCGACTATGTTCTTAAGGATAATCCGAAACTTGTGAAGGTATATATTTATGCTGATCTTGATAAGAGAATTAAAAGAGCTGTTGACAGACAGGACATTGACCCTGCCAGAGCAAAACAGGCAGTTTTGAAGGCAGACAAGAACAGAGCAAATTACTATAGTTTTTATTCAGGAAAGAAATGGGGTCTTCCGGACAACTATGATTTGTGCCTTAACAGCACAAACCTGACAGTTGATCAGGCCGTTGACATTATTATCAGTTACATTAACATTTGTAACTCAAACAAAAAATAATACTCATATTCGATCATTTCCTGAATATACTATATTGTTTTATTAAGGAGGTGTACTATATGAAATTTGTCATTATGGATCTTGATGATTTTATCTTTGGTAACGAAGAATGGCACGAGAGCGAAAGATAATCACTTTTAATTTAGGAATTTTAATTTAATAATCGTGATTCTTATCATTGACATAAAATCATAAAAATGAGGCGGATGCTTACTTAGAAGTATCCGCCTTTTTGATGCCCCTTAAAACGAAACGAGGGCTTGCAATAATATTGTATGCGTCAAAATCGCAATTATTCATTGTTATTTATAAAAGAAAGCGGATCGGCGTACTTGCCATCAATCTTCACTTCAATGTGTATATGGTTTTCGTCCCCTGCTTCAAAAGGAACTGCCCCTATTGTACCTACTTTATAGCCCACATCAACCGAATCACCTTTATTCACATTAACCGAACCTAACCCGCAGTAACGGCAGACAACATTCTCTGTCGAAATTTCAACAATTTTGCCAAGCATTTTGTCGTCACACACATTAGTAACCACTCCGCCGGTCATTGCTTCTACATCATCACCGAGTTTTCCTCCGAAATCAACTCCCGTGTGCGGTTTCCATACATTCAAAGTTTTGAAATAAACACTTTTTTCGCTGTACTCACGAACAATGTTATTTGAATTGAGCGGATAGTTCAGGCTCAAATTAGTTGAAAGCATTGTTTCAAGAGCATTTTTTGAACTTTCTGTCGGATTTGTTGCCGGTTCTTCGGTTGCAACAATTGTCGGAACTTCGACATCAAGCTTGACTTCGGGCAAGGTTTGGGTTACGCCCGTAACATTTTCATTGACCTTAACCTCATTGCTTTGTGTCACGGTCGTAGTTTTGGTATTTGGAACCGATAATGTATTGTAGGTTGAATACACCGCCATACAAACTGCAATAAGACAAATTGAACAAGCTGTGTAGAAACCGATTTTTTCACGGCGGCTGCGTTTCTTCTTTCTGTTCCTGTTATAATAATCGCTCATAAATAAGCACCTCCGTTTCTATTATTGACGAGGGTGCTAAATTTATACAGTTGTATATACAAAAATCCCTCCCGAAAATCGAGAGGGATAAATTTGTTTTTAAGTATCAATTAAACCTTGCGGCAAACAGCGTTGATTGACTCCGGAATTTCGCTTTCGTCAGCAGAAATAAGGAGAACAATGTTAGTTGATGCAGTTTCGGCAAGATCCTGAAGCTTCTTTGTGAAGGTTTCAAGACCTGCAAGAGCCTCCGGACAAATCTTGAATGTTGAGTCAACGAGAATGTCAGTAACATCGTAATTGCCTGCACAGATACCGCTGATAAAACCGAAAAGCATATCATAACCGCTGATGAGATACTGCTCTGTATCAATAAGTCTTGCCTTATGTGTAACATCATATGTGAGCTTTGAGCCCTTTTCAATTACAACAACATTGCCTGTTGAAGCGGCAACAGCCTCGTTAGCAAGAGAGATGAGCTTTTTAGTTTTGCCTGTTCCTTTTTTACCGATAAGTAAAGTAACCATAATTAGTTCCTCCGTTGTTATACTTTATTAAGAAATTATCCGAGTCTTGCCTCAAGAGCGGCCTTCTGATCCTCATAGCCCGGCTTGCCGAGAAGAGCAAACATATTCTTCTTGTAGCTTTCAACACCCGGCTGGTTAAACGGATTAACACCGAGCATATAACCTGAAATAGCACAAGCCTTCTCAAAGAAGTAGATGAGATAGCCAAGCTCTGATTCGTTCATTTCGGGAACATTAAGAACAATGTTCGGTACACCGCCGTCATTATGAGCGAGAACTGTACCCTCGAAAGCCTTCTGATTTACGAATCCCATTGTCTTGCCCGAAAGGAAGTTAAGACCGTCAACATTTGTCGGGTCTGTACCGAGAGTAACTTCTTTTTTACATTTATCAAAGAGAACAACAGTTTCAAACATTGTGCGTCTGCCGTCCTGAATGTACTGACCGAGTGAATGAAGGTCTGTTGAGAAGATAACGCTTGCAGGGAAAATACCCTTGTTATCCTTGCCTTCACTCTCTGCAAAGAGCTGCTTGAACCACTCTGACATCATTGTGTAAGCCGGCTCATAAGAAACCATAACTTCCATAGTTTTGCCCTTGCGGTAAAGCATATTTCTGATTGCAGCATATTTGTAACAATCGTTTGTCTTTAAATCATCGTTGTCAAATTCTTTCTGAGCTGTTGCGGCACCCTGCATAAGAGCGTCAATATCAGCACCCGAAACTGCGATAGGAAGAAGACCTACTGCTGTGAGGACCGAGAAACGACCGCCTACATCGTCCGGAACAACAAATGTTTCGTAGCCTTCTTCGTCTGCAAGAGCCTTGAGTGTACCCTTGGCCTTGTCAGTTGTGCAGTAAATACGCTCTCTTGCGCCCTCTTTACCGTACTTCTTTTCGAGCATTTCACGGAACACACGGAAAGCGATGGCAGGCTCGGTTGTTGTACCTGACTTGGAAATCATATTTACGGAAACATCCTTGCCCTCGCAAAGCTCCATGATTTCTGCAAGTGCAGATGAGCTGATTGAGTTACCTGTGAAGAAAATCTGCGGTGTGTCCTTGCAGGTAAGGTTGTAGTTCTGTGATGAAAGAAATTCAATAGCCGCTCTTGCTCCGAGGTAAGAACCGCCGATACCGATTACAACGAATACATCAGTATCTTTCTTGATTTTCTCTGCACACTTCTTGATGCGTGCAAACTCTTCCTTGTCATAATCTGTAGGAAGATTGAGCCAACCCAAAAAGTCGTTGCCGAGGCCGCTGCCGTCATGCAACACCTTGTGAGCTGCTTTAACTTCGGCAGCAACACCGTCATATTCGTGTTCGCCGATAAAATCACTTAAATACTTGTCATTTAACTTTGTTGCCATTTATAAATTCCTCCAAAATTCCTATAGCGAAAATAGAATCGCAATAAGTATCTTTGTTGTTTTATTATACTATAATATGAGCGTTTTTGCAAGGTCAATTTGTGAATTTTTAAAATAAACCAGCATTGTTTTTTGCACTGCTTTTAATAACAATGCACAAAAGCCTGATTTTCCGACAAAATCAAAGCGAAATCAGTGAAGCGAACACATATTCAAGCAATGCACCGAAGCTTGTTTTTTGAACAGAATCGCCTGCACAAATATCAAAGCTCTGCGCCTTTTTTGAATTGACAAGATATGTAAGCGTACCTATCTTCCTATTCTTTTCAACAGGTGCGTCAATCTTGTCGGGCAGGTCGATTTCAGTTGTAATTTTAGCACCGTTTCCTTTGTCAACCACTATTTTTGAAGAAACCTTACATTCAAGCTTTACGCTGTCGGTCATACCGCCGTTCACTTCAATGCTTTTCGGCATATCTTCGGGAAGTGTTAATTCTTTCACGGAAATATTTGCAAAGCCGTAATCAAGAAGTGCCGCCGCATCTGCAAATCGCTCTTTGCCTGTTTTACAGCCGAGAACAACACTTATCAGCGAAACATCTCCCCTTGTTGCGGTTGCAGACATACAGCAACCCGCATCGTTGGTTGTGCCTGTTTTCAATCCCGTAATTCCGTTATAGGTTTTCAACAGCTTGTTCGTGTTGACAATCTGAGTTTTACCGCCACGAAGATTGTCGAGCCAGATTGATGTGTAGTCAAAAATTTTCTCGTGTTTTGTAAGCTCTCTTGACATAAGCGCAACATCATAGGCAGAGGTTATATGCCCCTCCTCGTCAAGTCCGTTACAGTTTTTGAAAACGGTGTCGTTCATTCCGAGCTCTTTGGCACGGCTGTTCATTTTTTCAACAAAAGCGTCCTCGCTTCCGCTGATATGCTCCGCAAGCGCAACTGCCGCATCGTTGGCAGATACAACAACCGTTGCCTTTATCATATCATCCGCACTCATCGTTTCGCCTTTTTCAAGCCAAATGTCACTTCCGCCCATTCCTGCGGCGTGTTCGGATGCAGTAATTTCATCGTCAAGGCTTAATTTTCCGCTGTCAACAGCCTCAAAAACGAGCAAAAGCGTCATTACCTTTGTTACGGATGCACACGGTCTTTGCTCATGCGGATTTTTCTCAAAAAGAACTTTGCCTGTTGACGATTCCATAAGCACGGCAGACGGAGCGGATATGTTGTCTGCACTGAGAGCATTCACTTTTAATCCGACAAACGGCGACAGTAAAAACACAGCACACAATGTTATTGAAACAAATGCCTTTCTTAACATAAAAAACACCTCGTTCATTAATATGAACAAGGTGTCGAATGTATGTAATAAAATATGTGCATTTTAAAGCTGTAACTTTTTAGTACTGCTCAATAAGACAAACTGCGTGAGCGGAAATGCCCTCAAGTCTGCCTGTAAAGCCGAGCTTTTCCTCGGTAGTAGCCTTAACGCTGACGAGAGAAACATCAATTCCGCAGGCATTGGCAATATTTTTTCTCATTTCGTCAATATGCGGTTTCAGCTTTGGCTGTTGAGCAATAACGGTTGAGTCGATATTGACAATTCTGTAGTTGTACTCGGCAAGCAAACGGCACACCTCTTTCAAAAGAAGAATGCTGTCTGCACCCTTGTACTTTTCATCCGTATCGGGAAACAGCTTTCCGATATCGCCGAGAGCCGCCGCACCGAGAAGTGCGTCCATAATTGCGTGAACAAGCACATCGGCATCCGAATGACCGAGAAGTCCGAGTTCAAAGGGAATTTCTGTGCCTCCGATTATCAGCCTTCTGTTCTCGGCAAATTTATGCACATCATATCCGTGACCGATTCTCATATAAATCTCCTTTGCACAATCAACCCTGCTGTCTTGACTTGAGAATACTCTCGGCAATCACAATGTCAATCGGGGTTGTCAGTTTAATATTTTCCTCATTGCCCTTTACAACAAGAACCTCGCCGCCCATATTTTCAATAAGCGAGCAATCGTCTGTAAAGTTGATGAGATTATCGCCGGCATTTTCAAGAGCAAAGCGGTACAGATCACGCTCAAAAACCTGCGGAGTCTGAACGGCACGGAGCTGTGAACGGATAGGAGTGCTTTCTATAATATTGAAGCCGTCAACAACCTTGATTGTATCTTTTACGGAAGTTCCGAGAGTTGCCGCACCCGTATCAAAAGCCGCCTCAACAACACGCTCAATTTCTTCAACGGTAATAAGCGGTCTTGCACCGTCATGAATAGCATAGTACTTGGCATTTTCACTGCACGCACCGATTCCGTTGCGCACGCTGTCGGCACGGCTGTCACCGCCCTTGACAAGTTTTGAAACCTTGCTGAAACCGTTAAGCTCAATAATTTTATTGATTCTGTCGTTATCCTGCTCACGGCAGACAATTACAATTTCTTTTATAAGGTGGCATTTTTGGAATGCCTTCAGGGTGTATTCAATTGCAGGTCGTGACAAAAGCGGAATAAACTGCTTGCTGTCGGCAATTCCCATTCTCACAGAACCGCCTGCCGCAACAATAACCGCAGATACAAAAGCTGACATATTCAACCCTCCGTAAATTTATTTTGCAATTTTATGTATAATTTCTTTTAAAGAAAATTATATCTTATCAAGAGCCTGACTGATGTCGGCAATAAGATCATCAACATTTTCAAGACCTACCGAAAGTCTGATAAGGTCGGGTGCAACACCTGCTTCAATAAGCTGTTCATCCGTCATCTGACGGTGGGTGTGGCTTGCAGGATGAAGAATACAGGTCTTTGCGTCTGCAACATGAGTTTCAATGTCGCAAAGTCTTAAACTGTCCATAAATTTAACCGCACAATCTCTTCCGCCCTTAACCGCAAAAGAAAGTACACCGCATGAGCCGTTCGGAAGATACTTTTCAGCAAGTGCGTGATATTTGTCATCTTCAAGGTCGGGATAATCAACCCACGCAACCTTGTCATTAGCCTTGAGGAATCTTGCAATTTCAAGAGCATTTTTGCAATGTCTTTCCATTCTCACATGAAGACTTTCAAGACCGTTCATAACATAAAAAGCATTCTGCGGTGACTGGATTGAACCGAGGTCACGCATAAGCTGAGAAGTTGCCTTTGTAATGTAGCCGAGCTTGCCGAATTTTTCGGCATAAACAATGCCGTGATATGAATCATCGGGAGTTGTAAGTCCCGGATATTTGTCGGCATATTTCAGCCAGTCAAAGTTGCCGCTGTCAACAATTGCACCGCCGACAGAAACACCGTGACCGTCCATATATTTTGTGGTTGAGTGAGTAACAATGTCAGCACCCCACTTAATCGGCTGACAATTGACAGGGGTTGCAAAAGTGTTGTCAACAATAAGCGGAACACCGTGTGAGTGAGCAAGTCTTGCAAACTTTTCAATATCAAGAACAGACACGGTCGGGTTGGTTATTGTTTCACCGAACATTGCCCTTGTGTTTGGTCTGAATGCCTTTGCAAGCTCTTCTTCGGGAAGATTCTGATCGACAAAAGTAACATCAATGCCCATTTTCTTCATTGTAACACCGAGCAGATTATATGTACCGCCGTAGATTGCAGACGATGCAACAATGTGACTGCCTGTTTCGCAGATGTTAAAAAGTGCAAAGAAGTTAGCCGCCTGACCGCTTGATGTGAGCATTGCGGCAACACCGCCCTCAAGGTCGGCAATTTTTGCGGCAGTCATATCATTTGACGGGTTCTGCAGACGGGTATAAAAATATCCGCTGTCCTCAAGGTCAAAAAGTCTGCCCATTGCGTCACTTGAATCATACTTAAAGGTGGTGCTTTGATAAATGGGCATCTGTCTTGGTTCTCCGTTCTTAGGCACATAGCCGGAATGCAAACACTTTGTTTCCTGTTTCATTGTAAAAAATCCTCCGTAATTTCATTCATTTTTAACTCATTTTATCTCAAAATCGGATACCGAATTATCCGAAAAATCCTTTAATAAGGTTCATTATCGCATCTGTACCGAATACTGCAAGCGCAATAAGCAAAAGAAAAATAACGGCACTTATAACCCTGAATGTAGTACGCTTTGCACCTGTCATCTTCTCGAACTTATCATCAAGCGTGTCGCCTTTATTCTCAGAATATTCCGCGTCACCGTCAATAATTTCTTCGTCCTCAAGTTTAATTGCGCCGATTCCGACGCAGGTGTCAAATGCTTTTTCATAAGCCGAATACGGAACATAAACATCGTAAGATGAACTGTCATAGCCTGTTGCGGCATTTGCGTTGTATCTGTTTTCAGCACATTTTCTGATTGTAGCGTCACACGGAACGGTGCTGTCCTCAAGTGCGGCTTTAACTCTCTGCAATTCAAAGCCCGATGCCGTGAGCAGATACACGGGAATGTTTTCATCGGTTATTGTTTTAAGCTGAGCCTTGCAGTTTTTGCAGACTGTTTCTTCATCATTATGCAGTCGCTTGCATTTTGAACAATATTTCATAGACAAATCCTTCGTTATTTCATTTTGTTATCTACAATTTTAACACAAAAAGACAGCATGAGCAATACCCCACGCTGTCTTTATCCATAAATTTTTGTGCAGTTTTGTTATAAATTTAATTTTGTATCAACGGTCTGTGACCGCCAAAAAGTAAAAGTGCAAACATTACGGTAATACAAACCTTATAAAAGAAACAAATATACTGCCATACGGTTGCTTTCATCACATCAAAAATTATGCGAATAAGCGACAATATTCATCATACAGAAAAAACACCCGACAAATTAATGTCAGGTGCTTTGAAAAATTGTATGGCAATAAAATCAATTCACACAATCACACAAAATTAAAACATTCTTTTTCTTTTAAATACAAACATAACTGCAACTGCCGAAAGCATAACTGCTGTGATAATTGCAGGAGTTGCAAAGTTGCCTGTTGCAACAACACCGTTGTTGGCTGTGCCGTTTGTGGTGTTGTTATTGCCTGCATTGTCTTTTGTTGCAACATCACTTGTTGCGGATGAAATGTTATCGCTCGGCTTTTCAGGCTTTGCAGGAGTGTCCTCTGTGCTTGTCGGCTTGACCGCAGGGTTAGGATTGTCAACTGATTTTGCTGTGTAAACCGTTCCATCTCTTCCATCGCTGTTTAAAGATATCGAAAATTTGTAATCGCCCTCGTCTGTCACGGCAAAATAAAGATTGTTTCCGTATTCATCGACATTCTCTACTCCATACAGTGCATACCATGGCACAGTAGCAATTATCCTTAGATTTGAACTATTAACTACCACACTGCGTTTTTTACCGTTTGCATAATAGTATGTAATTTCCATACCGTCAATATGATTAGAAATAGAATTGTTGACATCAAGAGATTTCATCCACTCATTCCATTCCTCTCCAGTTGAAATATCATCACGACTGCCTGTGAAAAGGGGCTTTGTGAATACCATATCAGGGAGCTTTGTAACTTCGATTCTTGTAATAGAACGCGGATCTGATACTTGCTTAACAGAATACTCCGCTGAAATAGTATTATCATCTTCGTAAGAGGCATAAAGATAATCTACAGTAAAATTGACAGTATCATCTTTGAAATAGTAATGAACAGTTATTCTGCCTGCATAACCGTTAATCTCGGCAATCGGCGGAACAATACCGCCTAGGCTGTCGTCAATACCGTCACAGTTCACATCATATTCTTCACCGTTGCTGTAAACGATATGCAACACAACATTGCTCCAGAAAGTGCTATCGGTAATTCGATTTTCATAATCATTAGCAGTAACGCTTTCGGGTGCTTTAACAACTTCCATTGAAACAGGATACAAATCCTCTGTAGGTTCGTCAGGTGTTGCTGAGTTTTCGGTTGCAAATGCCTGAACAAATACTGTCTGCACAAGGCATACCGCCAACAAAGCAGACAGCAAAATCGTAATAAATTTTGAATGTTTTCTCATAATTTCCTCCGTAATTTTATTGCTTTATCTGATATGCAAGATTAATATTTTTATTTTAAACACCATTCCCCTCTGAATAATTATTTAAAAATTAACCCAAAATACCATTGCTGTTTTACTGCATTTTGCGGTATATTGCAATACAACAATCTGCGGTATGCTATACTGTATGCGAGGTGAATTCTGTGTATAAAAGAATCAGGGAACTGAGGGAAGATGCCGACCTAACGCAAAAAGAAGTTAGCAAAATTCTGCATTGTTCACAACAGGTTTACAGCAATTATGAACTTGGTCAGCGTGATATCCCCACCGTTGTATTGATTTGCCTCGCAAAACATTATCACACCAGCACCGACTATATTTTGGGGCTGACTGACAACAAAGACTTACCGAATTATACGCACAATTAAATCGGCAAGCTATTCGTCCCGAAGATGTTCTTCGGGATTTTTATGACATTAGTTTACTGCATTTTGCAGTATTTGTCAAGATATATACAGATAAAATATGATTTTTATTTAAGCAACACTCTGATTTAAAGTAAATTAAATTTTCCAAAGCAATCATCATCTTGTATTTTGAGTTCATTGGACACTTGTGCAAACAATAACACACAATTTATGATAAATGCGATTATATGAATATGAGTACCGCAAAGACAATGCCGTTTGTTTTCCCGTTTTCCGGTAATTATATTTTAGGACAATTCGTCCTAAAAGTCAATAGGACACTATGTACTATTTTATAATTTATTCGGTGATGAAATGAAACTGAGAATAAAAGATTTGCGTGAGGACAACGACCTTACGCAAAAAGAAATTGCAAAAGTTCTTATGTGCGACCAGTCGCTGTACTCAAAATATGAACGGGGCGAAAGAGAAATCCCCCTCTCCCTGCTTATTAAACTTGCCGACTACTACGGCACAAGCCTTGATTATCTGACCTGTCGCACAGGCAATCCAAACATAAAATAACAGCCGTTTTGAAAATTTACATTTCAAGACGGCTGTTGTTTTTATTTATTAAATTGTTTAATTATCAAAGTGACTCCACAAGTCTTACGATATACTTTTGAATAAGCGTTGCATCTACAACATTGATAATGCCGTCACCGTTTACATCTGCGGCATACACATTTTCCGCATTGTTGACATCAATAAACTTATTTCCATTTTCATCTGTAAAATTAACAACATATTTCTGAATATCGGTAGCGTCAACTACATTAATAATACCGTTATTGTCAACATCGCCTTTAAGTCTTATATTCGTCTTAATGATTGCATACTTGCTTAAATGGTCGGTTTCAAAAACATAGTAACCATTGTTGTATTCTGCATTCATATCTTGAACTGTTCCATCATCTTTCAAACATACAACTTTACAGTTTATTTCAGTTGATGGAATTGAAATTGTAATTGTGCTTTCAGGCTGAATTAGGACACCATTGTTTTTCAAAGTGATATCATAAGTTGCAACTGAATTATCAACTGTATTTTCAACTTTTTCAATATCTAATGTTGTATCAGGGTTCATTGTTCCCTTAACTGATATTCCTGTACTTTCATCAACGAGATTCAATTCTTCAGGATCAGGGGTTTGATCATGCATCCAAAAATCAAAGTATTCTTTTAATTGACTAGGCAACTTTTCATTTAATTCCTTTAGTGAAAGTTTATTATATGAGAAGTTTGTCGTATCCTTAGTTGATACCCAGGGATTTACTTTTAAATTAGTAAAGTTTTTCATATTTGGAAGTGAACCTAAAGAATTATAACTAACAACTAAATCTTCCAAACTTTCTGCCATACCACTTACGGAAGAAATATCTGTTAATTCATTATCAACTACCTTAATACGCGTAAGGTTCAACCCTTCAATACCCTCTAAGTTGCTAAGTTTATTACTTTCAAAAGATATCATTTTCAAATTTTTACACTTATTTAAACCTTTTAATGAATATACTAAGCTTTCAGTAGCCCCATAATAACGGTCATAAATAATTCGAGTTATGCAATCAGCTTCTTCTTTCTGCAATAAACCATCATTATTTGTATCATACTCACTTATCAAATAGTTGTATAATACAGGATCCGGAATACCGGTTTCATCATTACGTATTACTCCATCATCTGTTGACGCACTTACTCCAACTGAATAAACTCCCATGAGCATAAATACAGCCAAAACAGTTGATAAAACCCGTAAAGTTACTTTTCTTATTTTTTTCATACCTATTCTCCTCTGAATAATTATTTAATTTTATCCTCATATAATATTTTAGGACAATTCGTTCTAAAAGTCAATAGGACACTATGTACTATTTTATAATTTATTTGGTGATGAAATGAAACTGAGAATAAAAGATTTGCGTGAGGACAACGACCTTACGCAAAAAGAAATTGCAAAAGTTCTTATGTGCGACCAGTCGCTGTACTCAAAATATGAACGGGGCGAAAGAGAAATCCCCCTCTCCCTGCTTATTAAACTTGCCGACTACTACGGCACAAGCCTTGATTATCTGACCTGTCGCACAGGCAATCCAAACATAAAATAACAGCCGTTTTGAAAATTTACATTTCAAGACGGCTGTTGTTCTGTTATAAAAAAATCGGCTGATGTTGTTTTCCCTGCAATGCAAGGGTTACGCAATCTTCAAGCTTATCAAAATCAGCCACAAGCGAATTTGGTTTCTTGATGCAATCGTCCTGTTTTAAAGGAACAAAGTAAATGTTTTTCGTGTTGAGAAGTCTGCCGATGTTCTGTGCCGACGCACCGAGAGCATCATTTGTTGCAATGCACAACAGCACAGGTCTTAAAATTCTCAAATGTGATTTTGCCGCCATTGTTACCGCCGTGTCGGTAATTCCGAGCGACAGCTTTGCAAGCGTGTTGCCCGTACACGGTGCAATCACAAGCAAATCACACATTTTTTTAGGTCCTATCGGTTCTGTCTGCACAACCGAGTGCAGAACAGCTTTGCCCGTTATTTCTTCTGCCCTCTTTACCGTTTCCTCCGCTTTTCCGAAACGAGTTGATGTTGAAAAGGCATTTTGCGACATTATCGGAATAACATCATAGCCTGAGTCAACAAGCCTCTGCATTTGCGTAAAAGCCTTTGAAAAGGTGCAAAAGGAACCGCACATTGCAAATCCTATGGTTGCTTTTGTCACCTGTAAACCTCCTTGATGATGTCAAATACAGTAGTTTTTATAATTTCTCCTGCCGTTTTCGGAGCACATTTTCCGGGGAGCGACAATGCCCTAACGGCATAAATTCCGAGTTTTTCGGCGGTATCAAAATCAACCCCTCCCGGCAGGGACGCAAGGTCTATAATAAGGGTGTTTGTGTCGGTATTCATAAGAAGTTCCCTGTCAAAAATCAACTTCGGAATTGTGTTGAAAGCAATGTCAAACCGCTTTACCGTTCTGAGATTTTCCGTATTAAGTGCATTGTAGCCGAGTGCTTTTACATATGCAAGGTCTGACGGCTTTCTTGCACTCACGGTAACATTTGCTCCGAGTAAAACAAGCTTGTGAGCAAGAATTTTTCCGATTCTGCCGAATCCCGTCACAAGACACTTACTGCCCGAAATCGTACCCTCATATTCTCTCATTGCACATTCAATTGCACCCTCTGCTGTAGGCAATGCGTTGAGGATTGCAAAATCATCTCTTGCTCCGTAATCAAAAATTTCACCGTCCGAAAGCCTTGGATATGCCTTTAAAAATCTGCTTTTCATCGTAGTAAAAACAGGCTTTTTAAGGATAATTTCAATATCGTCACTGTCAAGCAGAATGTTCTCGTTTGAAAACGGAGTGTTAAGAGTTCCGTCTGTCCTTATTGACGGCAACGGAAAAATCAATGCGTCACTTTCCGAAATTGCCTTTTTAACATTGCAAAGGCTCAATGAACCGTGGCTTTCAAGCCTGTCAAATCCGCCGAGCAAAACATCGTAACAGCTGTCAGAAATTGATTTTGCAAGAAAAAGCTGTCGCTTGTCACCGCCGATTATGCCAAATGTTCTTATGTCGCTCTTTTTCATACACAACACCCGTAAATCAAGTTATTCTCTACACCCTCATATTATGCCGAGTGTCCTTGTGTGTGAACAACACATAAAAGCGACCGCAAAGCATATCACTCTGCGGTCGCTGTTTGTAACCTATTATTTGTTTTTCTTCAAATAATCCCAAAAATTATTTTCATCGGACTCATCAAATGACTCTCCGTTTTCCTCCTTTTCACATTCATTAAAAATGTTATACTCAAGCCATGCGTTTGCAGGGTCATAGTCCTTGCTGAAAATATCTGTGTTCTTTATATCAAAAATTCCCATACAATCACCTCAAAGTAATTTTTGTATGTACTCCGTAACTTGATATTACATCATATGAACAAAAAATTCAATACTCATATTAGTATGTTTTTTAATTTTATTTAATGATTTACCGAATAACAGAATAAAAGAATTTTTCTTGAAATAAAACTACGGTCTAAGCCCCATTCCGCCCTCAAGGGTAATGGTTTCGCCGCTCATATACTTGAAATCAGGTGATGCAAGTGCAACACAGGCACGGCCGATTTCTTTTTCGACATCACCAAAATGTCCCATTGGCGGCATTTTTACATTCGCCTTGAATGCGTCGGGATAAGCCTGCTCAAATTTTTCAAGCTGAGCAGTCCATGCAAGCGGACAGACAATGTTGACATTGATTCCGTCCTTGCCCCACTCGTTGGCGGCAACTCTTGTAAGACCTCTTATTCCCTCTTTTGCGGCTGCATATGCACACTGACCGAAGTTTCCGAAAAGTCCGGCACCCGAAGCGAAGTTGATAACAGTTCCCTTTGACTTTTTAAGGTACGGATAGCAAGCCTTCATATAATAGAAGGTTGCGTACAGTCCCGAATAAACAGCAAGGTCAAATTGCTCTGTTGTATGATCCGCAAGCGTAACACCCGATGCAGAGGCTTGAGCGTTGTTAATCAAAACATCAATTCCGCCGAATGTTTCAACAGCTCGGTCAACAACATTCCGAACAACCTTTTCGTTATCGCCGTCCTTGCTGACATCAGCCTGAACAGGCAACACATTTACTCCGTAAAGTCTTTCGAGTTCCTCTTTGGCATCCTCAAGCTTTTTGACATTTCTGCCTGTAATAACAAGGTTTGCACCCTCTTTTGCATAAGCAACAGCAATGCCATATCCGATTGAACCACAACCTCCGTTGCTGAGAACAGCCCTTCCTCCGCCTGTAATAACAGCGGTTTTTCCATCTAAAAATCCCATAATTCTATCCTCCTTTGGGAAAAATATGTTGTAAGAGTACAAAAACTCCTACAATATCATACTAACAGATAGGAAACTTTATGTCAATCCGAAAAACCTACTGCATGGGGATTGTTTGATGCAAAAATTTCTGCCTCGCCAACTGCTTGCGGTGCGTAACCCTAACCCTCATCAACGCTCTTAATTTTAAGGTTTACCGTCTGAAATACAGTCGCAATGCGTTGCACATAAATGTGCTTCCTATTGCTCGTTATTTCAGACAGTGCATTGCTCCCTTTATCCGCCACCGGCGGCGGTCGCAAGGCTACCATTTGTTTTGGCTGTTCAACCAAAACAAGCAAACCGGTTTTTATAAACATAAATTTTATATAACTATAACAAAAATATATTAAGCTAAACCGATTTTGCAAGCGTTTCGAATGGCGGTCAGTGACCGCCGCTGTAACACAACAATAATTTTGCACAATAAACTAAATTTGTATATAGTCGGATTCTTTCTATTTTAGTATTGATTTTAGCATAAAATAGGTGTATTATGACTTTGGTATGCGGACGGGTGAAATTTTTCAGTGGTCCGCACCTTGTTCTTAAATAATCGTTAAGAGGAAAATTTATGAGAATAATAATTGTTGGATGCGGAAAGGTTGGCTCCTCGATAGCGTCGGAGCTTAACTTGGAAGGACATGAAATATCAGTAGTCGATATTGACCACGGTGCAGTCGATAAACTTGCAAATTCGCTTGATGTTCTCGGCATAGAGGGAAACGGTGCAACATATGATGTGCTTGTTGAGGCAGGCGCAGAGTATGCCGATTTGCTTATTGCCGCAACCGCAAGGGATGAAATCAATCTGTATTCGTGTCTTATGGCTAAGGCGGCAGGCGTTACCCACACAATTGCAAGAGTGCGTAATCCCGAATACACAAACGACCTTTACAGAATCAAAGAGCATCTCGGTCTTTCTATGGCAATCAATCCCGAACAGACCGCCGCTAATGAAATCAGTCGTCTGTTAAGATTTTCGGGTGCGCTTGAAATTGATTCGTTCTCAAAGGGCGTTGTTGAGCTTATCAAGGTAACTGTACCGCAGAATTCGTCAATTGTCGGAACTGCTTTGAGCAGAGTTGACAACCTCAGAGGTAAGGTGAGAATCTGTACGGTTGAGAGAGGGGATGAGATGTTCATTCCTAACGGTGATTTTGTTATTAACGGCGGCGACAGAATTTCTGTTGTTGCAAAGCCCGAAATTGCCGCAAAATTCTTTAAGCGTATCAGTATTGCAATCGGCAGAAGTAAGGATGTTATCCTTCTCGGCGGCGGCAAGGTATCGTTCTACCTTGCAAAGACGCTTATTAAATCCGGTGCGAATGTCAAAATTATCGAGAAAAATCCCGAACGCTGCAACTTTCTTTCGGAGGCTATGCCTGGGGCTGTTATAATTCAGGGCGATTGCATGGATCAGTCGCTGTTGCTTTCGGAGGGTGTTGAACACGCTGACGGCATTGCCGCTCTTATGGATTATGACGAAGAAAATATTATCATAACGATGTACCTAAAGGGCATTACAAAGGCAAAATTGATTACTAAGGTAAATAATGCGTCATTTGATCCGCTTTTGCATGATCAGAATTTTGAATGTATTATTCATCCAAAGAGCCTTACAGGCGAATATATTGCAAGATATATCAGAGCGATGCAGAATACGGGCGACAGCAATGTTGAATCGCTTTACCGCCTTAACGACGACAAGGTTGAGGCTCTTGAATTCAAGGTTAATGCGGAATCAAGGGTTACGAATGTTCCGATTATGAGCCTTAATCTGAAGGCTAATCTTCAGATTATCTGCATTAACAGAGGTGGAAAAATTATTCTTCCGCAAGGTACGGATGTGATTAAACCTGAGGACACGGTAATTGTGCTTACCATGCAAAAAGGTCTTAGCAAGCTTGAAGATATTGTAAAGCGTTGAGGGGAGCATAATGAATAAACGATTAATTGTGTATATCCTCGGCTGGGTTCTTATTGTCGAGGGTGCGGCTATGCAGATTGCAACCGTTACTTCATTTATATACGGCGAACACGAGGGACTTTATTTTCTCGGAGTAGGTGCTTTGTCGGCACTTTTGGGCTTGCTTGCCGTAAAAGTAAAAAAGCCGAAAAACGCTGTGCTTTATCAAAAAGCAGGCTTTGCGGCTACTGCGTTAAGCTGGATTCTTATGTCTTTTGTAGGATGTTTTCCGTTCTGGCTGAGCGGTGAAATTCCGAGTTTTATTGACGCTTTTTACGAAACCGTGTCGGGCTTTACAACAACAGGTTCAACTATACTTACCGATGTTGAGGCATTGAGCCACGGAATGCTTATGTGGCGAAGCTTTCTCCATTGGTTGGGCGGTATGGGCGTAATCGTGTTCTTGCTTGCGATTATCCCGAAGCTCGGCGGTCAGCAGAATATTTTCCTTATGAAAGCCGAGAGCCCCGGTCCGATTGTGGGCAAGGCTGTTCCGAAAATGAGAAATTACGCAATGATGCTCTACGGAATTTATTTTGGCTTGACCACACTTGAATTTATATTTTTAATTATAGGCAAAATGCCTGTTTTTGACGCACTTAACATAAGCTTTGCAACGGCAGGTACGGGCGGTTTCGGCGTTACCAACGCAGGTATTGCGTCATACAGCAACTATCTGCAAACCGTTATTGCTGTATTTATGATGCTGTTCGGAATTAACTTTTCCGTGTATATCCTCATTCTTGCGAAGAAGTTTAAGCAGGCTTTCCGCATTCAGGAGCTGTGGGTTTATTTCGGAATTATCGTGCTGTCAACAGCCTTGATTGCGTTTAACATCAGGTCACTTTATCCGAGCGCGTATGATGCGGTTCACCAGAGCTTTTTCTATGTTTCGTCAATTATCACGACAACAGGTTTTGGTTTGACGGATGTCAATAACTGGCCTGAATTTTCAAAAACTGTGATTATGATTATCACATTTATCGGTGCAATGGCAGGCAGTACAGGCGGCGGTTTTAAGGTTTCAAGAGTTATTTTGCTCTTTAAGGAAACACGAAAGGAGTTTTCACTCCTCATTCATCCGAGAAATGTTAAGACCGTTAAAATGGACGGCAAGGCGATTGACCACAATGTTATGAGGTCAACTTCAATTTTCCTTGTGCTGTACATCGGAATCTTTGCGTTAAGCTGGCTTGTGCTTTCGCTTGACCGGACGGATTTTGTGACGAATTTCACGGCTGTTGCCGCAAATATCAACAACACAGGTCCGGGTCTTGGAATGGTTGGCCCTGTCGGCAACTATTCGGAATTCAGTATTTTGTCAAAAATTATTTTGATTTTCGATATGTTAGCAGGCAGACTCGAATTGTTCCCGTTGATGTTGCTGTTCGCCCCGTCAGCGTGGAAAAAATCGTAAGTAAATTGAAAAGATTATAATAAAGATCGGGAAGACAGTTTGTAAAATGCAAAACAATGTCTTCCCGACAGTTTTTTATATGTGGAATTGTGTGAACGGTTGCAATGTTATGCTCGGGCATAATATGTTTTTAATATTACAAACTGTCTTCCCGAATTGGGTGCAGCGACACGCTGCTGACCACAATTTTCTATTTCCCATTTTCAACTTTCAATTTAAAATTAACGCTCGGGCATAATATGTTTTTAATATTACAAACTGTCTTCACGAATTGGGTGCAGCGACACGCCGTGCGGCTTAAGTATTGATTTAGAGGAATTGTTATGTTATAATTTTAAAGATACAGTGTATTAACGGAGGCTTTATGATGCTGGATTCATATGTTGAAATTGACCTTGACAAAATCGGTGCAAATGCCCGTGCGATAACACAAAAATACAGCGACTACAAATATTTTATTGCCGTTCTCAAGGGTGACGGTTACGGTCACGGTATGGAAGTGGCAAATGAAATGTACAAAAACGGCATTAACTATTTTGCCGTGTCCTCTCTTGAGGAGGCTCAAAGCTTTCGTAAGGTCAACAAGGACGCTCCGCTTTTGTGCCTGCACCCGGTTCATCTTTCGAGAATTGAGGAGGCAAAGCGGCTTAATCTCACAATTGCCGTGAATGAGCTTGACTACCTCAAAAGGTTGCTTGATTTGAACATTGACTGCAATTTCAAGGTTCATCTCCAGATTGATACAGGCTTTAACCGCCTCGGCTTCAAGGATAAGAACGAGGTTAAAACTGCCGTTGATATGATTAACGGTTCAAATTTTGTTCTTGAGGGAATTTATCAGCATTTTGCAACAGCCGGAATTTTTGATCCCCATTGGGACGAGCAGGTCAGAAACTTCAAGGAGCTTACATCGCTTATTGATTTGAATAAAATCCCGATTGTCCATATGGGCAGTTCCGTTTCAATGCTCACCCACCCGAAACAGCCTTTTACAACAGGCGTGAGAATGGGCATTGCAATCTACGGCTACAATGTTGCCCCCGATTCTCTTTCAAATTCGCCAAAGGACAAACTCCGCAAAATGCGAAACAATTACTTCATTAAGAAGTACAACATCAGCGAAACATATTTTGATGTAAAGATAGATTTACAGCCGGCCATGAAGATGAAAACCCGTATTCTTCAGCTTAAAAAGGTGAACAAGGGTGAGTGGTTCGGCTACAATGCGTCATATACGGCAGATGAGGATATTATTCTTGCAATTCTTCCTGTCGGCTACAACAACGGCATCGGTCACGCAAATCACGGCAGAAGGGTTGTTATCAACGGCAAAAAATATCCTGTTGTCGGTGAGATGTGTATGAATATGACGGCTGTTAAGGTTGATTCATCGGTAAAAATTGATGACGAGGTAACACTCCTCGGTGACGGCATAACAGTTGGAATGTTCGGCAGAAGTTCGGGTATGGGCAATGCCGAGGCGCTTGTGAATATAGGCAAGAACAATCCGAGATTTTATGTAAAAGACGGTAAGGTTGTAAAGGAGAAGTAATATGGCAGTTTCGGTACACAAATGGCTTTTGAATAAATTCAGAGATATTAACCACAGCAGAATGGATAAGCACATTGACATTATCGCCAAGAACAGCGGTAAGTCAAAGGCTTATATCAAGTTCGACATAATCCGCAACTTTCTCATCAGAGGCACAGGCTACACGGACTATTTCCGTTGCGATTTTATCAACCTTTCGGCTAAAGAGAAAAAGACCTTTGTAACTGCAAAAACTTTCTACAAAATTCTTGAATATCTCAACGATGAGGAATATATCGTTCTTCTTCGTGACAAGCTTGTTTTTGACGAGCTTTTCAAAAAGTATCTCAAAAGAGATTTCATCAACCTTCGCACAGGCAGTAAGGAAGATTTCAAGAAGTTCCTTGACGGCAGAGAAACCGTTTTTGCAAAAGACCCGACAGGCGAGGGCGGTCACGGCATTTCAAAAATCACCGTTGCCGATGTAAAGGACAGCAACAAGCTTTATGATGAACTCAAGGCAAACGGTCAGCTTCTTGTTGAGGAAGCAATCGTTCAGAGCGATGACCTCAACGAAATCAATCCGTGCGTTGTAAATTCATGGCGAGTTGTTACGCTCTATAAGGATGGCAAGGCGCATATAATAAATAACGCTCTCCGTATCAATCAGGACGAGTCAAATGTTATCGGCTGTACAAATGACCTCTACCTCAGCCTTGATGCAGACGGCAGAATCGACAGTAATGTAATTGACGACTACGGCAATGTTTACGACAAACACCCGATGACAGGCAAAAAGTTCTCCGAGGTTAAGATTGCAGGCGTTCGAGAGGCTCTTGACATGGTTGTTGAGGCAGCGGAAAAGATTCCGCAGGTGAGATATATCGGTTGGGATATCGCCTTTTCAAAGGACGGTCCCGTTATGGTTGAGGGCAACGAGTACCCGGGCTACGGACTTTTGCAGTTCTATAAACTAAAAGGCAAACGCACAGGCCACCTGAAGGAAATCGCCGATGTCCTCGGTGACGAGATGAATAACATTAAGCTTTGACTGTTCAATAAATTTTATAATAAGGGGCTGTGAAGAACGGAGTCTTAAACTTCATTTCTTCACAGCCCCTAAGTAATATCAGAAAAAATTGTGATGGATTGAATTTTATAAAAGGCGCAAAGCCGGTGCTTGTTTGCAGGTGAGAACCGTGTTTTTCCGTTCGTGTGCAATACACAGTTTATGTTATATCAAAACATATGTGCGTGGACATAAAACATCATCAAGTGGGGGGGATAATATCCGCCCCACATTTAAAAGCAACTTCCATATATACAAAAACAGTCGGGCGACAATGATTTGCATTTTGCAAACTGTCTGCCCGACCACAACTTTCAATTTTAAAAAACAATAACAAAGTACCTTGACAGGAACAAGTAAATATAAAAAACTTTTTGTAAAAAACGAAACAAAAATATATATCCTGCTTTGAATTTCTTGTGTAAAACACTTTACAAATCGGTGTTTAAGTGATAAAATTTAAGATGATACAAGGTATCCGTACCGTTTGTTAATTTACGGTGCGTAATTAAAGGGTATCGAAAATTTATGCGGCATCATTTCCTTTGCCGCTTTGATTAAAAAGGAGGACGATTCCATTGGCAAGAAAAATGAAAACTATGGATGGCAACAGCGCAGTAGCTCATGTATCTTATGCGTTTACCGATGTTGCGGCTATCTATCCTATTACCCCTTCTTCCGTAATGGCTGACCTTACCGACAAGTTCTCGGCACAGGGTGCAAAGAACCTTTTCGGCAGACAGGTTCAGGTAACGGAAATGCAGTCAGAGGGCGGCGCTTCGGGTGCTGTTCACGGCTCACTCGCAGCAGGTGCTTTGACTACAACCTATACAGCATCACAGGGCCTGCTCCTTATGATTCCGAATATGTACAAGATGGCAGGCGAGCTCCTTCCGGGCGTTATTCATGTATCAGCCCGTGCGCTCACAAGCCACGCACTTTCTATTTTTGGTGACCACTCAGATATCTACGCTTGCCGTCAGACAGGTTATGCAATGCTTTGTTCAAACAATCCTCAGGAATGTATGGACCTTGCCGCTGTTGCTCACCTTGCAGCTATTGAAGGCAGAGTTCCTTTTCTTCATTTCTTTGACGGTTTCAGAACTTCTCACGAAATTCAGAAGATTGAGGAGTGGGATTACGCAGACCTCGCCGATATGCTTAACTGGGATGCAGTTGAGGCTTTCCGTCGTCGTGCTCTTAACCCTGAGCATCCTGTAACAAGAGGTACTGCTCAGAACGACGATATCTTCTTCCAGGCAAGAGAAGCTTGTAACAAGTATTATGACGCAGTTCCCGAAGTTGTTGTTAAGTACATGGACAAGGTTAATGCTAAAATCGGCACTGACTACAAGCCATTCAACTACTACGGTGCAGAGGACGCAGAGCATGTTATCGTTGCTATGGGTTCTGTTTGTGACTGTACAGAAGAAGTTGTTGATTATCTCAATGCCGCAGGCGAAAAGGTCGGTCTTCTTAAAGTTCACCTTTACAGACCTTTTGTTGCCGACTATATGCTCAGAGAGCTTCCTAAGACTGTTAAGACAATCTCTGTTCTTGACAGAACAAAGGAACCGGGTTCAATCGGCGAACCTCTTTACCTTGATGTGCTCGCCGCTATCAACGGTTCAGACTTTGCAGGTGTAAAGGTTTACACAGGCAGATATGGCCTTGGTTCAAAGGATACAACACCGGGCGACATCATCGCTGTTTACAGAAACGCTGAAAGCGAAACACCTAAGAGAAGATTTACAATCGGCATTGTTGATGATGTTACAAACCTCTCACTTCCGATTGTTGAAAATCCCGATACAACTCCGAAGGGTACACACAGCTGTAAGTTCTGGGGTCTTGGTGCTGACGGTACTGTCGGTGCTAACAAGAACTCAATCAAGATTATCGGCGATAACACCGATATGTACGCTCAGGGCTACTTTGCATATGACTCAAAGAAGTCGGGCGGTCTTACAGTTTCTCACCTTCGTTTCGGTAAAACTCCTATTAAGTCAACATACTACATTTCAAAGGCAGACTTCGTTGCCTGCCATAACCCATCTTATGTTGATAAGTACGATATTGTTGATGACCTTAAAGAAGGCGGTTCATTCCTTCTTAACTGCCCATGGGATACAGAAGAGCTTTCCGAGCGTCTCCCGGGTAAGATGAAGAAGATTCTCGCTGAAAGACACATCAACTTCTACACAATTGACGGCATCAAGATCGGTAAGGAAATCGGTCTTGGCGGTCGTATCAACACAGTTCTTCAGTCAGCATTCTTCAAGATTGCAGATATCATTCCTGCCGACAAGGCTAAGGAGCTTATGAAGGCTGCCGCTAAGAAGTCATACATGAAGAAAGGTCAGGCTATCGTAGATATGAACTACGCCGCTATTGACCGTGGTATGGAAGACCTCAAAAAGGTTGAAATTCCTGCTGATTGGGCTAATGCTGTTGATAATTCAGCTGCCGACAAGGCAGAGGGTAACGGTGCTCTCGTTGAGTATGTAAACGAAATCCTCAAGCCTGTAAATGCGTATAAGGGTAACAAGCTCCCTGTTTCAACATTTATGGATCATGTTGACGGTACTGCTCCTAACGGTTCTGCCGCTTATGAAAAGAGAGGTATCGCAGTTGATGTTCCCGAATGGAATCCTGAAAACTGTATTCAGTGTAACAGATGTGCAATCGTATGTCCTCACGCTGTAATCCGTCCTGTTGCCATGACAGCCGATGAGCTTGCAAAAGCTCCAGAGGGTACAAAGAGCCTCCCGATGATGGGACTCAAGGACCTCAACTTTGTAATGACAGTTTCAACACTCGACTGTACGGGTTGCGGCGCTTGTGCTCAGGTTTGTCCGGGTAAGAAGGGCGCTAAGGCTCTCACAATGCAGCCAATCGACTCACAGCGTCCTAAGCAGGCAGTATTTGACTACGCTCTCACACTTGAAGATAAGCCTGAAGTTCACGAGAAGTTCAAGTTCACTACAGTTAAGGGCAGCCAGTTCAAACAGCCGTTGCTTGAATTCTCAGGCGCTTGCGCAGGCTGCGGTGAAACACCGTATGCAAAGCTTGTTACACAGCTTTTCGGTGACAGAATGTTTATCGCTAACGCAACAGGCTGTTCATCAATTTGGGGTGCGTCTGCTCCTGCAACGCCTTATACAAAGAATAAGAAGGGTTACGGTCCTGCTTGGCAGAACTCACTCTTTGAAGATAACGCAGAGTTCGGTCTTGGTATGGCTCTCGGTCAGAAGGCTATCCGCAACAGACTTATCGAGTATGTTGAGGGTATTCAGAAGGATACAGGCAGCGCTGACCTCAAGACAGCTTGCCAGAACTATCTCGACACAGTAACAGATTCAACTTCAAGCCGTCCTGCAACAGACGCTCTTATCGCTGAACTCGAAAAGAACACAGAGGACGCAAAGGTTGGCGAACTTGTTAAGAAAACACTCGTTGACAAGGACGAACTTGCTAAGAAGTCAATGTGGATCTTCGGCGGTGACGGCTGGGCTTACGATATCGGTTTCGGCGGTCTTGACCATGTAATCGCATCAGGCGAAAATGTTAATATCCTCGTATTCGATACCGAGGTTTATTCTAACACAGGCGGTCAGGCTTCAAAGGCTACTCCTGTAGGTTCGGTTGCACAGTTTGCCGCCGCAGGTAAGGCTGTTAAGAAGAAAGACCTCGCCGCTATTGCAATGAGCTACGGCTATGTTTATGTTGCACAGTGCGCTATGGGTGCTGACAACAATCAGGTTCTCAAGGCTATGGTTGAGGCTGAAAGCTACAACGGTCCGTCACTCGTAATCTGCTACGCTCCGTGTATCAACCACGGTATCAAGGGTGGCATGGGCATTGCTCAGCTTGAGGAGAAAAAGGCTGTTGAGGCAGGTTACTGGAACATCTTCCGTTATGATCCTCGTCTTGCAGATGAGGGCAAGAATCCGTTTATGCTTGACGGTAAAGCTCCTTCTGCATCATACCGTGACTTCATCATGGGCGAAGTTCGTTATAACTCACTCACTCGCTCATTCCCCGAAAGAGCAGAAAAACTCTTTGAAAAGGCTGAAAAGGTTGCCGCAGATAAGTATGCTCACCTTGAAAAGCTTGCAAGCCTTCCCGATGCCGAATAATTTTGGCTAAAGTTTGTACAAAGTGAATATGTGAATAAATAAAAAATTCTCCCGAATATGGCATTTGCCGTGTTCGGGAGATTCTTTTTAATTGAAAATGTAAAATGGAATATCGAAAATTATGGTCGGCGGTGTGCCGCCGCAGTCCTTTTGGGAAGACAGTTTTGTTAATGAGAGAGTATAGACGCCCGTGTGCAGATATGCAGAGCTTGTACAAATCTGTAGGACGGATGGATATTATGCGGATGCCGCAAAAGCGTACAAAAAAATCGCCTTTCTTTTTACAGTGAGAATGTTCGAATCTACCGTAAAAAGAAAGGCAATTGTTAAGCCGTTTGATTTGTTTAATTATCTGTCAATGTTTACCGACAATTGTTGTCAAAGCTATTGCCGCATGGAATTATAATACACCCGGAAACCATATGGGGACAACGGTGTTAAAGATAAGCACTGAACAGATTCCGCAGGTTAAGCCGAGAATCATACCGGCGATAACATCTGTGAGGTAATGCACACGCAGATAAATTCTTGAAAATGCAATCAGCAGTGCGAGTGCGAGAATCGGCATAAAGGTTACCAATCTGCAACGCAGAAGAGCAACTCCGACCATTGCAAACGATGCTGTGGTGTGACCCGACGGAAACGAGTAAAACCTCGGTCTGTCAATAAGCTGTTCGTCATCATCAAGGCTGTGGCAGGGTCGCACACGCTTTACGATATGCTTTATAATAATCTCTCCCATAAGGTGAGCCCAAGCAAGTCCGAAAATAAAGTTAGCGGCTGTTGCCCTCCAACTCGGATTTATAAGGAAAGGCAGACAAATTGCCCACCATATCAGCCCGGCATTGCCTGCACGGGACGCAGTAATCATTATTCTGTTTAGTGCCGGCTTATGAATTCGGGATATGTTGTCAAGAACCCTATTGTCGATGTTTTGAATCCTGCCAAACATAAACGCAACTCCTATTCGTATATTTACTCTGTCTGCCGCAAGATAAAATTGCATTGCAGGCTATTCTGGCATCCTATCATTATTCATACAGGTTCATTATAACACATGGAATTTCATTTGAACAGATATTTTGAAAAAATTTTACTTTATTTTTATATTAACCAAATGAGCAATTGAGGGAATATTTGCCCCCTGTCCGCTTGATGTCGGACTCATGAGCGCCCCTGTTGCCATAAACAGGATGTTTTGAACAATGCCGTTTTGAAAATCGTCCATAATTTTTGAGCAAAGCACCGATGCGGCACATCCGCAGCCTGAACCGCCCGAGTGAACATCCTGATTTGAGCGTTCAAAAATCATCAGACCGCAATCGTTGTGCTGTTTTCTGATATTTATTCCGTCACGCTCAAGCAAATCATAAAGCGATTTACTGCCGACCTCTCCCAAATCGCCCGTGATAATCATATCGTAATCCTCGGGCGAAGTTTTGGTATCCTCAAGATAACATTCAAGGGTCTGAGCTGCCGCAGGAGCCATTGCCGCCCCCATATTATTGGCGTCACTTACACCGAGGTCAACTATTCTGCCGACTGTTGCCCTTGCCACACAGACTCCGTTTTTAAGATTTTTCAGAATACAACTCCCGGCGCCCGTAACTGTCCATTGGGCGGTAGGTGTGCGGACTCCGCCGTATTCAAGCGGAAAGCGGTACTGCCGTTCCGCCGAGGCGAAATGTGATGAGGTGACGCAGGCGGAAATTTCCGCACCGCCGCTTTCAACAGCCGCTGCCGCCATAATAAGACTCTGCGCCATTGTAGAGCATGCACCGTACTGCCCGAGATACGGTATTCCGAACTTCATAAGTCCGAAGCTTGAGCCGATGCACTGGTTGAGCAAGTCGCCTGCAAACACGCAGTCAACCTCATTTGCGTGTATTTTTGACCGTTCAAGCGCCTTTTCAAGAGCCTCTCCCTGAAACATACTTTCCGCCTGTTCAAAGGTATCACAGCCGTCGTAGCTGTCGTAAATGATTTTATCAAAGTATTTTTTGAGAGGCCCCTCGGCTTCTTTTTTTCCGACAACAGAACCCCAGCCTGCAATAACAGGTTGATTTTCAAATTCTATTGTATACGCTCCTGTTCTTTTTAACATACAAAAACTCCCTTCCGCTGTTATTATCTGCGAAAGGGAGTCTTTTTATTATTGCCTGTTAAATTTCAGACACTTTAATTATTCTGTAACATCAGATTCTGCGTGCGTCGGCTCAGGCTCCGGTTCGGGCTTCGGCTCTGTCTTCGGTTCTGAGCTTGAGTGTGACGGTGAGCTGCTCGTCGTGCTTGACGAGCTGCTTACATGGCTTGATGAAGAAGATGATGACGGCTTGCTCGACTGGCTTGGTTTGCTCGAACTCGAATGCGACGGTTCACTGTCGGATGACTGTACGCTTGATGAGCTTGCCGCCGAACTGTCGTCGCTGCTGTTTGTGGGTGCTGTTTCATCGGGAACATTAACATCATCGCCGTACTTTGCACGGGGATCGTTTGCCGCATCAATAAAAATATAACCGTTTGCCGTATCATAGGTTGAAGAGCCGAGCGACTCCGAATCAACCTCCTTGCCGTCCTTGTAGTAAACTCTCCAAGCCTTTACGGTATAGCTTGAACCGCCCCGATCCGTGAGCTTGTTGCGAGTCATAATAAGGTCGTAGGAATCTGACTTCCATCCCCAAAACGAAACATAAAGAGTGCTGTCAACAACCTTACATTCAAGGAACATCTGGTAGTCTGTCGGATTGGAAAGCTTGAGATCAAGGTTGCCGTAGTCGATTGTTGCGTCAAGACCTGTCGGAACATAGCTTGATGCCCACTTGTGACAGTAGCGTTCCTCAACCTTCATATTGGCTCTGACTGCCGCATTGTAGATTGTTGAACTGGACTGGCATATACCGCCGCCGATGCCGATATCGGATTTGCCGTTTGAAATAACGCCTGCCGGTTTGTAGCCGAGTGATTCAAGGTTTGAGTTGCCTGTGCATTTGTTGAATGACCATGTTGCACCGGGTTCGATAACCGAACCGTTGCAGGCTTTAAGCGAAACACGCATATTTTCTGTTCCGTTTGCCGTGTTGGTTGAAACTGTTTCGTATGTTGAAAGAAGAACGATGTTTTTCTTCAAATCGTCAACCGTGATTTTTGCGTCTGTTTTTTCAACATCGGCAATAATTCTGTATTCGCTTGCACCGCTTGCAAACACGCCCTTGAACTGATTTGTAAGGTCGGTTTCGTTTACCTTTTGTCCCTGAGTTTCCTCTGTATATTCAAAACGCTTTTTCGCAAAAGGGTGGAACTTTGAAACATAGGCATTTTCGGCTCCCTTGTAATTTTTCTTTGCGACCTTTTTGGCGGCCTCTTCAACGCTTTCGGGGATTACCGTAGCGGTTACGGTGTAGGCTGAGCCGCTTGTTGAAGCGGTTTCCGCAGACGGGTCGGTTGCTTTTGTTTTGATTTCATTAAGCACCGACTCAATGTCATATGTATACTTAAAATCCTTTTCGGTCACATTGCTGATGATTCCGTTCACATCAACCGAAATGCTTAGCGGCTTGACAAAGCTTTCCTCGTTCTTTTCGAGAAGCTTTTTCGCCTCATCGTATGTTTTGCCTGAAATTGAAATACCCGAAACGGTTGTGCCATCGGGAAATTTAAATTCGCCTGCCACAGCCTCTTCAACTTTGTTGAAAAGATTTCCGCCGAAAACGCAGAAGCCTGCAACACCGAGTGCAATTACCGCCGCTGCGGCAGAGGAAATGATGACAACGAGCTTTTTTTTGCTCTTTTTTTCACCTTTGGCCGCCGAGTGTCTGCCCTTCTTGCCGTTAGATGAGCCGTTGCTGCCGTGGTTGATGTCGACCAACTCTTCGTCAACAACAAGAATATCGTCCATATAATTCCTGTTCAAAAAATTCACCTCATAATATATCCCAAAATTGTCTGTTAAAAATCGAATTTATTCAGCTTTTAACAACGGCTAATATTTTTCATTACTTCCTTTAATTACCCTGTGCTGTAATATATAACAGCACAGTCTTTATTTTACAATATTATTTTGAAAAAATAAAGTGTGAAAACACAAAATTTAGAAAAAATTTTTATATAAATTTAAGTTCTTTTGCCCAAAATAATTTGACGGCTTTTTGAATGGACGAAACACAGGTCCGATACGCAAAAATTTTATTCAATTTTCAGCCGAATTGAGAAAATAATCTATTGAAATACTTGCCGATAAAAAGTATAATAACATTGAGCGTGTCTGCGTGCAAAACCGTTTTGCGCTTATTTTAAGTTTACGGAGGATTGATATGAAAATAATCATATTCACAGCCTCAACAGGCGGCGGGCATAAAAGAGCCGCCGCGGCTATTGAATCAAAAATAAAAGCTGTAAGCCCCGATACAAAGGTCAAGGTTATTGACGCTATGAAAACAATCGGAAAGGTGTACGATAAAACCGTTTGTGACGGTTATCATTTTATGGCAACAAAGATTCCGAAGGTTTACGGCAAATTTTACAAAATTACCGACAGAAGAACTCTTATGTACAAGGCTGTTATGCAGTCAAACACAATGATGTCGGCAAAGCTGCTTGATACAATCAACGAGTACAAGCCCGACGCGATTATTATGTGCCATCCGTTTGTTACAACAATGATTTCAAAGCTGCGCCGTCAGCACAAAATTGATGTTAAGGCAATCAGCCTTATAACAGACTATGACGCACACAGAACATATATCGTTCCGTATGTTGACGCGTATGTGCTTGCAGAGCCTGATATGGCAACAAAGCTTATTGATGAATACGGTGTTGACGAGAGCATAATATATCCGCTCGGCATCCCGATTTTTGACCGCTTTACAGAGCCTTTTGACAAAAAGGCAATTTGTGAGCGTGAAGGACTTGACCCGAACAAGCCTACAATTCTGCTTATGGCAGGTTCTTTCGGCGTTACAAGCGTGCTGAGTTTTTACAAAGCCCTTGCACAGCGTGCTTCCGAAATGCAGTTTATTGTCATCACAGGCAGAAACATAAAGCTGTTTGCCAACCTTGAAAAGCTGGTTGAAGAAACGGGTATGCAGGACAACACCAAGCTTCTCTACTTTGTAAAGAATGTTGAAGATTATATGCACATATCAGACCTTATTGTTACAAAGCCGGGCGGACTTACCGTTACCGAAAGCCTTGCCTGCTCGCTTCCTATGGCAATTTACAGTGCGTTTCCCGGTCAGGAACGGGACAATGCGGAATTTTTACTCAACAAGGGCGCGGCAATTATGCTCCAAAAAAAGACAGGTGCAGATGATATCGTAAACCTTGTTAAAAACACAGAAAAGCTTGAAGAGATGAAGGCAAAGTGCAGAGAGCTGCACCGTCCCGATTCGGCTGAAAAAATATTCAGACTTGCACAGAAGCTTTGCAACGAATCCAATGGAGGAAATAACAAATGATGAAAAAAGCAATCTCTTTTGCATTGTGCCTTCTTATAGCAGGCACAGTACTTACGGCGTGTTCAAATCCCGATGAATTTTCGGACAGCGAAAATCTTTCGCTTAAGTACACACGCTCCGACAAAACCGATGATACATTCAATTATGCAGACGGTGCCGACACCGCCCCGTCATCATATGATACCTATTCCGCAAAAATAACCGATTTTGAACTCAGGCTTTTCAGAAACCGTCACAAAAGCGGTTCATATGTATTTTGCCCCGCAAATGCGGTGCTTAATCTTGAAGCGGTGGCTAACGGTGCGTCGGGCGATACTCAGGAAGAAATCACAAATGCACTTTGCAGCGGCGTGACGCTTGAAAATATGAACCAATGCGCGTCATATTTTGCAAGCCGCATTCAGTCTGTCGCATCATCCGACAAATCCCCCGAAAGTTCGCAGAGCTCGGAAAATGATACGGAAAAGAACGGTGCTAAGAATTTTGTAAAGCTCTCAAACTCAGTTATCTCAAATGACAATGCCGACATTATGACAGGCTTTTTGCAGACAACAAAGGATTATTATGATACGGATGTTCTGCGTTTTGATTATGCAAGCGATGACGCTCTTAAAAAGCTTGACAAAAAATATGCCGATTTCACAAACAGCGGTTCTGTTTTTAAAAATCTTGACGCAAAGCAGAGCGTAATTTCGCTTTCTGCGGCAGATATCTGTGACAGATGGCTTAATCCTTATGCACAGACCGACCTTGAAAAGGGCAAGTTTAAGTCGGCTGACGGTGAAAAAGAGGTTACATATATGACCTCAAACGAAACATATATGAAGTCAAACAAGTCAACTGCCGTTATGAAATATTTTTCGCAGACGCCTCTGAAAATGATGATTATTATGCCGAACGAAAGTGTTTCGCTTGATGATTACGCAACCGATTTTACAAGCCTTGAGTACACAACATTGCTTGACAGCGTTGATGTAACCAAAACAGCCAAGGCAAAAATCCCTGAATTTTCAGTTGACGGAAGCAAATCCGCAGAGGATGTAACGCAGATTGTTGAAAAAAGCGGAATCAATTCATCGTTCACGGCTGACCGTTCAAGCTATAAAAACCTGAGCCGTTCCGATGATATTGCGTTCAGCGCAATGTATGACATCGCTCCGTCGCTCTCAATCAATGCCGGCGGAATCGGCGGTATGCAGTCAAACGGCGATAAGGCAGAGCTTGAAAAAAGAACACAAAAGCTCGCCGACACGGATGTTACGGTAGAATTTAACCGTCCGTTTATGTTCGTTATCCTCGATAACGAAAGCGATATCCCGTTGTATATGGGAACATACACAGGCTGACTTTGTCAGCGGTGAAGAGTGAAAAGTGAATAGTTAAAAGTTATGGTCGGGCAGACAGTTTGCAAAACGCAAAGCAAGGTTGCCCGACCGTTTGTTTTTTACGAAAGCCGCAGACCGTTTGTGTGAGCCGTATTCTCTTATACGGTATTACAATCATTTTTAAAAAGTGATAATTGTAAAAAATATTCAAAAGCATATGGAATTTGAATTGAAAATTTGATATAATGAACACATATTGTTAATCTTTTAAAGGGGGACGGTATCGTGTCGAGAAATCCAATGCAAAAACAAAAGCTCTTATATCTGCGCAAAATTATGCTTGAAAAAACAGACGAAAACCACGGCTTGACCTCAAGCGAAATACTCTCGGAGCTTGCGTCCTACGGAATACAGGCTGAGCGAAAAAGTCTTTACGATGATTTGCAGGTGCTTGAAAAGTTCGGTATGGATATTTGTAAAACAAAATCCTCAACCGTGAAATATTATGTCGGAAGCAGAGATTTTGAACTTCCCGAATTAAAACTTCTTGTTGACGCAATTCAAAGCTCAAAGTTTATCACCGAGAAAAAGAGCTTTTCGCTGATTCACAAGATTGAGGGTCTTGCCAGTGTTTATGAGGGCAAGGAGCTGCAGCGTCAGGTGGTTATTTCAAACCGAGTCAAAACCATGAACGAACGAATTTATTATTCGGTTGACAAAATTCAGAATGCAATAGCACTCAACCGCAAAATCTCGTTCAAATACTACCGTTGGGAACTCGATTTTTCGGAAACGGAGCGAATTGTCAAGCGCGAAAAAATCAGGGACGGCGGATATACGGCATCACCGTGGGCGCTGTGCTGGGATGATGAGAATTACTATCTCATTGCCTATGACACCTGTGCCGACAGTATAAAGCATTACCGTGTTGACAAAATGGACGATATCGAGGTGCTTGACGATGAGCGTGACGGGGGAAAGACCTTTGAAAAATTTGATCCTGCAGATTATTCAAAGGGCGTTTTCTCAATGTTCGGCGGTGAAAAAGCTACGGTTAAGCTGTCGGTTGACAATGATTGCATAGGTGTTATTGTTGACAGGTTCGGCAGGGATATTTTTGTTACAAAGGAAAGCGACACAACATTCGGTGTATCGGTTGATATTATGACAAGCAAACAGTTCTACGCTTGGGTATTCGGTCTTGGCGGAAAGGTCAGAATTATATCACCGCAAAATGTTGTTGATGAATTTAAAAAACAGCTTGAAAATGTAAACGAATCATTTTAATTGCCGTATGATTGGCAACATTTCATATTAAAATCGTTAAATAATAATGTCTGATTCGGAAACAATCATAACAATTATCAGTAGAAAAATTGATACATTATTGCGTAGAATAAAAAATCAATTAACATACAGCAGACAGCGGAATATTTAAAATTTGCACTAATTGCAGTTTATACATTTATTTTTTGCACATTTGTCGTAATTATTGACTTTATTGTGCATAAAGTCTATTATATTGTTGCAGTGATTATTTGTGTTGTTTTCAGACACAAAATGTTTGAAGACATAATTTTTTAGAATCGGGGTTATTATTATGAATTTTGATTTCTTGCGTTCGGCAACCGCATCCAGTTCAGCTTACAGAGTAGTCTGCGGTGAAATGATTATTGACAGCAATATGTGGAATGTTCACAACGAGGTTCTTGTGGCTGTTGTAAGGGACGGCTATATGACCGTTGAAATGGGTGCTGACACTTATTCGCTCTCAACAGGCGACATTTACTTTATTTCACCTAACCAGAGATATAAGATAAACAACACAGGCAACGCAAGGGTTGAGGTTGTCCTTCTTAACCTTTCAAATCCTGCGTCACTTACTCAGGAATTTATTCCGCAGAGCCTCATCAGAGGTCTTGTAACAGGCAACTGTACTCACTTTGCAAAGATTCCGAGGGGCGACTACCGTTACAACAACCTTATTGACGATATTAACACAGTTATTACTGCCGAGAATGAAAAGCATGAGTATTTTCAGATTCTTGTTCACGGCAAAATGTACGATATTTTCTACATTCTTTTCTCATCCGGTCTTGTGAAAATTTGTGATGTTGAAGCTCAGGGCAAAAAGTACCGTGCTCTTCGCAGAATTACAGAGTATATCAACAACAATTTCTGCGACAGTATCACTCTTGATACAATAGCACAGACAACAGGTCTTAGCCGTTACTATGTATCACACCTCTTCAAGGAGCTTATGAATACAACATTTGTAAACTACCTCAATGAGCTTAGACTCACAAGAGCGGCAATGCTTCTTACAACAACAGACACTCCCGTCATAGAAATTGCAGGAATGTCGGGCTTTAACAACATCTCAAATTTCAACAGAGCATTCAAAATGTACTACGATACAACACCGTCAAAGTACAGAAGAGCTGAGAAACAGTCAGTATAAACAAATATTTTTACAGTAAAAAGGGCTGCGAAGAACGAAGTCTTAAACTTCATTTCTTCACAGCCTGACTTATTTTGCGAAGCACGGCGAATTTATAAAATTTAAACATAAGAATATATATAAATAAACCGCAAAAAGGCACATAACCGTCATCGTTTTCGATTATGTGCTTTC
>OHYH01000108.1_pt1 | contig 44809 bp, 64 predicted proteins | sample 1580211 | NCBI WGS metagenome assembly OHYH01 (sample SAMEA3882528, study PRJEB24775) | human gut metagenome | biome: human-associated habitat; feature: intestine environment; material: feces | place: Netherlands | collected 2009/2010 | reverse complement strand
CAAACTTGCAATATCTTTCATTGATAAGGTTGATTCGTTATAGATTTCGACCAGTGCGTTGTATGCGTCTGATGAAACCTTTACAACCTGATTGTCTTTTCCGGTTACCAGTTGTTTCTTTCTTGCCGGAATACGGATTTCAAATTCACTCATTCGTTTCCTCCTTATACGATTTCTGAGCCGTTAAAAGCCCATTTAGAGCCTGTACATAGTTTGCTAGCATTCTTGCCTTGTATGATTCTTCAATGGGGTTATCCGGGACTGTGGCAAGCTGTATATCAATCAATCTCAGAACTTCATTAATTCTCTCATCCATGTTCACACCGCCTTGAAAAAACAGTACAGGTTGTCTGAAGCATCTCCGAACTTCTCTCCATCAATATCTTCGGCTTTGTGGTATTCCACATGATCCAGAGACATATCACAGTTTTCATAATCCAGAATGTAATCACCTCTGGACTGAAGCTCTCTGAGCAGCTCGTTGATACATCCTGCTATCTCCAGACTGGGAAGAAGTTTCATAATCGCTATCTGTTTACTCATTTGGACACTTCCCATCTATCAGAAGTTCCAACAAGAAAGCTTTGATTATTCTGAGACTTTCACGACTTTCTTTCTCATAAAATGGGTTAAAAGATACGTTTTGGTACAAATCCCACTCGAATTCGCCGTCGGGAAGGTCAACGTCTTCTTTTCTTTTAATTCCCCTTACGTTCAGACCGTAGCTTGAATAATCAAACGTAATACTAGCTGTCGGAACTTCGTTCACAACTCTTTTACAGAGTTCGTAAATTTCATCAATCTCTTTCTCGAACATCTTCTTATCCTCCTTATTTCCTACTGCCAGTCTGCTTCCATCTGGCGTACTGCCCATGCTGCCGAGATACCGAAAAAGATGTTCAGCCAGATAGGTATATCCACATATTTCCCGGCAAGCATACAAACAGCAATTAGCATATACTCTTTCATTTTATTTCTCCTGCAATCCACGCAAGGTTGCTCGCTACCAGTGCGGCGGCTGTCACAATCCATGCCGTGAACCATCTTTTTGACTTTTTCTTGCTTTCTTCGACAATTTCAGTCGCAAGTGCTACTTCGATGTCAGTCCATGTTGGCTGATTTTCGTTTCTAATTTCACTCATATCGTGCTAATTTCTCCTTATTTTTTCTTATTTGTCTTTACAATTAGCAGATAGAGAACTATAATGTATCTATCCACTAAGGTGTTTTAGTGGTGCAAAGCTCCGGGGCGGAGGCCCAATCTCCCTCCGGGGCACTCACTTATTAAGAGCAGCCTTACCTTTCCAGACATGTCCAGTCACTTCATAGACTTTCCTAGGGCTTATGATGTATGTAATTCGTCCACCGGAAAGGCTTTTTGCTGGCTTGTTATTCTGCACAGCCACTCCAATTGGCAACCATCCGTACACAATCCCTGCCCGGATTGCTGTTACAGGAAGTCCGATCAATTGGCTCGCGTCGGCTACGGTCAGAATTTCTGACGAGAATTCCGGCATCTGTGGAATGCCTGATATGATTCTTGCAACCTCTGCAGCGAACTGATGAACTTCTGCATTTTCTTTGATGTAAGTATCAACTTCGCTCATTTTATGCTCCTTTCTTACTTTCTTTCTAGTCAGAATTACTGCAATCAATAACTCCGTCCATATACCCAAGAATATAATGTTTTTTATCTTCTGGGAACTTACAGTACTCTGCGTGACTCACATAAAGGAACTTCTGCTTAATACGTTCCTTGTTCCCTCTGTACTCCCTTATTGGAATAGCTTGCAAAGTGTACGGTCGCGTCCACTTCCATATCGATACGGAAACCATCCGGTGTACAGGAAATCATGAAACCTGTACATTCACGTCCGAAATCCTCTCCGTTGATGCGGAAGATTTTCTTTTCTGTGTCAACCTCGATTGTTTTAAGTTCGTGTGGAACGAAAATTTTATTCATAATCTACTCCTTTCCCGTTTTCTTTCTGGTCAGAATCATCTTTTTTCTCAGAAAAACTTTCTGTCTTTCCGAGAATGTAACCCTTGTCAAATTCTGACATCTTAGGAATCGCGTTTTTTAGCTTTTCAACGATTCTTTTTTCTTTTTCAGACATGTACTCACTCCTTTCTTGTGATATACTCTCCTATGAGAGGAGATTAAAATGAAAAATATTGACTTTTCTAACATTGAGTTATCCTTTAGTGAGCGAATAACTCTCTACTTGTTGCCGATTATCAAATCTAATCGTTTCTTTAGATACCAGACACTAGACTATCTGAACCGCCTAGGTCTGCTTGACCGAGATCACGGAGTTTATACCGTGAACCGAAATTGCAAAATGTACTTTCGAATCAAGCGTAAAGAACGAATTAGATTTGTAATCCCAACAGTAATATCAATTGTTGCCCTATTTGCCGGATATGACGTATGCAAGATTCCATTTCTGAGCGAAACATTATCAGCAGCAAAGATGCTATTGATACATATAATGGAAAGTTTGGGAATTTTGCCATGAACCATTCCAGTAATGTTTTCCTTGGCTCAAAAAAGTACCAGTGGAAAAACTTTTTTATTTGGCTCGTTGTTTTCACCTCCTTGTTCGGTATGCGTATATAATATCACGCATAAAGAACCTTGTCAACAGTTTTTTGTTCGGTTTGCGAACTTTTCTTCTTTACATTTCCGCACAGAGGTGGTATAGTATTAAATGAAAGGAGGATATTATGAATGACAGAATAAAAGAATTGCGCAAAGCAATGAATCTAAGTCAAGAGAAATTCGGCGAACTTCTTGGAATTACAAAGTCTGGCGTTTCTGATATTGAATCAGGGCGTAGGAAAGTAACAGATCAGCATGTAATAATGTTGGCAAATAATGGAGTGAGTGAAGAATGGCTCAGAACAGGAAAGGGAAGTATGTTTATTCCAAAGAGCAAAGATGAAGAAATTGCAGAAATGCTCGCAGACATACAGAAATCCGGCGAAGATTCATTTAGACACCGTCTTGTATCTGCATTAGCCAGATTGGACGATGATGGATGGGACAAACTCGAAGAGCTGATTGACATGATTTCCAATAAGTAAAAAAAGAAAGACAAGGGCAATGCGCAAACCCTTGTCTTTTTCTTTGTTATCCTATTAATCTTTTTATGTATGCATATATCGTTTTTAGCCAATGAATATTATCACAGTTTTCTATTAGTTCAATAATTTCTTTCTTATAATCCATAAACAACCCTCCCTGTTACAACTACCACCTGCATTATAGTATATGTCCGGCTGTGGAAAATAGAACCGAACATTAGTTCGTTTTTGCTATTATACCACCTATTCCGACTCTTGGCAACTGCCAATGATACACATAAACTCTCACTATTTTATAGAAAAAAACATTTCTTATTCATCTAAATCACTCTATTTCGTTCTAAATCTTTACAATATGCTCTTAAAATGATAAAATAAAAATACCACATATAACCGTACTTTACATAACATTGCAAAATCAGCGGTGCAAAATACATAATCCGCATAAAAAGTGCGAAGTGTGGCGAAAACATATCAGGAGGGTGTTTATCATGAATGAAAAGAAAAAATATTGTAAGCACTGCGGAGAACTTATTGACGACGACTGTGTAGTGTGTCCTAAGTGTGGAAAGCAAGTAGAACAATTAGCTTCCAATAACAGAGATATTATCATTAACAATTCTGCATCTTCCTCTGCGTCCTCAGCAGCAAGTTCGGGTACACCGTATATAAAACGGAAAATGCCATGGTATCTAAGCTGGTTTTGGATTTTAATATTGGGTGCTTGTTCTGGCGGAATATATTGGATTGTTGGAATTATAATGAGATCAAATTGGAAATCACATAATTAAATAAAAAACCGCCCCGGCATTGGCGTACCGGGACGGCGTTTATACATCTCCGGAGAGATGCTATATTCTGGCAAGACATATTGTATCATCTTCGGAGCAGTCGAACAAGACAGAAAATTTGTTCGGCTGTTATTTTTATACCTAAAAAACAGCTATAAGAAAAGAGGAATAAAAATGGCGAAGAAAAGAAAGAAATATCCAAAACTGCCGAATAATTTCGGCTCTATCCGGTATCTTGGCAAGAACCGAAGAAACTGTTTCGCAGTGCATCCACCAGCTACACTAGGCGATAATGGTAAACTAAAACGTCCGCCGGCAATCTGCTACGTAGATGACTGGATAAAAGGCTTCACCGTCCTGACAGCATACAAAGCCGGCACGTATCAACCCGGCATGGAGCGAACACTCGAGGTGTCTCCTACAATGGACATAGATGCCCTTGTGAACCGCTTAATTGCCGACTACAATACAATCAAGAGCGTAGAGGATAAGCACCCGGAAATCAAGAAATTGACGTTCTCAGATGTATATAAGCAATTTTATGCGTGGAAGTTCCCAGAGGGGACGAAGCTGTCATACAGTTCAAAGGAAGCATATCGGACAGCTTATACAAACTGTACTGTTCTGCACAATCGCATATTCGAAGATTTAAAGGCTCCTGACATGCAAAAGGTTATTGATGATTGTAAGCTGAAAAAGCAAAGCCAGATGGCTATTTTGACTCTGTTCAAGCAGATGTACAAATATGCAGTTTACTCAGAAATTGTAACGGAAAATAAGGCATTATATGTCCATGTCAACGCTGATAACGACACCGAACATGGAACGCCATTTTCTGATCAGGAGATGCAGGTGTTGTGGAATAATACCGACGATCCAGAAGTGCAGCTCATTCTTATTATGTGTTACTCTGGTTGGCGAATCGGGGAAGTGTTAAAACTCACAACCAACCTGGAAGAGAAATACTTCCAAGGTGGAATCAAAACAAAAGCCGGTAAAAACAGAATTGTTCCGATACATTCCGCTATATACAATTTTGCTGAACAGAAAGTGCTAACACAAGATGGTAAACTATGCGTATATACTCAGCAACATCACAGAAAAGCATTGTTCTACCCTACGCTAGAGCGTTTGGGAATAGTCGGTAATCCGAAACACACGCCGCACGATTGTCGGCACACCTTTTCTGCACTGTGCGAAAAATACGGTGTCCGGGAGAATGACCGAAAGCGAATGCTAGGCCACTCCTTTGGTGGAGACGTCACGAACGCAGTGTACGGTCACAGGACGCTGGAAGAACTTCGAACAGAAATAGAAAAGATAAAAGTTCCATTTGTGACTAACTGTGACTAACGGAACCTATTTTAATCTTTCTAAAACAACCGAAATATCATTATCGAAATGCCGGAAACCCTATTAAAATCAACGTTTTCAGCGATTTTGCAAGGATTTCCTTCATTTCATTTTCATTATTCTAATTTTATTAATTGTGACCAACAAATAGAATTTAGAAAATTGCGCAAATGCCCATAAATACAGTGTTTTTGGCACTATTATATTAGGAAACAATATTTTTATTTGTGACTAACGTGTGACTAACGATAACAGTCTAAAACTTCCGAAATGATACAAAATATGTTTAAAGATAAAACTCCCGGGGTAATTCCCCGGGAAAATCATTTAGAAATTTCTGTGATTCTGGTGAATGCTCCTTTTGGAACAAATTCAAAAACAAACCCTTCTGCCGGATGCGGGATGCGGATAAAATACCATTTCAGCCCTGAACTGTCAGTTTCTGTGTACTTCATCACCTCTACAACTGCACCTTTTTTCAGTTTTGGAAACAGCTTTGACGGGCTGTTTTTGTTTGATTTTGTATAGCATTTTGTGTCCTTTTTGATCTGTGCAATATAGGCTCTGGTGTTCTGCTTTTTGGTTGTATCTGAGTCTGAAACTGACGTTGTATTTTTAACTAAACTGTAATTTGGAGTACAGAATTTTGTTCCGGGAAGGTTGCTGTTGTAGTAACTTTTCTGACATACACCACCACCATTTGCGATAATTGTAGAGCCACCAGAAGTGTTTCCTTCGACTGTCCAGAACCGATCTCCTGATACCTTTATTACGATTCCGGTGTGTGTAAATGTACCGTTTCTGTAGAAAATAACAATGTCTCCGACTTTTGGATTACTGTTCAAAGTAAACAAATCCGCCATTGTCGGGCAGTAAACGTATGGCCAGTGCTTCAAAAGTTTCTTTGCTGTGTCTAATCCGAATGCTTTCATCATACACCACGAAACGAATGCAGCACACCATGGTTGTCCTTGATAATCCGGCTTAATATCTCGCCAGTATTTTGTGTAATTATTTTCTCCGGCATTTGCTGTCTTACTATCAAGCTGACTATTACTTGCCTTTTCAAGATATCCGATTTCATTCTTTGCGATTTGGATTAATTTATCAATTGCGTTCATGCCTGTCTCCTCACTTTCTGGAAAATATGTTTTCAGCGCATTATAAACAAATCTCTGTCTGCTCTTATATGCCCCGACTTGATTTCCTGTGTCCGTCTGGCAGGCTGCATAGAGACTGTCCAATGTATATGGTTTCTGGGCCTTTGCCAGAATCCTCGTTACTGCCCTTTGTCCACCTTGGTGCCTAAAGTTCACGCACATAGCTTGTGCTCTGGCGTCAGTAACGCCCTGTTTAAAGGCTTCTTCTGCATAGGTGGCTAATTGTTCATCCATAAGGCTATCTTGGCATTTAACGCCTAAATCGGACGAAATAAGAGCAACTATAACATCTGCGAGCTGTGATACCCTGGAAATATTAAAACATTCCCAGTTTGCGGTCTGGACCTGCTCCAAAAGTCTGACCTTGTCTATCTTCTCCCACTGTTCCGGGTCAGCATCGTAAATTCGTTCCAGAAGTGTTTTTGCTTCGATTCCGTACCACTGACCTGCCCCGATTGTAATTGCGTGTTCTTCAGAAGAATTGGTGTAGGCTTCCGTAAAGTCCGAATAATCCTGCTGTCCATAAACCTGTCCACCGGTTTCAACTGCGTAAATAATCTTCCTAAGAACTACTTTTTGATTATTTGTCATACGAAAACCCTCCTAAATTTTGCCTGCACATATTGCGTTTACTGTGGTAAACTTGCTCTTTCCACTGTCCCATCTTCATTCAGTACGTAGCCATCCTTTTGAAGTCTTTCAATTACCTTCTTATTCCACAACTCAGGAACATCTGTCCATTTTTTTAGCCCATTGATTACTCGCTCTTCGAAAAATTTAACCATTATTCTTACCTCCGATTGTTGCAACTAATGTAGCCAGTTCATCAAGTGCTGAATCATGCGTTGATACAAGTTCAGCCAGACCGTCAATGCCATCACCATTAATTAGAATTTTACGATTAGATTCCGCATTAAGCATCCGCATCACCGAGTCAAGCTTTTCAGACATCTCATTCAGCCTGTTTGAAACTCGATTGATGGCTTTGTAGATATTTGCAATTTCTTTTTTATCCACAATTATCATCTCCTTTGATTAAAAATAGTACCGCAAATCCTTTTAACCGCCTTACGGCGGTAGATGGGTTTTGCTAGGATTTTAGATACATAAGCAGGGGGCAACACCACCAGCGTTACTGGCAAAGTTCCAGATCACACTCCCGTCTACGTTCGTACAACAGAAGCGCAAACCGCTGCCGGAGTGAGGCGAACGTTCCCACCACCAACCAGACACGTAACTGCTGTCGTAACATGGCTTCTTATATCTATTAGCAGTCGCATTCTTAAAATACTGATACTGCTTTCCTTCACCTGCGAAAGAATATGCTGTGCTACCAAAAATCTCAATTTCAGAAGGCAAAAACGCATAGTCATTAGAAGTCTTAATTGTACTACTTTGACTTCCCACAGATGTCAACTTCTTAACCTGCTTCATCATATTTTGAATATAAGTAGGCAGGCATTTTTTGTACACGTTGTTGCACCATGTACGTCTAGCGCATCCTTCCCAACCGCCACTGTTTGTGTTCGAACTATTTATATAACCACATTCATGTAATGTATCATAGGAGCTGTTATATTCTGTCACAGTGTCTAAATACAGCATACGTTCCGTCTGAATCGTAATAGCAGCCTTGGTCTTGCCGTTTATAGCAGTCACTAAGTCATCATGTTCAATTCCGATAATTACATAGGCATAATCATTCGCTTTGTGTGACTCACTCACGCCTGTTGCATCCATGGCATTGTGATGGATGGTTCTCTTGTCGCCAACCGCCCAATAATCACTGATATTGATTTTACCTGCGTAGTGCGCTTCAATCATCTTTGCGATTTCAGCATCCGTTCCGTCAGCGAATGTGACAATCTTCAAATCCTCTGGTTCGCCGAGAAGTCTGTTTCCTGCATCGTAGTTGTATACGCCATCAGTGTTGTATGGGAACAGTGTGAAGTAATATTTTTTACCGTTTGTCAGCCCTGTGACGGTATAGCCTGTGGTTCTGTATTTGTCGCGAACTGTATTATTAACCACAAGTGTTCCGTCATCTGGATTTGCAGGATAGCCCGTTTCTTTCATTACAAGTTTTGTACCAGCCCATGTAGAGGTTGTTGAGCCACTGGTTACCGTATTTTCAGGGTCTTGCCATTTAATTGTGACAGATGCGTTTGCGTTCTCGATTGTTGGGTTGTTTACGGGTTTGGGAGGAGTAACGGTTGTGCCACCGCCTTTTGCGTGGAGTGTTCCATCTTCATCTATGAATGTTGTCTTGCCGTCAGGCTTAACCTTACCAAGAATTTCAATTGTAGCAATCGGGACAGTCGCATCACTTCCCTTGTCTCCTTTGGGCCCTTTGATGTTTACTGTTTCGGGATTGTCAATTCCATCAGTGTTGCTCCAGCTTATGTTTCCATCGGTATCCACACTTGGGACGAATGTAGTACCCTTGTCTCCTTTAGGTCCTGCATCCCCAACCTCTCCCTTTTCTCCTTGCGGTCCAACATCTCCTTTTGTGCCCGTATCGCCTTGCGGCCCGGTAATATTTACTGTCTGGGGGTTTTCAAGTCCTCCGTCATTACTCCAGCTTATGTTTCCTTTGCTGTCTACAACAGGAGTGAATGTGATTCCTCGCGCGCCAGTGTCTCCTTGCTCGCCTTTTGAACCAACTGGGCCTTGTTCACCTTGTGGCCCAGTATCGCCTTTTAGACCCTGCTCTCCTTTTTCTCCGGGGTCTCCTTTTATACCCTGCGGCCCTGGGTCACCCTTTGGCCCTTGCGGACCAACTGGACCCTGTGGACCTTGTGGCCCTTGAATCTTGCCGGTATTATTCCAATTCGTGCCGTCAAAAACCCACATTTCTCCGTCTATTAAATACGCATCGTTCTTCCCCGCACTCAGAGGAAGGTCCGCCTCAGATTCTTTTGTACCAAGGATATTAAGAGATGTTCCGTCATTTCCTTGTTCGCCCTTTTCTCCTCGTGGACCTTGCGGACCAACTGGTCCAGTATCTCCTTTATCACCTTTTGGGCCTGGCACTCCTTGAGGCCCTATAATATTCCCAACATTTTCACTATCACCATCTGAAAATGTTATTGCTAAATTTCCACCTATGTCGATGCTAACCGCTGTGATAGAGACGCCCCTCAGTGATTCTTTCTGCTCAGGTGTCAGCGATTCAAACGCCACGGTGCCATCCACGCCCTTTTCTCCCGGATCACCCTTATCTCCTTTTTCGCCCTTGGGACCCTGCGGGCCAGTAGGACCCTGTACACCTTTTTCTCCTCGTTCTCCTTTTGAACCCTGTGGACCTTTTTCTCCTCGTTCTCCTTTTGAACCCTGTGGACCAGCGGGACCCGCTGCACCCTTATCTCCTTTCTCACCTTTTTCGCCTTTGGGACCCTGTGGACCAACGAATTCTCCGGCATTAACCATCTCTGAAATGTCCTCAATGGAACACAACCGCCTTACATCATTAGCCGCAAATGCAATGTATAAGGCTTTGCCAGATGGAACGGACGGGTCATTGCCGAGAATCGCAACGGGCTCTCCGGGACGAATTTTCGATGTATCAAAATCGGCGTACATACCCCGTCGGAATTGTATTGTATATGTATCGGCCATATTAGACTTACCTCCTTATAAAAGGAAATTATTCCTTATGTAATTCTTTACAGAATCAAGATTTTCCTGCACGCTGTCATCCATCACGAGAAAATTGCCTTTATTGTTCTGACTGATGATACTTCCTGTGCTTTCGTCTACTTCTGAATAGGTGTAAGCAATGCGACTTCCTTCTCCAGTGCTGAGATTCATAAAACTTGTAAGAATTTTTTTCATGATATTTCCTCCATTTCGTCAATAATTTTTTTCCTGTTATTAAGAAGCTCTTTTTCGTAATCGGGTTCTGATATTTCAAGGCTTTTACTGTAGTCTGGCTCTGGCATGTCTGTGTCTATTGCCCTATCGTAAGCTGTTTCACTTGCATCAGCAAAACGCATGTGTTCATAGTCAGCTTGACGCGCTTTGACTTCAAATGCAAATTTAAGCCCCGGAGTACCTTTTACAGTGAAATATGTCTGTTCTTTTTGGTCTACCCAACAATCTCCATCTCCTTCCTTTTGCAAGAACACATAATATTCAATCCTTACATTAGTAGATTCTTGGAATATGTCATCTATGTCTATCAGACATGTGCCGTCTTCTGATATGGATGCTTCTCCGATGTCTCCAAACATGGGGGATGCCATTTCGTAGCAATAAAACGCCTGTGTACCATAGTTTTTTGTTGGAAAAATCCTCTTCTTTGTCCCTCGGACACTTAAATCCGCAAGGTCTGTCCCCGTTCCGACGCTATAGAAATGTCCACTGGCTTCTACGTGCGTGCCTGCTTTAACTTTTTTTGATGCTGAAATACTGTCCGCAGAAACACTGCCAGCAGAAACACTGGTATTAACCGAGACCGAACTTGCGTGTACGGTTCCTGTATAAAGATTGATTCCTCTAATTCGCGTTCCATACAACGTCCCGTACCCCGGTACATATACTCCTGTATTCGTCTCTGAATAGACTTCTCCAGTCGACGCATCTAATATTATTTTGCCGTACGTGCCGTCTGCTGTGAGTTTCTTGTATCCAACTTCCCATCCCGCCAGCGCACCTGTATTAATATAAGAAGCGTTTATATACAGAAGACTGTTCTGTAAATAAATCCCCTGTGTCTGTCCATTATTTGTCAGAATGTTAAATATCTGTTCCTGCGTCAGGTCACCTGCATCTTTACCATTTTCTCCATCTTTGCCACGAATACCAATAATATGTGGCGATGTACTGTTAGAAGTACCATCTGTATAATAAGTTGTCTGATATGACCATAAATACGGCTTATCAGCCGTTGGCGTCTGTATAGAAGTTGTCCATCCACTTGTATATGTATATACATAATTGGATTCGGAAGTCGCGAGATAATAGGTTGTGACGGATGAAATGCCATTTCCTGTAGCACCCGTTGCACCTGTAGCGCCAGTCTGTCCCTGCATTCCTTGAATTCCCTGCTTCTGCTTTGCAATGGCAAATATTTTTTCTGCTGTCAGACTTCCTCTTGTCACAGTAACTTTTACGGTACCTGCGTCTGTGCTCAACCCCGTAACTATATATGTTTCCCCGTAAGAACTACCATACACGCCACTTGATGTACTCCATTCGATAATAGATGTTTTGGTGACATCCTCTGAGCCATACAGGACCTGTACAGTAGTGCTACATGATGGAAAAGAAGTATAACCCCCATCTTTATCGGTTGGAATTCCTTGATACTCATTTGATAAGATTACATTTAAAGTTCTGAATTTACCCGATTCTTCCGCTACAACATCACTGATGTTTTTTCCTTCCAGAGAAAATTCAGTTGCTTTAATGTAAACATTTCCATCATCATCAATTTTCAATGTAACCTGACCATTTTTATCTGTGACATTCAGACCCTTACCATTAATCAGTTTTCCTGCTAAAACGCCAGATAGGATATAACTTGCATTTATATACAGTTCACCATCCTGAATATAAATACCTTTATTTTTCCCATTGTTAGTCAGTTTATTGAATACTTCAGGCTGCCCCAAACTGGTGTCATACTCACTAATTGCATTATCCACATCATCAGAATCCACATAAGATGGGCTAATCCAGTCAGCAGATGAAAATGCACCGGATTTTCTGGGCGTTTTGCAGATTTTTATTTCACCTTTTCCATTAGTGGTGGAGGTAACCCACATGTCACCCTCATCATATGGCGGCGTAGGTGTAACCAAAAACACTCGTCTTTTTCCATCTGCGGTATCTTGTGCCGTTGATGCAGCATCAAGTGCGACTTTTATATCAGGATCATCAAAGCTCTCCCAACTATAAGTACCATCAATCTTTACAAAACGGAACATCTTCTTAGTACTCGTGTTATAGAAAATATCATTAAGATGCTTATCTTTTGCATCTACGTCAGTCCATTCAGATGCGGGTGCATTCTCAAGCGTGGGGTCATACGCATAAAAGTATTGAGTGCTTACATCTATACCATCTATTACCACTGAATCGACGTAATTTTTTGCGGATTCCTTGGCTATTTCTTGAATGGTCTTCCCTTTGAGCTGAAAAGAATTCGCAACAATGTCCACGTGTCCAGTGTCAGCGTCAACGCGAAATGTCACGTCTCCGTTATTGTCTTTTGCTGTAAAACCTCTCGTGTTAATCCATTCTGATTGAATACCGATGGCATAGAGAATATTCAGAACGGCATCTCCATTACTATCAAAGCCGGCTTTCCATGTCTGACCGCCGTCTACTGACAAGAAGAATCCATCAGCACTTGTTTTATAAATTACTTTAGAATCAGCAAGTGTAGGTTTATCATGCCGGTACGTAATTACGGAACCATCTTCTTGTGCTTCCTCTGTATAGAAGAAACCCAGCGTGTTCGCTGCAAGTTCATTCATCTGTTTGAGCTTTACGTCATATGCAGATAGCTTTTTCTCTGTGTCTTTTTTTGCTTGTTCTACCACTGCCTGCTGTCCACCAATAAACTCGCTTGCATCTTCTTCAGCACTCTTTGCGCTACAGCTCCATGATGTTGAGCCACCAAACACAAATTCTACATTAGTTGCAAATGATCTAAAAACACGATTCTTTGTGTCAATAAATTCGACTGGATCGCCGAAAGTGGCGTATCCGTTGGCAATTCCGTCACATGAGAAAGGACGCATTCGCAAACCGATTAATTGACTCCCAATGGCTTCAATGCCTGCCTGTGCATTTCCTGACAATAGCTGATTATCAATAGTGATTACATAACCGTCCTGACCCGACATATATTCGGTCTCATCTTCTACGTATTTGACGCCTGTTACAATGACATCGTCTACGTCATATTGTAGATTCTGAATTGAAAATAACGCGTGATAATCGTTATTACTTAACGTACCACCATCAATCACAGTCCCTGTCGTCCACGGATTAAGTGTGCCACCATCCAGATCATCACCGTTTGTCCAGTTCTTTACTGCTCCACCATCGTAAATAGTCGTATTGGTAAATGTCTTATCAAACGTAATAATCCTGAGTAAGTCATTTTCATCAATTCTTGCATTTCCACCGACTATCCCGGCACACATTCCGATTACTGTACGGTATGTCGCATTAGATGGCACTTTCTGAATCTGAAAGTCCGCATTTGGAAACATTGCATCTCCAAGAGTGATTCCACATTGCTGACAGCATTCTGAGAGCAGTTCCTTGACTGTACAAGGAAAAGACAGATTAGAATCATATGTCTTGTCAGCGTTATGCATTTTATCTAAGAGAGAAAGACTTATTTCGCTTGCTGTTGCGGGCTTTTTCGATACAATGTAAGTACCTCTCTTTATAGTTTCTATCCTGTCGGACAACTGCACATTGAGAAAGATAACAAACCTTGCAGCGTTAAAATTATATCCGTCAAAACGCCCATCATCGTTTACTAATGATAAACTTGCCGTTTTTGCGATTGCCACACCCACCGGAAAGTCCCCAGAGTCTGCTGAATCTACGAGACTATTTCCAGACAGATAAAAGTCTTTTTTGCCTAGCTTAAGAGTTGTACCATTTGACAATGTAACATTTGCTGTCACGTAATAATTTCTGTTTGTAAGAGATTCTTTCTTCAACTGAGTAGATACATTTATCAAATCGGCTCAATCCTCCTTACATTAATAGACAAATCTGTCCACTTTTCTTCCCCATCTTTCAGAGTTTGCGCAGCCATGTTGAAATTTGATGCGTAGAATGTTCTGTCTATCCATCTTCCCGGAACAGTTGGGTCTTTATGGTGGAATGTGAATTGACTTTTGTTAAGTACAGTATTTAGTATGGTTGCTATTTCAGCCCATGTAAGCTCGCCCCATTGCATGTCATACCCGCCAATTGTTCCCATTGGTGTATTGTGCATAATTAAATCCTGACTTCTTTTAGAGTCTTCCGTAGAAGTGGTTGCGAACACCGGTTTGTAACTGTCCGGTGCTCTTATAACAACGTTGTCTATTTTGAATTGTTCCTGTGCCATATTTTTTCCTCTATGCTAACTCAAATGGATTCTTCCCATTCCGGTTTCTTCTCATTTCAGCTTCACTAATGATGATGTCTAACAGTTTTCTGCCAGACGCATTGACTGTAACATTGTAAGTATTTCCGTCTCCCTGTCCTTTCCCAGACTCTTCCCGAACAATCTGACGCAACAGACTTTCCGGTGCTTCCAGGTTATTTCCTTTCTTCTGGTCACCTAATACCGCAAGGAATTCTGACCTTGGTGGAATAACTGCACCACTGGCCAGATATGGGATAGTTCCGATACGTGGAAATGTTGCATGAAATCCAATAGTCTTTGAACCAAACGGTGTTGGAACAGTCCAGGGTCCAAAGGAAAATGCAGATTCAATTCCACCAATTGCATTATTAATCATTCCAACTGCATTATTAACAATGCTGATTGCTTGATTGATCGGAGCTTTAATAAAATCCACAATGCCTTCAAACGCAGATCTGACTGCATCTCTGGCGGCATTAAACTTATTAGTGATAGCATTTTTTATCGCTTCTACTTTATTAGATACGAACGTAGCTACGTTTTCCCATGTTTTTGATGTCTTGTTCTTTACGCTGTCCCATACGCCTACAACTTTAGTTTTAATTGCATTAAATACTGTGCTGGCTGTGGATTTAAGAGAGTTCCAAAGGCCAGAAAGTGTCTTTTTGATTGCGTTCCAGATTGTTGAAGTCAATGCTTTAATTGCATTCCAAGCAGTGCCGATGATGCTCTTTATTATACTCAACGCGCCTTTTGTTACGGTTTTAATTATCTCCCACGCACCTGACACAACATCTTTGATAAAACTCCATGCTCCATCCGCAATCTCTTTTATTCCCTGCCAAGCCAGTTCCCAGTCTCCTGTAAAGACGCCAACAAGAAAATCAATAATTCCACTCAGTGTATCTGCTACATCACCAATTATTTTAATTAATGATTTTATGACTTTTATCGCTACGGTGCCTACAACATCAATTATCTTTGCAACAACCGGAAGCAAATTCGCGATTATCCAGTTAATTAAAGGAACTAACACCGACTCCCACAGAAGTTTCAGAGAATCAATGAGTTTTCCGAGAAATGTTTCTATCTTTAAAATTGCGTCCCCTAATGGTCCCTCTAATAGCCCTTTGAACTGTTCTGCCAGTCCTTGCAAAACTGGAAGAACATAGGTGTTGTATCCAGTTATCAGAGTCTCAAATATGCTTGATAATCCATTCGCTATAGAATCAAAGAACGGCTTTACATGCTCATCGTATAGCCTCGATATTGCATCACTAAGGTTTTGAACAACTGTTAAGACCCCACTTGTTACAGTTTCTATTACTCCGAGGCTGCCCTCAATTGCTGACTTCAAAATGTCTTTGTTGTCGATAAAAGGCTGCGCAATCATGTTAAGGATGTCTCTGCCAAGTTTTGCGGCTGTTTCCGTAAGAACCATTCCAATTTCAGTAAAGATTCCGATTAAATTAGCAGTAATCTGCTGCGCAGTTTCTTCGCCGAAAACTGAGAAAACATCAGCAAAAGCAACTGCAAGGTTTCCGCCTATTTGTGCAATTTCAGAGCCGATATTGAACATATCTATCAGATAGTTCTTTATTCTTTGCGTGTTCTGCTTTAAAAACTTTTCGATTCCGCCTATAATGTTTTGCGCAATTGTTAATCCGATTCTGGCAAATGAGCCGGCAACTTGTCCAATTGCATATGCGAATGAATCGAAAAAATTATTTGCTGCTTTAGCAACTTCTGAATCAGTGAAGATATCCTTTAAAGATTTCCATATGGAATCGAGATCCTTTTTTATTCCGTCAAGAATTGGTTCGTAATCTCCTAATCCATCCCAGAATCCTTTTGCGATTAACTTAGCCAACTGTTTAAATCTGTCGATTATCTTTTTTAGCGGTTTTGACATTTTATCAAGAACTGTCTCACCCTCTGCCAATTTTCCATAATCAACATTTTGTACAGCATCTTTCATCTGATCTGCAAGTCCGCCGGTTGCGCCCGGTACTTTTGACGATGAATCTGTGCTTTTATCCGTTGAGTAATTATTTATTTCGTCAAGAGGACTAAGATATCCTTTTGCCGCCTTAGTAGCTTTCTTAGTTGCATCTGCTGTATCATTTGTCGCATCTGCCAGCTTTTCGGCATTGTTGGCAGCATCTCCATATTGGTCTGCTGTATCAGCTATTGCATCTGTCCCGGCAAGGCCTGCACCACTTGTGCCTGTCTGGCCAGATGATTTCTTTCCGGTGATTAACTCCGTAAATGACTTGAAGGCATTTGCCAGAGTCGCCAGTTTGCCTAGTAAGATATTAATAACTTTCAGAACAGGAGTGAAGAGATTGATTAATCCCTGTCCAACTGTTGACTTGAGAGATTGCAGCTGCAACTGCATCACTCGCACTTGGTTTGCCCATGAATCAGATGTCCTGATGAAATCACCGGATGCGGCTGATAACTGTTTCTGCACAAAAGCCAGACGGAGGGCCACTTTCTCCTGTTCGGTCATGGCGGATGTTGTTTTTCCGTAGCCATTTGCAAGTGCATACTGGTCAAGTGCCGACTGGGTCATTACCACGCCGAGGTCTTTGAGTGTTTCCGTTTCGCCCGTAAAAACGCTCTTCAACTTTATGAATGCTTCTTCCTGATCGAGATTATAGAAAGATGCAACATCACCTGTAAGCTGAGTCAGCTGAGTAGACATATTATACGCCTGCTCCTCTGAGAATCCGAAGGCTTTTGCCATAGCTCCAAAAGTACCAGTGTATTGTTTTGCCATTGTTTCGGAGAGTCCGGCAGATGTTATAGCGTTTTTTGCAAATTCGTTTACCTTTTCTGACATGGTTGTAAATGTAACATCAACCACATTCTGCACTTCTGACAGATCAGATCCGAGTTCCAGACATTCTTTGCCAAACTGGGTCAGTTCCCCAATTGCGAATGCTCCACCAATCAGTACGCCTATTTTTTTTACTACGCTGTCAAGTCCGTTAAAAGACTGTCTGATTGCCGATACGCCGTTTTGCACACCTGACGTGTCCATTCTGGTATCAATAATGACTGAGCCATCAGCAGCCATGTGTCCACCTCCTAACTATTTGAGGTTCAACATCTCATTCAGCTTATCTTTATAAGCTTGCTCCTCGTCGCTGAGACGTGTTTTTATGTCAATAATATTCTTGTTTTCCTGATAGAATTTCTTTTCCCATTTATCAAGTTTTTCGCCCTTTGCTTTTTTTGACCGGATTCCAACTACGGTATTAAAAAGGCACTCGCCAGACTCCATGAAATATCCAAAGAACGTCCACCAGTGCATATAAGGCACTGCTCTGATTTCTTTACCGGCAACCTTGTTCACAGCCGGAACGATCATATCTCCATCCTGTTCCCAGTCCATCAAACGGGGTTTGGGCTTGTTCGGGCTATCATCGAATTGACCACAATCAATAAACTCGCAAGCTTTCTGACAAGCTTCTGTAAGATGTTCCAGGGGTATGCTTTGCCAGTCCTCAAACAAAATCTGTAACATAACAACAGCTTTCGCCTGTTCGTCCAATTCTGGGTCATTCATGGCAACCAGAATATCAATAATTACTCGAAAATCCGTTCTGATAGAAAAATCCACCCCACTGATATTTAGTGAGGTGGGCAACTCATAGGCGGTCATTTTGTATACTTCTCCGTGTACTTATTGACTACTTCCTGCATTTTTTTCTTTCTCTTTTCAATTTCCGGAGCAAGTGCTTCATTGATTTTGTCCAGAACGATATAGGCAAACACCTGACCATTTCCAAAAACAGTTGTTGCGGTAATTGGTTCTTTGAATAAATCCTTAGATGCTTCGTATCCGAGCATATAATTGATTTTGTCCTCGATCTGCTTATTAATCTCCGCCATCTCTTTGCCGGAAGAGACATTTTTAACAGATTCCTGAGCCTGTTCAAAGAAAGTTTCCAATTCTTCCGCTCTTGCTGCAATGTTGATGTCGGTAGGATTCAGTTTGAATGAAGAGAACACTTCACCCTGCTTGTTCGTGAATGTGAAAAGAAGAAATCCATCATCAATGTTTGTATTAATTGTTTTTGCCATTTTCTATGCCCTCCTAAAAAAAATTATTCGCTGTCAGCTGTAAATGTGCCGGAACTGATATCAAATTTTCCTTTTACTCGTTCGCCGGTATAATTGACGGTAAACGGAATCTGATAGCCAGATGTATCACCGCCGTAGGAGGTCGGCACAACGTAGCAGTCCTGCTGATATGCTTCATACTTGCCTGCTGTGGCTTCTGTCCAAAGGTGAACCTCAACTGCTTTTGTTTTGAGGTTATCGTCTTTGAGACGTCCATCTACAATCTTCTGTAATGCTGTAAACAGATCAGAAGTAGTGTCTGCATAGAATGGATCAGCGTCAGAAGAAACTTCGTAGCCGTTATGTTTGAATGTGGATTCTCCAAGAATGTTTTTAGAGGTTTCGGTGTCTGGATTGAGTTCAACATTGTACTCTTCCAGATCTTTTCCAAGACGTTCATACTTCGGTGTCAGTCCTCCACAGAGAGAACCTGCATCGATATAATGAGCCATATATTTACGGTCAATTTTGCCTGTAACTGCCATAGAAATGTCCTTTCTGCCTATAACTTTTAAAAGGCTGTGTAGGTTAGCGACTATCTCCGATTGATAGCTGGTTGTTACTTGTTATATTACTTCATAAGTATTTTCGTAGCGTACCGTTAATGGTAATAACCAATCCTGTACACCACTCTCCTGTGGTTCTAAATTATAGGAATTATCACGGGTGATACGTTTTATCACTCGCCCCTGAGAAAGCTCAGGAAACGCATTTAAACGTGTCTCAGAGCCATTTATGATAACTGGTTCTCGGCATATCCATTTACCGAGATTATCTAGGAACTTCTGAACGGATAGCTTCTGCCTTTCCTTGTCGGATGCTGTGCGATATACCACGTAAAATGGGTACTGGCATACCTGGTGCATTACGCCACAAACATCTTCTTTTTCTGAATAAATCAAAGCTCCATTATCTGCCGAGAACGCAATTCCTGATTCCTTGCCAAGTTCTTCAAACTTGATTGTTTCATTTTCATACAGTCCCGGATACTGGTTCAGAAGTGCTTTCATGGCATCTGTCAGAATTTCGTATCCGGTTGCGTCTTTTCCGATAGGTTTATCTGCTATGCCTGCCACCTCCTGCCTGTTCTTTTACTTTGCGAACCCATGTGTCACCATATTGCCGTTTAGCGGCATCAAACCACTTTGCCTGTGCCCGTGGGTGAGCCTGTTTGGTGTATTCAAGATTTTCCTTTGCGGCTGTCCGACCAGAAAACTGACTAACGAGAACTTTCTTTGCTCCACGTCTTGCGTAGGGACTTCCAGTTGCTTCATCAACCATTCCTTTCCCCTCGTACAGAAAACGTCCATAAGGAGCCGCCGCCGCGCATACTTTCCCAGTTCCTTGTAAGGATGTACTCTCAACTCTTGTTCGGTTGATAAAGTCCCCTGTAATCATCGGCATAAACGGCACCATACTGTCCATAACCATTCCATCAAGGAGATACTGGGCTTCTTGGTACTGTCTGGAGAACCTGTCCATATTTAACTTGATTTTCATATCTCCATCGACTACGGAGAATCCTTTAAAATGATGAATCTTACTCATATCACTTACCTAGAATCTCAAAGTGTGGAATCAGTGTATATGGACCGCCTACACTGGTAATCTTAAACACATTATCCTTGTTCTCGTTCATGTACTGGTAGAATCCATTCCGATAATCACCATCAGATACCGTTCCACCAGTCCACTCACCCTCCCAGAAGAATGACTCGTCCGAGAATGTGATAGTGTCTTCCAGAGCGTTGTTAATCTGCTGTTTCCACTCTTTAGGCGGCACCCATGGAAGAATCTTGCCGCCCTTATCAGTAATGGTTATATCGCCGTTCTGGACAGTATAACGGATGTGTAACTGTGCGTTGTCAGTTGCGTCTGGCCCGTACTTTTTAAGGATTGCTCCTTTGTCCGTAATCAGGTCAACGCCAGATAAAACATGAGGATACCAGTACGCATCTCCTGTCGTGGCTGATTCATAATAATCAAAAATCGTCACAGTTTTGCTATACATGATACCCTCTCCTTAATCATTCTTTCTGTACTGTCTGCTTAATAACCTGATTTACTCCGGTTGCTGACAATCCGTTAAACATACCAACCGCAACTGCCGTTATATAGTCCGTTGCCGGGAAATCCGGGATAACTCCCATTCCGACCGCTCCGAGAATTCCACCAATAACCGCCATGATTACCGGAATCCATTCATCGGAGATTCTTTTTGATGCTTTGCAGCCCATTCCTACGATGTAGCAAATCATAACGATTGCTATACATGAGCCTAATGTTGAAATGTCCATTATTTATCACCCCTTAACGCCTGAATAGCATTCATAAAATCAGCTGTATTTTTAGCCATTTTCTCAACATTTTCAGGCTTTTTAAGTTCTTCAATAGTTTCACGGAATGCCTGCTTTACTTCGGGATTTTCTCTGAATATCTTTTTCATATTTTCCCTTGAACATTCAAGGCAAATGTCGGTACTCCAATGTGGCTTAAGTTTTTTTCCGCACTGTCTACATTTCATACTCACACCCCCGCATAAAGAATTGGCATTCCATCATCCGTCCTTACTCCCATCAGAAGTGGCAAAGCTGTCTTTAAGAGCAAGTCGTTCGTTTTCTGTACATCTCCGGCGACGGCATACACCGCACTCCATTCCTTTGCACTTGCTCCAATCTGCTGTGGCGTTGCGTAAGAGATGGATTCACCGCCAGAAGATACAGATGTTACAACACCTGTCGTGCTACCACCGGACCCGATTGTGGCTGACGTACCACTCACAGCGGCATTGGTAGCATTCTTTTCAGCAAGTTCAATTTGATACATTAATTCAGCCAATGAACAGACCGCCTTTTTGATGCGCTTCTGTGAGCGTTCGTTCGTCGGCAGTCCGTCCACCAACCTATCAAACGTCATTGTGTCCACAAAATCACTGGCTCTTTCTGCCAGTCGTGGAAAGTCGGTTTCTGGCACGACATTGCCGAATGATTCTGTATAGAATTTATAATCTGCATAAGCCATGCCAATCACCCCCTACGTTTATGATTTCGCTGTTACGCTTGCACTTCCGGCATTCAGTGCCTTGTATGTTCCGTCACACTCAACCACTGTAATCTTCTGCCCGGTTGCTGCCTTAATGTCGGCTTTTCCGTCCCATGTAGTCCAGTTTCTGAGATTCTGGCCATAAGTTACAGCTGTTTCAGATGCACCAACTTTGTACTTGTACACATTGTTAGCGTTTTCTTTAGCCGGGTTTACAGTGATTTTTGTATCACCAGTTGCTGTTCCTGCCGCAGATGTTACTGTCAGAGTGCCAAGCGTTGGTGTCTCATCAATGGTAATTACTGCGATTGCATCAATGTACTCCGCAAAAAGAGTCAGTCCCATAACTGCGAACGCTTCGGAAACTGCTGTGTGGTAGTTGCCCTGAGTGTGGAATCCGATCAGGTTTGTCTCGCCAGATACGGTGTATACAAGCCCTGCTCTTGCGAAGTCAGATTCGTTCGGGTCAACATAATACAGAACGATGTTCTCGACAGGTGTTGCAATAACCTGTCCTCTCGGGATTTCGCTGTCAGACAGTAAAAAGATTGTGTTGAATCCCATAAAGTCTTTTATGTACTGGAATCCGAACTGGTTCTGAATAGTAATTTCAGCTGCTCCGAGGTATTCATATACGTCCAGAATGTTGACAAATCCAGCGACGCCAGTCACATTTCTGTGCATCTGCTTGAATTTGTTCTCAACACGACCCTTAGCCATTGCCAGAGCCATCTGGAATGTAGTTTCTGTGGAAGTAAGTGTACCGGTTTTCAGATAGTCATAGAATCTTCCGGTAACATCAGTCTGAAGCTGGAAAAGGAATTCATCATCGGTCATCTGAACAGCGTTCTCGTAACCGTGATCCTTAATCGCTTCGATAGATACAGCCTTTGCGTACTTCTCGATAGTCATTTCCGCATAGGGTTTTTCTTTTACAACGAATTTGCTGTAAGGGATTTCCTCGCCCTCACCAACTTTTCCGCTCTGTAAAGTACCCTCTGCGTATTTGGACTTGAGTACAGCACCCGGCTGCTTTTTGATAGGTCTCATGATACCCAGAATATCACGTAAGTGCTGCCAGTTTCTCTCGAATCTGGTTACAAAGTCAATCTCACGTGCTGTGACCTGGATATCATTAGTCATAATAAGATTTGTTTTTGCTGGCATAAAAAATCCTTTCTACCCATAATTATTAAGGTATTGGGTTAGCGGCTATACTCTGGCGTATAGTCGGTGTAAAAATCACTGGAATAACTGGATATTCTGAGCGATTGCAGCCTGTCTCTCGGACGGGTCTTTGATCGCTTCGATATCTTTCTTGGTCATGCTTCCCGGTGTCTGCTGCTGTCCAACATGAGTTGTAAATCTTGCCTGATTCTGCTGAGCCTGCTGCTGAGATTCATCTACAAAAGCGGATGCGTCAGACTGCTTCATCTGTTCGATCAGGTCATTTAATCCGAGAATTTTACCGTCTTTCAGTTTTAATCCGGCTTCTTTGATGTCCACCATAACAGACTTCTTTGCCGCCTCACTGGAAAACTTAACATCATCAAGTGCCGCTTTCAGAGCATCTGAGAAATCACGGTCGTAGATTTTTGCATTGAATTCTTTCTCTGCATCTGCCGCTTTCTGTTTCCAAGTCTCTAACTCGGTCTTAACATTTGCCGGGTCGATACCGTCAAAACTTTTTAAGGTTTCTTCTGCTGTCTCGGCACGTTCTTTCCAGTTATCTCGTTCTCCCTCGACTTTTAACAGGGTTTTTGCTACTTCCTTTGCATTCTTGTAATGCTCAGAGAGCGCCTTTTTCACATCTGCCTGTTTATCCTCCGGGATTTCAATTCCAAACGATTTTAATGTGTCAATAAGTTTCTGCATAACATCCTCCTGGTCGTGTTTATTGACCTGCCGCCGCAGGTAAATGGATTAAGCCAGTTAGACCACTGGCGAGGTAATCGGAAAGGCAGGATTCGAACCTGCGACGTCAAGAGCTATGCGCTCTCCGCTCTTCCACCTGAGCTACATTCCGCGCCGCCTTTAACGGCCAGTTGACAGCGCAACTGAGCTGATTTTCACCATAAGGCCTCGGTATGCTTTTTAGGTTTGTCACCCTTTAGGATTTTTACAGCAATAACCTTTTTCAGCATCATGATGTTGTGATTCAGCCAAATCATAGACCGCCTGCAAGCAAACAGCATAATTTTAACCGAATCAAAGCGGAACGCCCGGAATCGAACCGGAGACCAGAGTGCGACTCTGTCAGTTTTCCACTAGCGTACATTCCACATAACCCGGATTCCCGGGTTAGCAAGGTGTTTAACGTGTCATGCCTGCCACGAGTTGTTTCGGATATTTATTTCTTTTTTAAAAGAAAAGTATGAATAACAAAAACCTTAATCAAGGAGGTGAGCCATCTTGCGTGCCAGATGGCAAATACGCACGACAGGATTCGAACCTGTTCAACTTTCCGTTAAAGCGTGCGTACCAGCTACTAAATTAAAGGAAGGAGGATTAAAACGAAAATGTCAAAAACAACCGTTTTACTTGTGCTTCCTGCTGCACAATTACATTATAACAGATTTCTTTTAACTACCTCTCTACCACTTTTGCGTTTTTAGAGCATATCACGGAGTTTTTCTACGTATCTCTTGACAAGATCACGTTCTTCCCGGCACTCTGCATCCTTGGACATATCACTCATTTCTGTTGTGAGTTCGTCAAGATGTTCTTCCAATGCGGCGAGCATCTTTCTTTTGCAGTCTTCAGACTTGCCGGAACGATAGCTCTGTTTCTGTGTCATATAGTCGTCATAAGCATCTCGTCCGTCAGAACGGCTGTAATGTCCTCTAACATAATGTTCACCACGTCTGGCATAAGAACTGCCCCGGTCGTAATCCGGCATCATTTTCCCGTCATTTGAGCTGTATCTCCCCATACTATCACGTTTTCTTCCACGTTCGCTGTAATCGTCATTGTATCCGCCACGCATCTCATCAAGGACAGTGTTATAGTACTCCACTTTCTTGTCCCAGTACTGCGTGTTCTTTATGTCTTTGTACATATCAATCAGTTTGTATGTCATTTCCAGATTTCCGGTAGTCAGTCCATTATCAGCGATTTTGGAAAGTTCATCTTCGATTCTTGCACATAAATCCTTAATATCTCTCATAATCGCACCTCCTATGCTTCTCTAGTCACGACAATATTTGCGTTCGCAACAGAAATAGCCTGATCGCTTGTGTTTTCTACCGCGATATTAACGCAGCATCCGCGAGGCACATCAATATAGATGCCAGAGGACACATTATTGTACTGATTTACTGCTGCCGGTGTGGAAATCATCTGGGAAGAAAGAACCGGCTCACCAGAGATTGCAATTGCCAGAGAAATAGCTCCGACAGTACCGCCTGTTGGAATTGCGATATTACCAGAAAAATCCACGAAGAATCTCGCTTTACACTGGTTAGTCAGTCCTCTTAGAGTGATGATTCCGCTTCCCTCTCTGTGCTGAATGCAGTTAGAACCCTTAACTGCTGTATTTGAAAATACTACGTTTCCATTTGCTGCTACAGTCTGAGCAGCTACACTTGTAAATTCTGCCATAATTTTTACCCCTTTCATATCACAAAAGGACAGGTCTCAGCCTGCCCCTCTGTGTAATACGGTATAAGCCGACATTCGAATCAATCGAAAGATACTCTCGATATGAAGTTATCAGCAATTGCATCCGGTGTTGCATCCGCATCCACATCCGTAATATGTGTTCGGGTTAGGAACCTGATATGCCGGAATCGGTGCTGGATTGATTGCATTAATGAGCTGCTGTGTCTGAGAAGCCATTGCAGTTGTGAGAAGTGCGCTCTGGCGATCCTGAGATGCAGCACGTCTGAGATCATTATTCTCAGCCTGCAGACTAGAAATCTTTTCATTGCAAAGATAATCTAAAACGGCTCTCGCATTTGCATTCTGGTTATCAATGATGTCTCTTGTGTTACTGTTCATGGTGTTCTGCAATGCACAGGTGTTCTGTGCCATATTGTAGTTCACGCCCTGGATAGCTTCCCGGGTCTCGCAGCAACAGTTCGCAAGCTGAGCCTGTAAAGCATTTGTATTCTGCATGTTTGCTACAGTATCAGCATTGATTGCCTGCTGGATTCCAAAGCCGGTCTGCATGATGTTTGTATTGATTCCGTTAAAACCGGTAAGCATACCGTTATTCATGGCATAGAATCCATCACACAGGCCACTATTGATTCCGTCAAGTTTGCTGATTACTGCGGAATTGTCAAATCCTCTCTGAATGTCTGCCTGAGTAGCTGCTGTGGCTGCATATCCGCCGCCATTGCCATTATTGCCCCAGCCGTTGTTTCCCCATCCGAAGAAAGCAAAAATGAATAAAACAATAATCCACCAGCTACCATCTCCGCCAAACATGCCGTCATTATTTCTACCGTTTCCAGTAGCGGCGGCAATATCTGCTAAGCTATAATTTCCATCCATAGTTATAATCTCCTTTATTGTGTATTTACATCAATCTGGCCAGATTGTAATGTACTATTTCATTCCTTTCAGCATGTGTTGAAACTGTCCCGCCATCTGCTGAACTTGATTAAGCTGTTGCTGAGAAATCTTCCCAGACTGTAACATCTTCTGGACTTCTTCCTTCGGGTCTCCCTTAAAATTCTGTCTAAATTGCATGAACTGCTGTATCATCTGCATTGGCCCGTTTCCCTGTGACATCCCACCACCGAGGGCATTGAATAATGGATTACTCATCTGCGTTTCCTCCCTTGACCGCTGATTCCTGTACGGTATTAGCTCTAACAGGTTCAGAAAAAGAATTTAATCGGTTTATGATAGCTTCGTATTTGCCCTTTAAATCGTCATATTCCTGTCTGGTGACATATTTACTATCCATGTTCTGAACAGGCTGTTTAGGTGGCATCTGAGTGCCTACCTCGTGATACTCAAACGTCCGTAATGGCTGTGGCATTCCGGAAACGTCTGTGGATTTTATATAAAATTTCTCTGATTCTGAATCCATCAGTAAAACACTTGTTCCGGGTGCTACTAGATAGGACTTCGCACCGACTTCGCCAGATACCCACAGAATACCATTGTTATTCTGCTGGGGTTGCTGTACCGGCTGAGCTGGCATCTGGACAGGCTGTTGCTGGAACTGATTCATTTGCCCCGGAACGCCAAAACTATATTGATAAGGATTGTTATATAACGCCATCTTATGCACCACCTTTCTGATTATATTTTTGCATAAATGTATCGATTCAAAAAGTTCAAAAAAGTATCGAAAAAGTATTGACGAACCACCAAATTGGTGGTATTATATAATCATCAAAGGAACGGAGGAAACAGAAATGAAAAAATACAACTTATCAAAAATCATGAAAAGAGCATGGGAACTGGTTAAGAAATCTGCAATGACAATTTCCTCCGGTCTTAAGAAAGCATGGGAGGAAGCGAAGACAATGGCAAATTATGTATTAGAAGTTTTTGACAATCAAAAAGGCTATAAAATTTCTTGGAAAGAGCTTGAAAAAATGCTTGATACAGTTTACCCCGATGGCGATCAGGGTAACGGATGGTATCAGAAATGGAATTGCAACAACTGGGCAAAAGCGGGCAAGAATAGAACCTATATCTCTTTGAGAGAATATAGGAATTCTAAACTGAGAGCTGAACATGCTCTTGGTTACTATGACAACATTAATGGCACATATGTTATTACAGACCGATACAAAAAAGTAACAGATGTCATTGAAAAATTTCAGAACAGATAGGAGATTGATTATGGAAAACATGCATTTAGAACCTATAACAAAAGAAATTTTGGAGATGCTTGCCAAATATACATTTACTCCAGAAAGAAATTTCGGAATTTATGATAACATCTCTATCTCTGGAAATGGAGAATACATTGAATTTTACGGAGAAACCGTCAACAAAGAACCAGTTTATGATAAACATGGTGAATTAATGGATTGTAATTACAGTGTAAAATCTATGGCACGAAGATATCGTCGTGATAAATTCAGCGGCGAATATTTCGAATATTAGGAGAATTTATGACTATATCAGAAATGCGCGAACGACTAAAGGTATCTCGAGCAGAATTCTCAAGGAGGTACAACATACCGGTTAGAACACTCGAAAACTGGGAAGCTGGAAAAAGCAAATGTCCGGATTATGTGAGGCAGCTGTTAGAGCGAGCTGTCTTGGAAGATTGCGAGAAATAAGAAAAGGAGAGGGTAGAAATGTCCTCTCCATATTTTTAACACACTTTAATTATTTTATTATTCACCCGGCGGCTTAATCGTTTCGCTGTAGATATACTCACATTCATCTGTTCAGCACAGTATTCAAGCGTGTGTTCCTTGCATCTCAGTCGGAACAGCCTTTCCTCATCCGGTGTAAAATTACACTCTACCAAGAACCTGTCTATATCTTTCTTCGTGAACACATATAATTTCATGAGCATACCCCTTACTAATGCTAACGTTGATTCTGTGCAAGATAATTTGTAAGTTTCTGTTTTGTTTTTTTTAATTCTTCTACATTATTCCCACTGATCTGACTGTCCAACATGGTTGATAACACTTCCAGAATCAATGAATCTCGTTCTGCGATCCTCTGAAGACTCTCGTAATCTCGCTTGTCATGTTCTTCCAGTGTCTCTACTCGCTTATTAAGTCGAAATGCCGGAGTAATCCATTTAAAAATTACGGCTGCCGCCCCTCCGACAATGGACACCCCTCCGCAGATAGAGAGGAAAATCTGTACAAATTCTGATATGCTCATTTATTCTCCTTTTCCCAGTAATATACCGGGATCTCATTTCCGGAATCCCATGTATCGAAATATTTGCCATCCTGCACTGTCACCACATGACCATCTATACAGAGAATGTATGTGCCTGTTGGATGATCTGCGCAAAAGTCATTGACTGTATAAATATATCGCTCCGACTGCTCAATCAGTTTTCGCCTGTATCCATGCTTATAGAGGTACGCTCCCCAGACATAATTTGCGCTCGGCATATCTGACAGAGTACATGCCTGTATCATTAATCCGGCGAATACTGTTTCCCAGTCGAAGCCAGTTGCTTTACATATTGCCCGGACAACGCAATCTCCTGTTCTCTTATCCTTAACAGGATTTGGATTGAAATATTCCCATCTATCCATCAGTCAATCCCCTTTGCTGTTTTATAGCGTTTTGCCGCTCCTCTGGCTTTAGCGGCGTTCTGGCGGTTCCACTTCGCGATCATGAGCCGGTCTTGCAGTTCCCTCAGATCGTTCTGCTTGCAGTAATCTTTATATGTAGCATTTTGTTTTTGGAGAAGAAAAGACTTCCGGTCAAGGTCTTGCTGAAGTGCGAACCTTGTCTGTTCATCCTTACAGTTATCAACCGCCGCTTGCAGTCCAAGGACTTCACGCTTCGTCTTGCGGATTCTCCGTTCATAAGTACGCTGCCGCTGTTCTTTTTCGTACTGTTTACCTTTGTCGGCTTTGTCCTGTGCTGATAGTTCTGCATAAGGATTAAATTCTCCATCACTGGCTCCAAAGCTATGCCGACAGTTGACCCCTGACAATCCGCTTGCTGTTCCATACCCAGTCAATGAGAACGGCGGAAATTTCTTACTCTTGCCAGAACGAGAGTATATCTTGCCTTGCCAAAACGAGTGATTTCCCGGATTCTCGCCGCCGTCACCCGTCCTCGCTCCTATGTGCGCACTGACCAGAACTAAATCCCAGTCCATTTCTTCCATGCGTTTTAGGGATATATCTCCCGTAGCCTGCGCCACGCCAGTTCTAACAGAACGTGCAACTGCGGTTTCGATGGTGTCTTTTCTGCCAGATGGATATGTGACAGTGACGCCATCTGATACAACGTTATTAACTGCCTCTTTGATGGCTTGCGTATACCCAACCGCCCCAGTCATCACATGGTTATATGCAAGGTCGCATTGTTCAATATAGAGCCTCTGAGCGGCACTTGCGGTTGTTCTCGTGAAGTTCTTCCACTCGCCCATGGTTGCAAGCATATTCCGCTCCATGAGCCTTATCATAGATGGTGACTGTTCGAGCGGTACAGGGCTTAATCCCGCCGCCTTATATACCTTATCATCATAGTTCATTGCAGTGATTCCGGCATCTTCAAACGCTTCAAGAAGCTCCTGCTGTTCACGTTTGGTGTATTTGGATAGTTCCGCTAGAATGTCTTCTAGTAATTCACCAGATTCCTGTAGTGTTCTGATTCTCCATACATCAGCGTTGGTCAGAATATAGTCCTCGCCTCTGCCGATTCTTGCCACCATTCGAGACACAATCTCAGAGATGATATACTGATGCAATTCTTCAGCTATTTGTTCACTGCCCTCCGTTATTCGGCGTAAATATTCAGGACTAAGCATAGTATATCACCTCTTTCGATAAATGTTGTGGTACATGTTTTGGTTTTTTACTGGTTAACCAAAGCCCTCTTTAGTTAATTAGTTTACCCTCAGGATCAGTTTCTTCCTTATTAACATCCATCAGCTCATTGTACTGTTCCTCTGTAATCCTGCCAGTCGCAAAGAAAATATCAATCTTATTCTTTAAATCATCTGTCAGTCCGTTTCTTTTTTTAAGTTTCAGTAATGTTCTATATAACATAATCATACCTCCAATTCTGTAAGTGCTACCGCATATTCACTGTTTACATAGGCTTCTGCCGCCTGTGTGTCAATGTCCTGTGTACGACTGTCCATATCATAGATGTAATCACGATTGTCATTGAGCTGTTTCTTAACATAATTCCACCCGTTTTTCATTGAAATCGGATAATTAAATACTGTATATCCGTCAAGCTGTTCTGAATTGACACTGGTGTTTGTAGTCGGATAATATGTTGTAAGTGCTTTAAATGCGGTAATTTCTTCTGTGGTAAGGTCAATTTCTTGTGGTTCTGCTAATAACCATTCGGTTTTGTTTACAATAGATTGTGTATTATCTAACTTAGAAGAATCAATCATCTTTACCAACTTCCCTCGTTCCACATCCACATAATCTGCGATATACTGTTGTTTGTCGATTGTGACGTTACCGTCACTTGAAACAGGAATTGCATTCAATGTGTATGGAAGGGTGACGGTCTGAGATTCTGTTTTATCTTCACTTGATACCTTTACCGTTGGATTCACAACGCTCTTAATCTCCTGCGGATAGTCAGGAGAGGGAGATGGCTGACCGCCAACATAAGGCTCATAGGATGTGAATTCAGAACCTTTTTCAATTTGCGGATAATATGTTTTATTTGCTGTTACACCTTCATTAACTCTAATTGCCACATACATCGTAGTGGTTGAACTATTGATAGTGGTTGTTCCATTTGTTGTTATTTTTAATAACTCCTTCGAATTTGTTTCTTGCAACAAACAATCTGAAGCATACACAGTATCACCAACTTTAAGTCCTGGCAATATACCTTTGTCGGCAAGCGTATTAAATCCCCATAAAGTAAAAAAAGTTGTATCAGTGCTTGTTCCTTTTGCTGTAACGCTTCCATCTCCATTGTTTGTAAATGTTACTCCATTTATCACAGCACTATTTAAATACATTGTTGTGGGTAGTAAATTCTTTCCACGATACTGCTTCTGTTCACTCCGTCCGTACAGCATCATATCCATGATTTTCCCATTGTCAGAATCAGTGATATGAGTTTCACCTAAATTACTTGCATAAAACTTTGTGATTTTGTTGGATACATCTTCCTTTAGCGAACCAGTTTCCGTTTTCAGTGAAGCAATATCCGTCTTGTTCTGCTCGATCTGCTGTGCCTGTTCTGTCGTGGCTCCGGGCTTGACTGGATTCTTTTCAAGGTACTCATTTACTGCGTTCTTGATTTCTTCCGGCGAGATTTCACCGCCTATTCCTTTTAAGCATAATTCGTATAAATACTTCTCTTTTCGCGTGATCGGCTTCGGAATTTCGCCTTTATAATCACCTGTCAGATACGCAAGATACTTTTCTTCCCTTGTTACTGGTTTATCTGCCATCTTTTTCACTCCTCTTCAAATAATGTTGGTTCGTCTGGCTGAGCTTCTTTGACCATTGCTTTCGCTTCTTCCTCAGTCATTCCCTCAAACTTCACGAAATATAGCCATGCTGGAACCTTTCCAGCAGTCACATACTGCCACCATCTCGCACGATCGTTTTCTCTGACATAGAGAATGTCTCCAAAGTCATAATTGACTTCATAAACTCCGACTGGTGCAAGTCCGTACAGGTCGGCGTAAACATTTAAAGCGTAAATAACTTCATTCAGACAGGATTCCAGTTTGTCTCGAACGTCTTTGATAAACTGGACTGTCCTCTGCTGTTCTGCTTCTACTCCTGTAGCTGTCTGAATGCCGCTAGATTCATTGAAAACAAAATACCCATTGGAGAATCCAATCTTATACCCCAGCTGGCTTAAAAGGGCATTTATGCCACTTATGCGGGTATCCGTGTTGAGTTGCGGATTGATTTCTTGGTAAAACTCTTTCTCGTCCTGTCCGAATACATTCTTGACAAAGTGCGGCAATTTCATCTCATTTCGCCTGTTCTCCATACCTTGTGGCGACATGGCTGATACAGGCGTACCGCTTGGCATCAGCAGTCTATCATCTGCCAGAACAATCTTCTGAGAATTAAATATTTCTCCGGCATTACGGCTGTATGCAATGTCGAGGTCTTTTAACTCCTCGATAGCTTCGGCAAAAATCGGCAATCCCAATGGTGCATTAATATCCACGTTATTCGCTTGCGGCGTCCGCAGTACTCCGTACAGAGGCCCGTCCAGCTTCTCTCCATTTGCCTTGAGAATCGGCGGCGTATCTGCCATAAGGTCAGCCCATTTGGTCTGTTTAAGGTCAATCTTATCGCCGATTGACTGAGGGGATTTTGACACATAGGCTCTATTAGAAACGTAGTACGGATAGGTCGTCACGCCATCCACGGTAGTCTCAACAAATCTATGATATTCAAGCCGTGTATAGTATTTCCGTCCAACAGTATAAGAATCCTTGAATATGATTCCCTTAATTTCCTGATTATCATAGTCCACGATCATCACATCTGCCGGAGTAAATACGTCAATGCTTTCACCATTTGGCTTAATAAATACTGTTCCATAAGCACAGCCATATTCTACCCAGTGACGGATTTGAAAATATACCTTGTCGATCTGTTCCTGTAGCCACGTAGCCCTTGCAGAACCGTCTATCTGAATGCCGATCGCCAGCGTTGCGAGCCGAGCTGTTTCTGAGCAGACAGATTTAGCAAAATTGATCGTCTTGATATTATTCTTATCATCCAGCCATTCCGGCGCACCTCTGTAAATGTTCGCGCACCGGTTAATCAGCGATTCCATCTCTGGAAATTCTGCTGCCTGAATGTTGAAGTCCTCTTCGGCTTGTTTTTTGAATATCATATTAAACCACCTTTTTAGTGTTGTTATAAGTCCCATTATGCACTGTAACCTCTCCTGTTAAACAACGGCTCATAAGCATATCTAAGTGCCGAGATTGCATGATCATCTCCGTCAGGATAACCACTTATTACATTTCCCTCTTTGTCCCGATCGTACTCATATTCTGTGATTTCTTTATATGCGTTCGGTGTTCGCTTCGGGTCAATGACTATAGTCTTTGTCTGTAAGAATTTGAAACCATACTCGATACTTCCCGGTCCTTTGATTGCTCCTCTTGCAGGAAGTCCGGCATCCCGGAAGTCATTCACAGACTTAGGTTCCGCAGAATCACATATCATTGTGTAATCGTCATAGCCTTTTTTCTTGATCCAATCAGCAGTCTTAGAGTTGCTCCATTTATTTACATACAGCTCGTCAATCAGATATATCTTCTCTCTGGCAGAATCATAATAAGTTCGGAGATAGCAGAAGGCATCCGGGTACCATCCATAATCTACACCAGCGAAAATGCGGTCCATGTGGCTGATCTCTTCGTCTGTAATATCTCTGATTTCGAGATATTCAAATACGTTTCCGCCGTCACCATTTGGGACACCCAGGTATTCATGCTCGTAGGCTTCTGGGCGAATCTGTTTGAGATGTTCGGCATCGTCAAAAAACTGTTGTCCAAGCCATTCCTTTGGAACCGTTCTGTAATCAGAAGAATGAACATATCTGTCGTCTCTCTGGATTAATACTTCCTCATTCATGAAGTTATGTCTTGTTTTTGGTGGGTTGAATGACATAAAAGTCCAGTAGTCTTTTCCACCTCGCATCGATGACTGCAAGATGCTTCGTACTTCTTCCATTCCGGTAAAAGTATCACATTCTTCCAGCCATGCAAAAGCAAAGTATCCGAATGGAGCTTTTAACGACTTTAATTTCATTCTGTCATCAACGCCACGAAACATTATAGTCTGTCCAGTCGGCATATATGTTATTTTCATTGGGCTGACAGTACATTTAAAATCACCATCAAGATGCAATGCTGATATAGCAAATTGCATCTGTGAAAAAACGCTATCTCTTAATGTGTTCGCTGTTTTTCTGAATATGATACAATGCTTATCTCTATTCTCTTTTCTTGTCATTAGCAATATAATGACAATGCTCACGAAAGAAGACTTGCAGCTTCCACGTCCACCTTTGAATACATAATAAGTATGTTTGTGTTCTAAAATATCTCTTAGCACATTATCGAAATTATACGGAAATAAATCATCTGCGGATATTTTCATACTGCTTCATATCTCCAAACATATCCATAGGCTGTGGGACGTCCACCCGAACAGCATCGAGAAATGGCACTATTCTTATAGCCTAACGCTCGCTCCACGTCCATAGTGCAGTCCCATGTTTTTATTATTTTACCATTGTATCTGTCTATCTGATTAACCCTTTTGGCTGAAACGCTTTTACTACCTCTATGGGAATCGCCAATTCTTCTTTTGGTTTCGTCTGAAAGCTTTCTTCCTGTTTGAGTTATTGCTCTTTTAGCTACAACTTCTTTTGTGTGCAGCCTATCGCCGAAATGAAGCTGCGTTGCTGTCTTACTCATTTTCTTCTTTGTACGAGCGCAACGCTTCTTTCCGAAATTTCCACCACTGTCAAAATTAAATCCGTACTTTTCTTCATTGCTTCGATGTTCTGCAATGCTTTTTCGTTCAATTAATTCGGCTTCTTCTTTGGTGAGATTATCGGATATAATTTCATGCTTAATCCCTTCCCAACCATATTTTTTTATAATTTTGAAGAAATCATCGTTTCCGTAATATCCGCTGTCCCACCTTGCTTTTACTGTTTTGCAAGTCATTCCTATATACACTCTGCCATCAGGCACAGTATGTTTATATACTTTATATCTTCTCTCCGTTTCTGGTAAGTTCAATTACTATGCCCTCCTCTTTTTCTTCTTTCATTTCCGGTTCTGGGTTATCTCTCCATTTATCACGTTTTCTGTTTTTTAACCAGAATATTTGAGCCGTGGTATTCCCCTCAAGAGCATTTTTGAAAAGTGCATTTTCTACTAAGTAATCAGCTATTTCTTTCCCTTCTTTTAGGGACTCCGAAATCTCCGAATATTTCTTTTTCCATTCATATAATGTCGATGGGGAAATGCACATATTTTTTGCAATCTGCTCGTCAGTTAAACCATCTCTAGCCCAACCTTGTAAAAGTACTTGACCTTCTTGAGAAAGCCAATATTCATACTTTCCCGCCATATTAACCTTCTCACCTCCAGACATAAAAACGCCCTAGCATAGTTATAGTTATATATACTATAATACCATACTAGGGCGTACATAGCTCTCTACTACTTTTATAAATTTTTAAGTTTTTTTTTAAAGCCTGCCAATCAGTTTGGCCAGATGATAATATTCCGCCATGACCTTGCGTTTGTATCCGTAAAAGTCATTCTCTGTTGCAGGAACTGTCCTGATCTTCTCCATTGTCCGATAACCAATACTGTTCACGATGCTGTCATAGATTTGTGATTCGATGCCGGGCGCATATTTGATAGATACCTGTAACAGATTATATTTATCGCTCTCACTAAGATTCCGCAAGTGACTTTGTAATGTCGGTATATCATCCGGCGGCACTCCGTAATCAATCAACGTCGCATTTCTCAACTTCATTTATTTCACCTTCTTCATTCAAACTCCAGTCACATGGCATGCCTCGAAAACATTCTGGACAGTGTTCGTAGAATCCGCAGCCTTTGCAATCTGCTGGCTGTCCAGTACAATATTGCTGTAGTACGTGGTATGCTGATATAGCAAGGTTTGGCGTTATGTCTGGTGTAGGTTTGTTATTCATTTCTTCATCTCCTCCAACTTTTTCACGGCTTCTTCACGGGTGAAGAATATGGTTTTACCAATTTCGCTCATTGGAAAAGCTCCTGTTATTGAACCTGTATAGTTTTCGTAATAAAATATAATTTCATCTTCTATATCTGGCTCAACATAACTGTCACAATATCCATATGAAAATGCTTTTATTTCATACGATTCCGGATATCCAAAATCGTTATCCCATACCATATCCCCAACCTTACACGGCAATCTCACAAGCAATCCCTGTTCTTCTGCATTTCTCCACGCTCTAATTTCTTTTGCCATTTCTGCTTTAGACATTTTTAAAGGCTTAAATTTAGGCTTTAATAATTCTTCTCCTGTCCACCCACTATTGATTCTGCCTGTAAAAGCATTTTGCGAAATTCCAATTTGTCTTGCCCATTCAGAAGTTGTTTTCGTTACCCCATTTATCGTTACATAATTATTATTTCTTCTATTGTTCGCCTGTTCTTCTGGTGTTGCCCACCGACAATTATTAGGTTCGTAATTCCCATTTACGTCTATTCGATCAATGCTGCGCCCTTCTTCCCATCCATTTTCAACTGCCCATTTTTGGAAATTACTATGTCCTTCTTTTTTATCCATCCACTCGTCACAAACTTTAATGCCACGTCCACCATAATCTTTATAAAATTTTTCTTCTGGATTATAGCAACGTCTTTTCATATCACAAAGCTTTTGTTGCAAAATATGTCGTTGCTTTTCTGTTAATCTCTCCATCTACTTCACCTCTTATCGCTTGCTTTTTATCGCTCATTTTCATCGCTTGTTTTTGTAATTTCTCTCAAGCAGGCATTCCAACCGTCGGCAAATAAGTTTTTCTGCACTTCGTAATTGCTCACGGGTGCAGTTGTACTTTTCTTCTCTGGTAACAGCTTCAATGGACACCAATCAGGTCTTGATTTGCTTTCGTAATCATAATGTTCTTCTGTCATCAGAATTACATCATAATCTAAACAATCGGCTAATTCACACAAACCCTCATATTCAAGTTCGCCGCAGTATGCAGTTCCGAACGGGCAATCATAGCAATTCTCCGGTGTATCTATCACTAATACTGATTTACTCATTTACTTCACTTCCTCTCAGCATTAGGCTCAACGTATTATATCCCGGACAACCTTTGTATTTCTCATCCATACGTTTTTCTAGTTCATCTAAAAGTTCCTTCTTTTCCTGTTCTGTCATTGTGTCCTCACTTTCCATATCTTTTCAAAACTTCTACAATTGCATTAATGTGCTCTGACAGTGCATCTAAATCTTCGTCTTTAATTACTCTCAGTCCACGGCTCGACTTAAAATCTTCAATGGCATATACACCATCTTTGATTTCCTTAAATTTCTTTGCCATTTCGCTTTCTTTTATGGCTTCGGAATCGTATTTGTATAACACTTCATGTTTATCGCATTCTCCAATGTCGGTTTCAATTTTGGTTCGTTTAGGAGTTATGCGTACAATCTTTGCCGGATACACCATGACGTGTCTAAAATTTGTTCCCCATCCGCACCGTACTTCTCTTGCAACTCCAACCACGTCTCCGACTTTTAAATCATCTTTATTTATCGGATTTAATTTTCCTATTACCATCCTCTTGTCATCCTCACTTTCCCCATGTAAGTACCTGCCCGTTATTCTGTAAATAAATCACCGGCGCAGCTTTACGCTCCATATCTCTCAATCAGCTCCTTATAATCATCACAAATCTGAATGTGATGCTTCTTTTCCAAATCATCAACCATTTCAGACAATGATGTTTTCCCAGAATTAATATCATTGATGTAGTTATTAATTCTTTTTACGGACTTCATGTAGCGTTTCCATCCCCATCCATGCAATTCGTGCATTACATAGAACAAAATCACAAAATTCAGCACGTCAGACCAGTTCTTTCCATCCTCGAACCCATCATCAAAGGCTTTCATCTCCATCTCTTTTAATTCTTTCTGGCAGTTCTGGATAGACTGCGCAAACATATGAGCCTGCTGATTCGTATACGGAATGAATGCTTTCTTTTTCTGCTTGATTTTTAACTTTCCCATCCAACAGCCCTCCTTATGTTTTCTGTTAAAGCATCAAACTGTTTTAACATCTTCCGACATCCGTTTCTGGTCACCTGCATATCTTCGGCAGAGTCATCTATCCAATATTTGCCGTCAATCAGATAGCTGTTATCCAAGAATGTACGGAATCTGTATTTTGTAAGTCCGAATTTATTCATAATTTCTCTTTGCGTCAAGGGCTCTACAAATTCACCATCTGCTGTAACAATGTCATAAAGTTTCATTTTATCTCCTTGTTTATCTTTCTTATTCCGTACCCAACTGGAGTATATGCCCTGTCGGTACTGGGGTGGTTTGTTCTGAGTAAACCATCATCAATCAACTGATTGATATGTTTCCAGACCGTAGCTCTCCCGGCATCTACCTTTTCAGAAATCTCCGTAATCGACGGTGCATATCCAACCAGTTTGATATAACTGACGATATACATATAAATTTCTTTCCTGAGAGCCTGTCCCTGTTCGTATCTATTCTTTGTGTTGTACGGCATTTTGATTCTCCTTTTCCAATTCTTTTGCCTTATTAAACATCTTGGAAAGATAATTCGAATAAGCAACAAGCATGTGATCTACAAATCCATTTTTGTTATATTTTTCAGATACAACATGGATCTGTTCAACTACCTGCTGCCAGTATTCATCTTTTGCCTCAATTCCGGCAGTCTGGAGGACCAGTGCCGGAAAGTCAATCTGTAAAAACTTTATGGTGTTCGGTATCTGCTCATGCGTCACTCTCATACTTACGCACCTTCTTCTACCTCAAAACTCTGTTCAAGAAGTCGCTCGTTATCCTTGCTAAACGCCTTTATATAGCTCTGTTTTATCGGTCTGATAAAATGTATGCCGTTAGCTGATTTAGCCCGGGAAACAGCCACATAGAACTGTCCAGGATCCCAACAGCAAGGGTCAATGTTGATTTTTTCAAATGTCTGTCCCTGTGATTTATGAATGCTGATTGCCCAGGCAAGTTTTACCGGGAACTGAGAGAAAGAGCCTACTTTCTTACGGACAATCTTCTCTTTCACGATCTTCCGACCATCCTTTTCTTGTTCGGATTCCTCAATAACCTGTTTCTCAATGTCTTTATTGTATCTATATAAGCTAACTGTTTTGCCCTTATCAGTTTTGATAACCAGATAAGATTCTTCAAATTCTCCGTTTTCCACAATTTTCTGAATGATGCCAATCGTTCCATTAACGTAGTTTCCAGACAAATCATTGACTGTAATCATCACTTTTGCACCGATGTTAAGAATTAAGTCCTCTCTGGCAAATGCAATGTTCTTAATATCGGCAGATGTTAGCTCGCCGTCAACTGCTGCATGAAACACTTTTTCAGTCTTTTTATCCAACTTGCCAAGGAAAGTATTGTTAATTCTGTCAGCTTCTGCATTAGTGCCAACCAAGAACGGCGCTTCCGGTATAACTTTGTCTGATTCGTTGTTCTCCAGATATGCAATGGATTTTCTAATATTGTTGCCATATTTAATATCATTCAGCACATACTTAAATCCCTCATCATTCTGCCTGCATACCTCATCAAGTTTGATATATTCAAATCCCATTTCTTTCCAGTATTCAGACATGAAAGCATATCCATGTTCATACTTTCCACCCTTTCCATAATCAGATCCATACATCCGACAGAGAATTTTTCGATCGTCTGTCGTAATAACTGGCGGAAGCTGGTAGAAATCACCTATCACGATTAACTGAATGTCTTCTTTGTCCTCTCCGATCAGAAGTCTGTCAACTGCTCTCTCTTCATTCTCCGTGATGATCGTCTTTGCAATCATATTGAACAAATCGAACCGGCACATGCTGATTTCATCAATGATAAGAACATCTGCTTCTTTCAGAAGTTCAGCTCTGGATTTCACCTTTTTCTTATAGTCCTCAAATTTAATTGAAATATTCAATGCTCGGTGTACGGTAGTTGCCCCATATCCGATATTATCCGCTGCAATTCCAGTAGTGGCGGATACCAGAATATTTTTACCAGCTTTTTCCGCCTCATCGATGAACGTTTGGATAACCGTTGTCTTGCCTGTTCCTGCGTCACCTGTCAGAAAAACATTACTGCCAGACAGCATTGTATCTAATGCATATCTTTGCTTTTTATTGAGATCGTCTTTTTTCATTTTGTAACCACTCCTTGTAATAATTATGTTAACTGAATATTTTTGCAATATTCAGTTAATTTTGTTACAATAAATCTAATTGCATATACTTTTTAATTTTGTAACCCGTGTGTAACCGGCTTTTTTAATCCACTGGTTACGCCACAAACCCTTATTTTATGTGGGCTTCAGAGGTGTGTAACCGTGTAACCAATGTAACCAAGGTTTTTATATAGGAGAATCACTAGAGTATATGTTTTTTATACACTCTCAAACTTTCTCCTATAGGATGTTTTTTTTCGTGTTACAACGGTTACATGGTTACAAATTACGAAAACGGAACATTTGTTTCGGCATCAGCTGGCAGAAAACCAGTTTCAATAACCTCATTTTCTTGCTCGTTTTCAAGACTTTTTATATCAACAATCTTTACCGCAATAAGCCTCATTACACTTCCACCGTCTCTTTTTAGTACCGTATCTCTTTTTCCTGTGTGCTTGATTAACTCTCGATTAATCGCCCAGGCCGAAAAGGCTTTTCTGGAGAATCCATTGTTCTTCAAAAGGTTTTCAAGAGGTTTCGGATAAAAATATACATATACATCTCCATATTCATCTGGCGTTTCCTTGAATCCCCACTGATCACAGCTAAATTGCGCATCAAAGTGCTGTCCGTACACTGAGAGACTTTCAAGAATGAATTCATAGCATCTCTGACCTTCTGATACATCTTTCTTGCGTGTAGGTATGTCTACAACGTCCTCGACCGTCAGCTCACGTCCATCCTTAAATATGAAATCTGTAGCTAATTTGTCAGCCAGCAGAAGTGTAGATATTGCCATTACCTGCTTTGCTGGAAAGTCATATCCGTCAAAACCTTTCTCAATTTCGGCTTTCATTTCTTTCAGATCATCCGATGTGAACTGTTTGAGATTTCCAACGAACACTCTTCCAGCAAAGCCGTAGTTCTTCACGACAATGCCGTTAATCTCTGCTGGATTCTCGTAAATATCCTCACAACATTCAATTTCAATAATTCTGTTGATAGCTCCGCCGGAATCTGCAAATTCCGAAATAGGGTTCTCACCGTTGCAAATAGTTACATTACTCCATGTATTTTCCTTAGCTGCTCCGAGGTCCTTATTTGAACGTGCTTTTCCTTTGCCAGAACAGAGATTGTAAATCAATGTTTCGTAGTTATCCCGGATATACTGAGAAGCATTCTTCGAGTCGTCCAGAATCATCGGAAAGTTATTGAGCATATCTGCCCTTGTCTCCAATGATGTATCTGTTGAACGAAAATTCCCAACGTAGGCTCCCGGTGCCGGATTCCCCCAAACCGATGCCGCTATATTGATTGTTACCGTCTTTCCGCCTCCTGTCTGCCCATAGAAATCTACGATGAACGGTAGCGCATCAAGCGGCTGTATAAGAACACTCGCAAAAGATGCTGCCAGTGCTATTCGCGGTTCCAATCGTCCGCATGATCGTAGCTGCTTAGCCAGAGTCACCCACTTGAAGTAGTCTCCACTTTCCTGTATACTTTGGAATAGCGTTTTAAAGCGGTATTCACCGTCAAAAACAATTGAAAGGTCGTAAGGGACAAATGTATTACCATGCCACCCCAGTTTGCTTGTAGAGTGCTGTATGTCGATCATATCGGCATTGTACATTTCAACATCCGCCAGATACTTTACGAGAAGCCTTGCATTCTCTGAGTTGACCTGCACCCCGAACCTTGCAAGATTAGTTATTGCCCTGGAAGTCACAATGTCAATTTTTGGAACAGTTATTTCTGTCCAATATCCATCCCTTTTAAAAGCCACCGTGATCTGTTCCTCTCCTGTCTCGATGTTTTTTAGACGACGTATCGGCATGATCGGGTGGTGACATACAAGTTCTCTTGCCTTAGATGTTTCAGAGGAAAATATTCCGTTCTCTGTAGCTATCCAGCTACCACAAGCCATGTTAGGATATTCCTTATCAACAGAATCAGGATAAAAGTTTGTGATGTTTTCAACTAACTGCATAGAACGATTTACTTTTTCTTCTTTTTCCTTTTCCTGTTCTGCTTTCTGGAATTCCTTTATGAACTCTTCTGCTATATGCTTCGCTTTCACACTTTTTGCCCGGTCCATCAGCTTAAACTTGATTTCTGAGCGGTCAATTTTACTTTTTACTGAAAAAAGCTCTTCATACAACTGCTTTTCCATAAAGTCTTGTGCCTGTAAGTTTTCAATATTTTCAAGAATTTTTCTCACCTCCTGACTTAGCTGATAACATTTCGTATCTGCTTTTTTCTTTCTCAAGATTAAACTGGCACATATACCACTCTTCTGAATCAGGAGGGAACGTTTTTAGTGCTGTTTCGTACATAAGTATGTTCTTTTCTACCTGCTCAATCTCATTAGGATCCTGAACAGGGTTGTGTTTTTTTGATTTAATATCTCGCATTTCATGTCTGATCTGGTTGCGGCTTTTACCTTTTTTTGATATATAAGTGCCACCCAGCTCAATAAACGCCGTACTAAAAGGGACGGATTCGTATTGCATCACAAAATCAAACACATCACCGCCAGTTCCACAGCCGAAACAGTAAAAGGAATCATCGTAGATTTTGCAGGATGCTGACTTTTCCTTATGAAAAGGGCAACATATAAATCCTGCTCTATTCGGCCTTAGTCCGTATCTGGAAAGAATTTCCGACATTTTCACTGACTGTTTGATTTCTTCCTTAGTCATGACAGCAGCTCCACGATCTGCCGCCCGGTTTCTTCTTTTGTACAGAATTTAAATCGGACTCCGTATCTATCTCTGATTGTGCAGAGAGATTTATACAACTGGCAGCCATCAACAGCCTTGTCAGAGATTACAGTCTTTACTCTCTTACCGTTTACCGTCTTCCAGATAACTTTATGTTTTCGTGGATTCTCCCAGAAATATACATCACCAACTGATTTAATATCTGGTCCATGCTCACATAGGATAATCAACTGAATACCTGCTTCACGCGCCCTAATCAGCTCTGCTTTGAACCTTTCATGCTGTTGGCAGACATTTCCACAAAGCTCCTGCAAATCTTTTTTACGGTCAATACAGAGTTTTGCATTATCCAGCGATTGATAATCGCCGCAATACAATTTAGAGCGAAAATACTGCACTCCAAGGCTATCAAACTGACTCTGAATCCGTTCCCATTCTGATTTATGTTCCCTTGTGTCCACTTGTATAACCATTAAAAACACATCCTTTTAATTAAATGGAAGTTCTTCCTGTACACTATCCGGAATACTCATAAAGTCCGTACCTGCCGGACTTGCTCCCATGATAGCTTCTTCCTTCAGATGATCGTCATAGGCCTTTGTGGTACGCTCTTCCGGAATATCTGCATCTTTGATTCCTTCCACGCTGCGGAACCATGCAAGTTTGTGACGTTTTACTTCTTTATTGTCGTACCAGTCTCTCTCCAGACGGAAGATGCCGCCGATCAGTTTTCCCTTAAACTGCTGCCCGAAATTATCGCCCCACTTAACGGCAAATCCCGGATTTGACTTTTCTACGCATGTGATAAAAGTTTTAAGATTACGGACGCCATACTCTACACTCTCGTCAATGACCATATAGTTAGTGCCGGCATTCGGATATTTCTTGTCTGGACGGATATCATTTTCAAACTGCTTCATAAAGTACCCCGCCTGTTCGTCTCCTTCTGCAAAATCAAACAAGATAACGAGCATATCAAGTCCACCCTGTGTTTTTTTCTCTAATACCTGCTTAATTACCATTTTGTGCCCGCCAAGAGCAATCGGTTCAAATTCTCCTGCTGCCTGTGTAGTATCGTAATTATTTGGTTTCTGCATTGTCTGTTCCTCCTAATTCATAATAATCTCTGATAACCTTGTCAACTTCTGCAAGGTCGTTATCAATAGTTAAACTGTCAAACATCCCGATCGGGGACTTACTTACCGCTCCCTGACTGGACTGAGTGACAAATAAGTGCTTTCCACTCTCTTCGATGCATCGAAGAACGATGGTAAACATGCCCTCGATGCAAACTTTTTCGTCCAGAAGCTTACCAATTGTCTTAGGCTTTACTTCCCCGGAGTCATCTTTTTCCTCATGCATCATAAGGTAAACAATTTTATTCTGCGGTACTTTTGTTACAATGAACTGGATAAGATTCCAGAAATAGTCTCCAATATCATTGTACAGAGCGAACACTGCATTGCCTTTTCCAGCAGAAGCGTGTCCCTTCATGAAATGATTCGTAATAAGATATCCTGCATCATCAATCACAATTGACTCCGCTTTTGATGCGATCAGACACTTCATTACCTGTTGGTAATCATCTGTAAACCATCCGTCAATCTTTCCTTTAAACGGAAGCGGTTTATTCAATACTCTAATAAGATTCCAATGTTCATTCTGGCAGTTTCTAAGACTGGTGCTCTTGCCAGAACCAGATTTTCCAATAATTAATACGGGTGTTGCCATTGCTATTCCTCCTTGTCATAAACTACATGTTTACTGCCCTCGATAATCAGCAAACTTGCAATATCTTTCATTGATAAGGTTGATTCGTTATAGATTTCGACCAGT